>Ga0126342_10001809_pt1 | contig 31509 bp, 28 predicted proteins | sample Cyp1metagenome_FD_92528 | JGI IMG/M metagenome (GOLD analysis project Ga0126342, IMG submission 92528) | Coral microbial communities from Lord Howe Island, Old Settlement Bay, Australia - Cyphastrea 1 metagenome | ecosystem: Host-associated > Invertebrates > Cnidaria > Coral ...
CCGGCAGGGAACACTGGGCGTGGATGGTCGTGGTTGAGGTCCGGCAGAGAACACTGTGGATCGCGGGTCGCAGTTGGACGAGGACGACGAGGACGACGAGGACGACAAGGAGGACGAGGAGGACGAGGAGGACGAGGAGGAGAGGAGGACGAGGAGGAGGAGGAGAGGAGGACGAGGCAGGAGGAGGCAACTGACATAAAATCTAACAACCCTCACCTGGCAGGTGGGGAATAACATTCATGTTCCAAACCACCAACCAGTTATGGTTCCACTACTCGTGCTGATGCAGATTATGTAACCAATGGTACCTTCAACTGCTGATGCGCTGCTGATGCGCAAACTGAATCCGAATCTTTCTAGGTGACATCTGAAAACCCAATGGTGCAAACTCATGGCATCAAGTTTCCGCATTTTCCAAAACCAGTTCCCCATTTTCCAACCATTTTCCAATCACCAGCTCAACCGGCCTCAAATTTCACAGGTTCGAAGGGATCGTAGCTGGCAGCTGGGCCGCACTGCTCCAACTCCTGTCGGACGGTCCGTAGATGATTCATCCAATGGGGAGATGAGGATATGGTAAGATATGGGGATGGGTCAAGGTACCCTGTAGCCCTTTTTTGTTGCCATTAAAATTGCTGGAATGAGAATAGATATTCATCTTTATAGCTATTGATCCATAGGCAAACAAAAGTAGGTTGACCGTTGGGCAGAACTAGGGACATCATGTGACTGTCAAGAAGCTGCTGGAGAATTCCCCGCTGGCAATTGGCTTCATAAGGAGTCCCGCGAAAGTGGATGATGATCAACCCCAATGTATTCACGGTACTATAGACCCCAAACAAATCACCAATCAACCATCAGGTATCAATTCTATCTCCATATTCCTTAGTTGTGAAAGCTACAAATGATGCTTAACTCACCATTTTTGGTGAATCATGACTTTTAAGGACTGCTAAGGTATGGCTTCATGTCCCCAGCTACCCTGGATCCATCTTTTCGGACGGCAAAAATTGAGTGGGTATTGGACAAACTCCGGCATTGACGTCGGACCGCAAAGGTGTCCAAGCTGGTGAAATTCGCCCCGAAAGGTTCTTTTCTCACCTATAGGGCTTCACTGCTGCAGTGATTAATGGCGGGCAAAGGCAAGCTGGTCGTGGCTGAAAGAAACATCTGAAGTAAGATTCACAGAGATGATCGACACGTCATGCTCAAAAAATGTTGGTTCTCAAAATACCGCAAACAAAGCCTCATCTATTCAAAGTTCTAGCTGACTAGATCAGAGATTCAATAGATATTGGATCCCACCATATCCCACCACTGATCCTTAACATCCCTCTGAGATCACAGCGGGAGCAAAACACCCAGGTTTCGCTGAACACAGCTCTAGGCACAGTCCACCTCTGGCCATCTTTGGGAATTCTGAAATTCGGAGATTAAAACGGGACACCCCACTTTCCCAGATTTCTAGACATTTTACAGGCAACGATTTTTGGAGCCGATTTCGCTATTTGGATTGGCAGATCATCAGGTCACTCAGGTCCGGAAGTCCGGAAATTTCAGGGGATGGATTGTGATACCGACCAGTGACGAGTGAACCCCCCAATGAACCGACCGTTGGTTGGAAGGCAGCCATTTCTCACTTGTATCATATTCTACCAAACTAAAAACCCAAACGTGTTTCCCTTCTTAGCTTTCTGAATGGGATGAATTACACTTGGGAACGTTGCTGACTAGTCCTGGCAAACGGTGCTATCAAATGCACAACTATGATGATCAGTCAACTAATCAACTATCATAACCCTACTAATGTGGGTAAAACAATGGCATAAACCAGCCATGACTGGGAATAGTAAGTTTATCCCAGCGTGAGGACTGATGGTGCACATGGCATTGTTTTTTAGCCACATAAATAAGTTGGTATATTATAAACCATAGTAAGTATAGATATATCTACCATAAACCATAATTGTTGGAGTTATAAACCCACCAACTTAGCGATTCCGAACTGGGGCACCACCTGGTACTAATCATATCAACTCTTCTCAACTACAGCTACTAAAGCCATGCCTGGGACGATTTCTCCACTCCGGGTGGTCGTGATGTTCCCAAAAAACGTCAGAGTCGTTGAGAAAACAGCAACGCATCGAATGGGTATGGAGTTTTTTTCAGGCAACTGCACATCAAATCTTTGTCCCTTTGGATCACAATAGAGATAAATCTGGCTGAATTATAATAAATTGTGATAAATTAATTGATTAAATAGGCTTTAATCATCTTTAATCTGTATAATGGGATATGTCTGGCTGATATGAAGTCGAGCTGAAAGTTCGCTGAAACTTGCGGATACTTGCGGGGATCTGAAATTCTCCGCAATCCGACCATCATTCCGGTGATAAAATGGGGATATAACCTTCAGTAATTGGGGGACTGGTCATCAACATATGCATGGGTAATCTTATCTCCATAGTTTGAGTTATGAAGGAATACCACTAGACCCACTAAATTGATCATGTTTTTCGTGTTGAACAACCACACACCCAAATCAAAATGCAACTGTGAATTGGGGGTGGGTGAAGTCAGATGTTGATATACATAAATCATCAACCCAATTTTTGTGCGGTCCCGCGGGATTTAAATTTTGGATCCATACCATTTCACCAGCTACTAAGAATACTTGTCTAAATGACAACCGGACCGTGTTAGTGTACTGCCTTCTAGATTCCTGGCAATGATTAGTATCAACTCTCGTCACCGGTGCGTGGTGTCTATCCCACAGCAATACAACCAGCGTGTCGCTTCCTAACATGGATATGGGCGGTATGGATCAAAAAGTTCTCGAGACCCCTTCAAAGCCACAATTTCGATCAAATATTTTTTCGCTGATCAGTTTCTGTTGTCACCGAGGCATTTTCACACTATGGAGGTTTCTTGAAATGGGGGTACCCACGTTTCGATCATCCATTTTAGATTGGGATTTTCCACGAAACCATCCATCCACTTGGAGGCTTGATGCGGTTGCCAGTTGAACTCCCAACTTGAAAGCGTTTCTTCCACGCCGCTGGACATCAACATGCAAATTCGCATTTTACAGGAGGTTTGCGTTTGTGCAGATCGACCTAAAGTTTATCCATGATATATACAGTATATATATATATTATATATATAAATAAACACTTTTCTCTGTGAATGCACGCATTTACATACATTTACATAGCTCTATCGTATATGATACTGAGAACTTGCTCCTCGACCCGTGTGAACTGGCCATGGCCATACAAATCACATGGTCGTGCCATGGTCAAAAGATGGTACATATAGGGCCGTCCCATAAGGGGAATCCTAATCGTGGCCAATCAGCCAGATACACTGCAAAAAATGACACATTCTTAGCTGGTTAGAGAATCCCATTGATACCCGACTAGTTAGGATATGTTAGGATTAGTTTCTACCCATCCATCCAGTCGATTGACCTAGAAACATGGCTTTTCCCAGTAAGAAAGGTGATTTGCCCATATTTTCCGATGGTTTTCCTTTCTGGTTTTCCTACATTAAATCCCTTTCTGATTTGATGATCAACATGCACGGCTACACGGCGAGTACGCACCGATTTTGGGTGCACAAAAACCCGGAATCTGCGGATTACATGGCCTCATTTCACTGGAAGAATTCACTTTTGATGCACAGCGTGCGTCACGCTAAGTGTTCAAAAGAACACTCTGATTTTCATCCACAAATACACAATGCATGAAATTCTGTGGCCAATCTAGGCAAATCTCACTCAACATGTCTGTGTGAATCGATTCTGAGTACATACGCAATATGTGTTCAGCTCGTCGCCCAAAAAAAGGGGGTTTCCATAGTCACGGGGGGATCCCCAATAGCTGTTTTTTTTTTTTTGCGAGGGTAAATCCCACTCTAATAGCTGGATGATTTGGATGATTTTGGGGTAGCCCTATTTTAGGACACCTCCACAATCCTCCACATATATGTATTCCATCTGGTTATTTAACATAGCCATGGAAAATCACCATTTTTAATAGGTAAACGATCTATAAATGGGCCATCTATACCATGGCTATTAATATATCTTTGGGGTTTGTTGCTGCCATGTGATGCTTCAAATGATCATGTTGGCACTGTTACAAGGTCGAGAATACTCAAAAATAGAAGCAACTTTGGTTCAAACACAAACCAATCAATGGCTATACATAGATTTACGGATCCATATTCTGCGGATTTTTACACTTTATAAGGGCATAGACAGTGGGGATGACCTGTGAAGCCATCGTGTTTTCAACCAGTGGTTAGCTCCACACCACCAGCAGTGTGGGGAAGCTTTTTACACATGATCTAACTGAATTACAATTCACGGAGAAAGTGCTATCATCATATCATCCGTGTTGACGTTGGCTCGTGTGGAGCAAAATCCCCACTTCCCCTGTTTAGTTCAATGTTTTCCCCGCTTTAAACCTCCATTTAGTTGGATTATTTCCCAGCCAAGCTTGATGACACCAGAGAGCAATTCACCAACGTATTCTTGCCATTGCCAATCTTTAGATCCCCAAACATCAATTTCAGCTGATCAGTATAGATCCAGCAAGACTTAAGGCACTATATTAACGTATCAAACTACCAAAGCACGGTTTACGGATGGGTTTGACTGCAGCTAGGGTATAGCCCGAAGATCCAGTGGTTCGAAACCTGATTTTTCCTCCGAAATCTACATTTGAATCATTTTGTATGCTGAAACCCCTGCTGTTGGTTTGTTGAACCCCCGTTGTTCCCATTTTACCATCCTAACCAGGGGATTTAGCCACTTCACTACCAAAAACAGAAGCTTCTTTTAATACAGGGACGTGTGAATCCCTAGTTTTCATGTTGGCCGGTAAAATCTCAAGAATCACAAAAAATAACCATCAATTGTATTCCAAATCTCAATCATTTGCAATGGAAACAAACAATCCCATTCTTTTCATGTTGATCAATTTATCATTTTGATAAATATCCACCATTTGGCGTCTGAAAATATGGGGTTCCCGAGAATCCAATCGTTTATCATTTCACAAAGGCGACACTAATTTTGATGGGGTCAGAACCCACCATTTTTCGGCTGTTGATGCTTGCCCTCCAAGTTCTCATAGCTTAAATCTTTTTTTTTTGGTTTGTTTACATTAATTTTTGTTTCATGGTGACATGTACATTTTCAAAGGCTAGATCACCATTTTTCGATGGTTTAATCCAAGTTTTTGATGGTTTCAATTCCCTTGTGATCTTTAAATCCACCGTATGTTCCTGGGTTTTTCTGCACCCGCCAGTGACTTGGGTCGGCTGGTCGTTTAAAACACTTTTCGGCCCGGGTGACTCCCGCTCCACGGAGATCAGGGGGCGCCTCGCATGAAGGCCTGATACCAGCGAAAACGTACAATGGTCAATGATGGTTAATAGTGGTCTGGTAGACTATCTGGTGATTTTTTTATGGTTTGTTGCAATGGCTTAACAATGGTGGATAATGAGATGATAATGGGATATAGCCTCTGGTAAATTAACAGTTTGCAAACTGGAAAATCACCATTTTTAATAGGTAAATCAACCATAAAATTGCCATTTCCAATAGCTACGTTAAATTACCAGAGGGTAGATGGTGGTTTATCCCACTTACAAAGTAAGTTATATCTCTGGTTATAAGTGGGATAAGCAGGGTGAAGCTATAACTAGGGAGAACTAACCTACTTACTAAGTGGGATGAGCCACCAAGTAAATAGTGGTAATCAAATTGCCATGCTATGAACCAAACATGGTGATACCCGGTGAAGCCGCCATTTTTGCCTGCACTTTTTCTCGTGGAAGGACAGCACCATGGTATTTCACCAGCATTTTGAGTAATGTTGGAACCATGAGGCAATTCATGGAAATTCCAGATGGACTCCGGCTTCTCGAAGGATTCCTCCCACGGAAGTGAAACTTCAAAGCACCTTCACTGGTGAAATTTCTTCTGAAAATCACTATTCCCCTTGACTTTTCAAGGAATTTGTGTTCCGATTATTGGCGATAATGTGTTTCTGGAAGTATGAGTTGGAACCATTCTGCTGGTCCTCTCGTCAGGCAAAGGTCGGTTTGTTTGCAGGAGACAGTCCCAAGAATCTGAAAGTTGATTGGGGTCGTCATTCTACCCTCTGGTAAACTAACAGTTTGCTATGGAAATTCACAATTGTTAATGGGTAAATCAACTATTTCTATGGCCATGTTCAATAGCAATGCTAAATTACCAGAGGGTAAGTAGAATGGTCTCAACACAAACTAGTTGTTTAACCAACACAAAGGGGCATAATGGGGCTGTGAAACTCACCATGTCATGGGGGATATAATGAGGTAGCCAACAATGGTAGCTGTTGTGTCTGTCTGAACATCGGGTACCCTCTGGTAATGACTAACAGTTTGCTATTGAAAATGGTGATTTTCCATAGTTATGTAAACGTTTACCAGAGGGTATACCCCCCAAATTCATGGCAATGTGGATATCGATGATTCACCAGCATACAGTAGGCTTTCTCCCCGAACATGATCCACAGTTTGCACCCCAAACATTTTTCACGGGAAGCAGCTCCCAAAATCCTGACTATTGCCAGCTCATTCAGTGTCTTATCCCTGATAAATTCCGTTTACTGGCTTTGGACTTTGGACTTTGGATCATGAACACTTAGAATGACCGTTAGAACCATTAACAAACAATTGAAGAGATTCATGATTGTGATCAATGTTGATTATAATATTGTTGGTCACAGAATACTTGGAGGACATTCAAACCTTCAGTTTAGAAACTAATGCAGCTACGAAAAGTCACCATTTTGAATAGGCAAATCAACTATAAATGGCAGAAATTGCCTTTTTCAATAGCAACCTGTTCCGTGACCAGAGGGTCAACCTTCGTTCAACGCAGCCAAGGGGCCAGCATCGCATTGAAGCAACTCTGCGGGCGTGCGTTGCCGCCTTCGCTTCGCTTCTGCTTGATCCATTGGCGCAATCCTAGGTTCTTGGGGCAAAGTCAAATGGCCTTTGAACTACTTTCTTCGAGTGATCCCCACCAATTATCACCAATTGACATTCTATCTGACATATATTCTGACACTATATCTGGCTGTCTGTTTGGCATTTTATCTGACATATTTTCTCACATTCTATCTGACATTCTACTTTCTGGTCTCTGTCCGGGTCCATGCGTGCCCAGAGGCATCCGGAGCTGGCGATTCAACTCGGGTCCATGCTTCCGGCACTGCCCACAGACCCTACGAGCTGGCAGAGGAGAAGAGAAGGACGAGGAGAAGAGGAACATATCATTGACCAATGGGTTCACAAATCAGGGTTTGAAGGTCGACCACTACCCTGAGCCCTGAATTTGATTGTTCAATACTGTTCAGTGAAAATGGACCAGCATCAAGAGATGCCATCTCTGTCAAGACAAGCACACCATCATGTGGAACAGAATGCAGTCCCAAAGGGATAGAACAAGGAAAAAAACGCGAACTTGTAATTTCTCCTTTTATGATGATAATCCTTTTTTCTACCATTTTATCAATGCCACCAAATATCACTACCAAATATCACTCACAATAATGCAAAACCTGTTTCCATCACCTGCTTGTTCCTATTGTCTGAGGTTGGATCAAAGCGGCATCCGTCCCAGAGTCCCGTCTTATCGGTTTTCGTTGCCACAAACGCATCAGCTCTAAACATCTGTTGTTGTGGGCAAGTTATTGCTATTTCGAGATGATTTGCCGATTTTTTAGGATTTTTCCATTATACTAAACAACCAGAGAGTAACCATGAAACATGTTGCTTTGTCGTGGGATTCCCATTTCTGGGACTTCACTAGTGACCAAACTTGATCCGCTGAGAGTTTCCCACTCCCAGGCAGTGAACATCTGAATTCAAACCACATGAAAAGGATATGAGAAAAGGGTCAAGAAAAGGTTATGAAACATCCTTCAAAAAGGTCAAGAAGAGGCTATGAAAAAAAACACACAAAAATGTACCGCGAATCCCTCGGGATAAATTATGAGAATCCACCAACATTTTTGGTCACTTCCTGACAGCATCATTTGCAAGGTGGTGCCCAGCTGTTAGTTTACAACTCCAGTTTTCACGAGTTCGATATCTACCATGGTTACCATCGTTTACTCACACAGCTGTACCAACTACTGTATGCTACCATCACCTGTACTTTTCCATTTTTGTTGCTTTATTCCACCATTTTATCATTATCTCAATGATGGAATATCTATAAATATATATATATTTTATAATATCATTATATTATAATATAAAAATATTACAATATATAAATAATATATATATATATCGATATATATTCGCGGAATGAATGCCAGATAGAATGGCAGAATAGAATGCCAAATAGAATGCCTGAATAGAATGTCAGATGTAGAATGCCAGAGAGAATGCCAGATAGAATGCCAAGAAGAATGTCAGAATAGATGCCAGATAGAATGTCAGAAAGAATGCCAGAAAAAATGTCAGAATAGATGCCAGGGAGGATGCCAGATAGGATGTCAGAATAGATGTAAGATCTTATGCCAGAATAGAATGTCAGAATAGAATGTCCGATAGAATGCCAGAATAGAATGTCAGAAAATATATGCCATATATACTTCCAGATGAGATGTCAGAAACTATGACAAAATAATGTCACGGTGGGGATCACTCGAAGCAAAGTAATTCTGGTGGTCAAATCCACCGAGAGACGTGCGGGTCTAGCCAATGAGAGCTGCATGAACCTCTCGACCTCCTGCAAGGGTGCTCCAACCTAACCATCATTGGGTTGGTTTAAGGGAAAATTTACAGGAACCCCCATATTTAATGGTAAAAACCATGGTTTCTTGTAGATTTTCCCTTAAACCAATCCAATGAAACCCCCAAAAATAGGATTTTACCATCTGGTTATTTAACAGTTCGCCATGGAAAATCACCACTTTAAATAGGTAATCCCAGGCAAACCATCTGTTTCTATGGGCCATCTATACCACGGCAAACTGTTAGTCATAACCAGAGGGTAATATCAATTAGGATATAGGATGAGTATTAGGTCAGAACACCCAATGGACCTTAGGATCAATCCTAAAGCGATTTTTTTGAACACATCCATGGTCCAAAATAAGTGGACCAAAGAACCTACTAAACCATGGTTTCTATGGGGTGTTTATACCTGGTTGGTGGTTTTGTAACAACCTTGAAAAATATGAGTTCGTCAATGGGAAGGGGATTATCCCATATATTATGGAAAACAAAAAATGTTTGAAACCACCAACCAGATACACTATATCTTAACATTAGGGGGAAGGGATTGAAGTCGCAGCAAGATCCCATTTCCATGAACTCCTGCATCAGATTACCATGTTATACTGCTTAATTCCAATATGATTCATGGTTAAATTCTCATCTTAATGGTTTGTCCTCCATGACATTTCCATGATATTTCTATGTGAAAATGTGCCTCAATTCCAATTTTTGACGGTAAACTTACCCAAAGGGGGGTTTCCTAAAATAGGGGTACCTTCAAATCATCCAAATTTTAGATTCAGATTTTCCATTGTAAATCACCCAGCTATTGGGTAGCCCTATGGAAACCACCAAATGTGAGTCAGTTTTCCTTGCTCTCCGGGCTGGCATCGAGTCCTGCTTTGACCTTTCGTGACAGCTTCGATTGGGTGAAGCCAATTGATCTTCGGGGCCATACTCCTCGAGGCCGGGTTGACATGGTGCTTGAGAAAACTCCAAGAAAACTGTGGTTTATGACACTTGTAAGATCTTATAACTATATATAACTATAGTATTCATGGGGTGAAATGACACTTAAAACATCTTACAACTATACTATTCATGAAGTGAACATCAACCAACAAACAAAACTGGGTGGGCCACACTATGGGGATAGAATTGATGGGGATAGAATGGGATGTAATGGGGTTTATGAAAGGCTGGGTTTCGCCAAAGCATCATGGTGGAAAGGCTATGATGTATCGCATAGGCATAGTCTAATGGTTATTTATGGGTTAATCATTGAGGTATGATGAAACATGCTCATATAACTCACAATATGGTATTCGGGCCTGTCTGAAAATGAAGGCTTTACCAGAAATGCGCGGCCATTTTCATAGGGAACATATGGAAAACTGATGATCAACCAGTGCATTTTGGTTATACCATTTTCAATGAAACCCAACTGCAAAGTCAGAGTTGTCTGGGCAGCCGAAGATCTCCAGGAGGAGGTTCGCGAAATCGTTTTAACCACTGAACTTTTTTGGGGGGTTGCACCATGGACAGGCCCGCCCAACCACGAATTTATCTGGGAAATCGGGTTTGTATCCATCCCCAAAAATCTGGATTTGATCACATTTCATCATGCTATCTTGGTTTTACAGACGCAAAAAATGCCCAAAGATGGGAAACCTTTGGGGCCAAAAAAATGGTGATGGGATGTTTCCCCGCTCCCAGCATCGCCATTGTGATGTCGGCCAGTGACGTTGTGAGAAAGTTCATTAGCCAACCCGTAGATATTGATCTAATATTAAATATCGTTTAACTTCCATATAATTCCCCCAGACAACCAATCTAAACCCACATAGATCCAAATCATCTCCATAATTTAATCTCATCTCCCCAACAAAAACATCCAAAAATCCCTCAAATCTGCAAACGAACAACAAATCTGCCTACCCTCTGGTAAAGTAACATAAGTTTCTCATCTTTGACCCGCATCCTTGCCGCGTCTAAGTTTGGCGCCAAGATTCCGTCCAGGAGGTATAGGACATTCGAGCGTCACTCCTCTCACTGACTTCCACTAGCATCTCCTTACCTGGCCGTGCCAAAAGTGGCGATATGTGAGCCATGAAAAATAACAACATCCCGCTTTTTTATCCCATGAAATACTAGATTGAAAATGAGGAGACCCTCATTTTAGAAGTTAAATCCCCGATAAAACAGTTTGTATATTGTACAACCCCCTACATTAACTAATAAATAGTGCTATAATTTTGTGCCGGATATATATATATATACATACATGTGTGTGTGTCTTGGCCCCGGCAATGCGCGGGATTTTATGCGCCTTACTGTTCTGGCCGCGACACGCGGGAATTTCTTGCCTAGTATTACTAAGTGTTCTTAATGGCTCATGTGGGTGCCATGCAAGTCCCATGAAGTGCGTACCACTTTCAGATCTAATGGTGTCCTTGGATGTATGTAGATGTATGTATACAAACATGTATCGCCGCCCCCAAGAGAGATAAAACAGTCAAATCCTACTAAAATTGTGTTGGTTTTTCTATCTTTTTGCTTCCTACATGAATCATATATCCAGATTAGCAAAACGATAGGCCCAATAAAAAGGGGTATCTAACTCTATCTACCTCTGCAGCTTCTGAATCGTCCAGCTGCCACGCGTCACGTCGTAGACAGCGCGACAGAACCAAGTTGGTCAAGCAAGATTATGTATTTATACAGACAGATGTATTTATGTATATGTACATTGTATGTACATGTATAAACATGTATATGCATACACTATATCCATATCATGGTATATATATATATCCATGTCTATATCAGTGGCTGTGTATGTGTATGTACATAAATAAATATATATATATACATACGAATGCATACACTATATGCATATGTGTATATGTATATATATGCATGTATATATATACACATATATATATATATATGCATGTATGTATATATATATATATATAAATGCATCTGTGTATGTATATATATATGTATGTAAATATATATATATATATATATATGTATATATGTAAATGTCTATGTATATGTAAATACATACACATACAAGTAGTAATATGTACGTACAACATGGTATAGATATCCACGTTGATATCGGAGCTATGTATCTACACACATGTCAAAACAGTGTATGTGTGGCATGGTCATCTCATTATCATGAAGGCTCCCTTATAACCGGTATAAAAAATAACTACTTCGTTGCTCATCCGACTTAATAAGTAGGTTCTTTCACCCTGGTTATAAGTGAGTTAACCGTTCTTATCACACTTATAACCAGGGATGTAACCTACTTATATTGGGCATGAATTGATAGCATCTCCCAACATGGGCAAATATTATCTATAGCAATTCAAAAAATGCAGACAATAACACCCAACAAACATAGTGAAGACTTGGAGTGTTTTTGAAGCAACCTTTTGGTGGTTACTAGATCTACGTGTATATATATATATGTATATCTATATGTAAAGACATTACAAATATGTATTACACATATATATGTAATACTATATTATTTCTGTATTGTGACCTCCCACATTTAATGACATGTCTTCCTCTGCCACGCCTATCCAAGAGTTCCTCGTCTCATTTAGCTCTTCCGGTTTCACGAAGCTCAAATCCTCGAAGGTCAGCAGTTCCTTGCTACGGAGAAGCGAGGAACATGGGAATTTCAGAGATTTTTGCCAACCAGGGATAGAACTAAGATCTATCTATCTATCTAACTGTCTATGAATCTATCCATCTATCTGCCTGAATGCGTAAAAGATGAGAATCTATATAAACATATATATATATATGTTTATGTGTGTAAATTGTCTTGTTTTACAAACAGCAGGGCTTGCTGGCTCTTAATCTCTGGGACTGGTGCATCACGATTGCATGTGATCTGGCCAAAAGATTTTGAAGAAACATCTACGTGAAGCTTTAATCAACAAAAACAAGACACAAGATCTATATATACATATAAATAAAATAGAGCACACACACACATATGTACGTATATATATATATATATCACATCTACATAATATATATATAAATTATATGTATATATATATATAAATATTTATAAAAATAAATAATAGATAAATAATGATAAATATTTATAATACAGAGGATATAAGGACTCTGTAATTCGAGTGAGACCGTCACTGGGTAGCAACTCGCCGTGCAACGCTGGGAAGCAGGAATCATGGGACAGTTCAATGGTATCATCAATCAAGGTTGGGCCGAGCCATATAAGTTGCTTTTGAATCACATCTAAGAAAAATAATGGTATATATAATGATAAAATGGTGGTAAATGATAGTAGATGATATATTAGTCAATGGGAAGGATTTTCCTATATATTATGGAAAATTAAAAAATGTTCCAAACCACCAACCAGAATATATATGGTATAATGATAGTAGGTGATATAATGATATGGCCAATCAGCCAGATGCCCTGCAAAAAATGACAAATTCTTGGCTGGTGAACATAGATAATCCAATTGATACCCAGCAAGACCAGTTAAGATTAGTTTCTACCCATCTAAGATTGATCTAGCTCATGTGTTCCTATGGTTTTCCTATGGTTTTCCTAGAAAATGGGTTAAACTACCCATCTAAGATTGGCCTAGACTGTAGTTATCATCGCCATAAAGCCAACAGTTCACCTGGTGATACCCCACCTTGCACGGATTTTGCTTAAAGAAACATTAGTCACTTGGGATAGGGTTCATATCAAATATGCTTGAAAAACCACATGAAGCTGCAGGGTGCCCCAGTGAGCTAAATCGCTAAGTTGGTGCCAATATGTCCAATTTCACTGTGGTTTTGTTGGTGATATATCGAACTAGTTTTCATGGGATTATAACCCATTTATCACGGGGGGGCACCACCTTGTAAGCATTGTGGGATTGCCAACACAAAAAAAAGGAGACAAGGAGGAGTACCAGGAAGAGATCATCAAGGACATCGAATCATGCAGCTGGTGCTTCTCATACTGGTTGGTGGTATACCTACCCCTCTGAAAAATGATGGAGTTCGTCAGTTGGGATGATGACATTCCCAATATGATGGGAAAAATAAGAAATGTTCCAAACCACCAACCAGGATAGGTATTGATTTTCAGGGGAACTAAAACATAGCAACCAGAGGGCCCACGTTGCCGACGGAGGTCAGATTCGCTGATCGTTGTTTTTTCAACAACATCCTGCATCAAAACTCTCTGGATCGAGGGAGAATCAAACCAACAAACCATTGATCAACCTTAGATTCACCTTCAACAAGTCATCTTCTACCCTCTGGTAAATCACCATTTTCAATGGGTAAATCCACTATTTCTATGGGCATTTTCAATAGCTATGTTAAATTACCAGAGGGTAGTGTCAATATATTCCGTCATCAAAAAGGCCAACGATTACCCCAGGGTAAACTAACAGATGTGGAAGAATCACCATTTGTAGATCACTTTCCTAAGTTAACCATGGGTTCCCCACATCTTTTTGTATGTTTACCCCTAGGCTAATCCATTTTCACCCACCCGTCACCACAGCAACTGCCGAGATTCAGAAGGCTTTAAGGAAGGTCGAAGCAAACTTAAACCTCAACAGGGCGTTCCCCAAATTTCATTGAAACCGAGTTTTTGGACCTCCCGATAGGTTTTGGGGGCACCCATTTAGCATTGAAACAACTCATTTCAAACATTCTTTGCTTCTTTCTTTGAACTTCTCAACCAATGACTTATATGAGCCAAGCGGGTTACAGTACACCTTTCGAGACAGGAACAGGGGTACCTCATTGATCAAAGGCCGGGCGCCGGCTTCAGGTGACGGAACTAACTCAACTTGTGGAGAAAAACATGAAACTATAATCAATGTGAATGACTGAGCAGTGTGACTATGAAGCGTCATGATAAGTATCTATTGTTATGACTACTACTTGTTTTCATTATCATTCATTATCACTACCAGTTGGGACCTTGTCACATTCACCATCTTCACACTATCCATCGCTACCTGGCCAGTGGCTGTACCAATGGCTAGATCAATGGCCCATGGTAGATCAGTCAGGGCTATGTGGTGATGGAGGATTGGCCAGCATCAACGGTGCTCCTACTATATGAGAGATGCAGATAGGGATAGATTGGTACAAGGTGGTGCCCCCACCCGTTGTAAATGGGTTGTAATCCCATGAAAACTAGTTCGATATATCACCAACAAAAACCATAAAATTGGCACCAACTTGGCGATTCCGAACTGGGGCACCACCCATAGTAATGATTTTTGTTCCCTTCATCCAGGCCCTTAAGATCATTCTCTTACGCCCAGTGGGATATATAAAGCCGCCCTCAAAAATGTCTGTCCAAGCAACTTTTGAAAGAATTCATTGCTCGAACATCTGCTCGGGTCAAAAAAATGGCTGCGACGGGACCGTGAAGGATTTTGGATTTGGAGTTTCCTGCTAATTACCCAGGTTGCACATGAAAAATCCGCAATGTCTTGCTGGTTGTTCTTTGCAGAAAAACTGTGAGCCTTTTGGTGGCAAATCTTAGATATCCGTTCAAAAGAAGGGATTCTCAGCTGGGTGTATCTTATTCCATTTGTTTTTAAAGACTGGTTAAACATTCAGGGAGAGATCGAACTATTCAACATGGCTGGTGATGCTGCCTCCAAGGGTCAAGCTGAACGTTTTATTGCACGGCGATAGAGTCAGCACGACCCATGCAGTCTGCGGCACCCGTGTCAGACATTGGATCCCTATTGATTTCTTCGACCATCACTGCTATTCTTGTGGCAGAAAATCCAACCTACAAACAAATCAACTGTCCGTCAGCTTCATATTTGTCACTTCTCCGACCGAGAATGTCAAGACACAGCCGCTGGTCCTTCGATGCTATCCAAGAAAATCAATTTGCGCCTGAAAGTTTAACAGTGAATCAAAGAATGATCACATCCAACTGCACTTTTTGTTGTAAGCATAATATTATGTATCTTCATTTCATCTGATTTCTCTTCATGTTTGAAATTCATTCCAAATCGAGAGGATTTACCCAACCTTAGCTTCATTTTTGAGGGTTCCAAATGAACTTTCAGGGCTTGCGGCTTTCTGAGCTTCCATGACACGGCAGGTCACTGATAGCCCTTTGCCTGTAAGTTGAAGAGTCGTGAGTAGGTGCCTTCTAAAGCCAACCTGAGTGGCGCCGGCAGAGCCGCTGTGTGGCTTGGCTTGTTGGGTGATCTTGATCTTCCAAAGAAAGATGTTACGAGACTTTCTACAGGATGGGGCCCCATAGTTAGCTAAGTTGGTTTGTACTATAATAACAATAGTGTATGATACTTATAACTATATTTAGGTGGGGTTATAAACCAACTTATAACGGGGGGGCCATCCTGTATGCTGTTTTCATTTTTTCAACTGTCTAGTTGATGCCTTGCCCACTTGTGAGACAACAGCAACTCCTGTGGCATTTTGAAGCCGCTCAATTCTACCTGAAGAATCAAAGGTGTAGTTAAGTCATCAGGGTATAACCATGTATAACCACCAATAGATGGCAATATCATGGGAATAGATTTGGGATATCATTATCCCATATCCATATCTTACATTATCTTACTACATCTTATTACTGTTTATCTACGTGATACCTAACCCAACCACTTGAAGGATCATTCAGTGGCTTATCCCATGTTGCTCCCGGAATCCCTCGGCTTTTCTTGGACGGACCTTTCCAGACCAAAACATGTCAATTCACCGACTGTTTTGTCAAACTCATACCGACAACCATTGATATCTTCAAACATTTATCAGCAACTCGATCCCTTTGATAAAAATCTATGCCCATGATATTAACATGCTGCATGCAGGTTATACCTCTCTTTTTCATGGCGAACCATGGTTCACCTGCAGATTTCGTTAGTTAAACCAGCCAAAAAATCAATATTTTTTCCCCAGAAGCTCCCAAAAAATATCTTTTTCTCAAGGTGGTGTCCCCAGTTAGAAATGGGTTATATAATCCCATGAAAACTGGTTCGATATATCACCAACAAAAACCACGGGCTCACTATGGGGCACCATCTTTAAACACGAGCAGCAGCTCCTGATGGCTGCCGTATTCCGAAATCACGCCATCATTCAGCACGGCGATCTGGTCCGCCATGCGCACGGTGGAGAAGCGATGACCTCGACAGTGGTCGAATCGGGTAAAGCCAAGATATAAACCGCTTCTTGCAATTCAAAAAGATGAGAAGGTAGCATTAAATTCCCGAAAATCGCCATTTGGAGTTACATCATCTTAATTACTGGATTGATTTATACAATATTGTTAAACTTATTTCTAAAGTGGACACTAACCACAATATACCGCAGTGAATCTTCCTCTCATCCCCATAAAAGAAAGGATCATCGATCTTAGATAGTTAAAACCGGATACATCTGGGTAAATTACAATAATTCACTAACCTGAAATAAGACCATATTGGGATAATTCCCCTTACAAACCATGATTCCAGTGAGGGAGAACAGTGAGGTCGTTATAATTTACCCAGATACATGTATCAAAATTTATAGTTAAATCCCAATCTATATCCCCACTTTGTTGATGATTGGTGGTTAAATTCCCAATTCTTCATAATATCTTGGGATATCCAGGATACTTGTTCCATGCAAGTATCTATTATGCAATTTTTCAATGATATAAGACATATTAATATTATTATCATTTATTATCCTACAATCACTGCCTACCGCCTTTGCCTAATTCATTCTCCAATTTTTTGATGCTAAAATCGTTTTGTTCTCCTTCAAATCTCAAGCCCCCATTATTTTTCATGACGAGATATGGTTCAATCTACCTTTTTCCCCTATTTTTGCTAAAACATCCACACTTTCCCCCAGTTTTCCATGGTTTACCCCACATGTTCCCCCATTTTTCGAGGTCAACCCGCCACCATCGAACCGCCGTTCGCCACCGCGGCGCTGATGAGCAGCGCAGACTGCTCCGCGGTCAACGACGCCAGGCGTTCGAAGATCTGGGCCTCGGCCTCTGCATCCATGGCCGCAGTGGGCTCATCCAGGATGAGCCTCGAGGCTAAGGGGCTTGGAGTCCATGGGAAAAACTGCTGGGTTTTGATGCCACGAAAAGTCGGCTAAGGGGCTGGAAATGATGGGTTTAACATGGTTTAACACATGGAAAATGATGAGTTGACTATGGAAACATGGATGAAACATGGGGAGTTGACCAACAAAAATACGTTTTGAAAACACAAAAAGGTTGGCTAAGGGGCTGGATATGATACGTTTAAGTGATGGAAATTGGTGAGTGAACTATGGAAAAAATGGTGAGTCAAGTATTGAACATTGGCAATTCAATTCAGCAGTAAAACATGGGTTAACAAAGAAACGTGTATTGGAAATGGTAGGTTAAACACGGACAATTGGGATGGAGCGGGGGAAAATTGTGGTTTTAAGCAACCGTACATGATGAGTTAACTATAAGACATGGTGAGTTAACCAACAAGAATAGAGGTTTAACATGGTTTAATATTTAATTAAGCATGACAAAATGTGGGCTTTGATTGTAAAAACAAATGGTGGGTTCAGCAGTAAATCATTGATATTTTAAACTGAAAAATTGCGGTTCAGCCAGCAATATCATTGTCAGCCTGTCCCTGAAAATCCCAATGACTCAGTGTACCCCTGGGTTAATTGATTGTCGCTGCAAACTGGTGGGCCATTTTGTAAGATTTGCATGAATTGATATCTAGGATAGTTCACTATCAATGCCTGTTTTGTTTTGTATATTAATCAATTTCTGCAGGCTGTTGGTTGGTTGGATGAGTTTTTCCCGTTTTGGAGGGTATTCAACAGAAACATGGGAAACGACCCACCAACCAAAATATGGTGATAAATACATTTGAATACTAGACTTATCTCAAAATGGTGGACGGGCCCCAGTATGTGGCGGTCAATGAAACAACCAGGTCACAACTAGGAGAGCTCCAGACTTGTAACAGCTTTCAACTCGTTGATAGTGGGAGCAAACACCAATCCTCACGATTTTTGATATCCAGAAAATTGGTGGGGTATCCGCTGGTTTATCATCAGTTTCAAACACTAACTATCCCAAAACGATAATCCAACTTATATTGGAAAAAACAACCTATTCTTCACGGTTCGTTGGCCACTTCAACGCAGGTGATTTTTCATCGGGGTCCCGGCAGATCCGCGTTCTCCCGCATCAGCGCGCGGCTCAGGGCGACCTTCTGCCACCTGTGGCTGGTTTTGGCAGTTTCTGTTTCTGATCCCATTGCAAATTTGCCTTCCAAACTATGGTTATGAGACACCGAATTCATTAGCATACCTTGGACTCAAACAACTCAAAGTCGTGGTATGACCACCGCCCAGGTTTTTCTTTTCACTCTGATCTGGTTGGTGGTTTGAACCCCCCTGAAAAGAATATTAGTCAGTGGGAAGGATAATCCCATACATTATGGGAGAAAAAAGCAATGTTTGAAACCACCAACCAGTGGTAAGTAGATGGAATAGTATAACCATAGTGTATAGATTTCACCCATATTTCACCAATAATTTACCACCAGCCAGTGCTAAATGCCATTCCAAGAATGTCCTTGGCTAGTGTTGGCAGTTTCTGGTTCTGATCCCATGTGCAAATTTACCTTCCAAACTATGGTTCTGAGACACTAATGTCAGCATCCCTTGGAGTACTGACTGCCCAGGTTTTTCTCTTTTCACTCTGACAAGGTGAATGTTGGGAGTTATCCACGTCCAGGGATGACACCCCTGAAACTCAGACGAGGGACTGCCCACCACTCAGTTCACGGCCCCGCATGAAGAGATTTCCTGATGGGAACTGCACCAAGCCTACGATCGTTGAGGGGCCATTCCACTGCTTTGCCCAGCTTGAACTCACGGCAATCTGGCCAAATCATATTGGAATGACCTAAAATAGTGCCATGTTTGGCTTTTACATATCACCCTCTGATAAAGTAACATAGCCATGGAAAACAACAATCTTTTATAGGTAAATCAACCATCAATCAGAATTGTCAATAGCTATGATGTTCTAGTCATCCCCATCAGCTCCGAAATCTTCTGGGTGACACCTCCATCATCTTGCCCACAATCCCACATTTTCGATACATGTTCGATACAAAAAGTTTGCTCAATCGAACGACCATGTGTTTTCATCTCCAATCGCCATCCTAATGATATATTGGGACAATTATTAGTACAAATGACACATCTCGATTTTTTTTGCGGATTACGCGCGTTCAAAAAAAACAACGGGCACTCAAAATCCAAAAAGTCTCATCCCATCTCATCTTTCTCTATTTGGTAAGTGCACATTGATGATGATATTGACTAATCCCCACAATCATTATTAGACATATCCTTGGTACTATTTCCGTTCTATCCGATTCTTATCCATGATTATCCATTATTATACCATTGGACATATCTTCTTCATAAAATTTAATCCATGATATCCATTATGTAAATTTACTCATTGATCATGGAATATCATAGAATCGATTCTTGATATTATCCCATCCCATGCTCCCATCATATCCCATGAATCTCCCACGAATCTCCCATGATCGTCCCATTATCATTCCATAATTATTATTAAACACCATACCCTCTGGTAATTTAACAGTTTATACCAGTTTGCTATTGAACATGGCAATTTATAATGGAATTTTCCCACTAAAAATGGTGATGTTCCATCGTTTTTTGTAGGTTTACCAGAGGGTATTCCATGATCTCTCAATATTCTCCCATCCCAAACATCCCACAGCGCCGCGTCTCCCAGCTGTGTGCGATACTTCTGCGGCCACTCATCGATGAAGGGCGCCGCCATGCCCTTCTCCGCGGCACGTTGCAGCCGCGGCTCCTCCTCGATGGCGTCGATGTCGCCCACCTGGGTGGTGGGGCCGGGTCTTTTGGGGCCACTATCCAAAACGGTTTAAACATGGGGGAGCATGTTGGGAAACCATGCCTCAACATGTTTTCTTTTCTTTTTAAAGTAAATGGAAAGAATTGCGAATATCAGCTTGGGCTTTCTGAAGTTGCGGAGCCCCCGAAGTCCTTACAGTCCTTTTGATGGTTTATTTTCCCAAACAGAACTACATGGCGACATTCATCATCTTTGTGCCTGTCTCGTTCATTCCCCCTTTCTGTGGCTGGAAGAAATCCTGCACCTTGGATGGTTGAAAGCCTATAAATAATGGGATAAACCATCTACCAACTCAGGGTTTCGCAACCACAGGATGTCCCAGTCCCTTACACCTATCGCAACCGCGGCACTCCGACGTTCTCTCCCACCGTCAACTCGTAACGCACGAAGTCTTGAAAGATGGCACCGCAGCGCGACTTCAACGTTTGAGGGTCCCATTCTCTGAGATCCCGTCCTGGGGATCAGACATCTCCAACATCTGGAAGGCCATAACATGAAGGGAAACAACAAACAACAATATCAAGAGAAATAAGATAAACAACTAAAAACCTATCATAAAAATTCTAAGTCTGTTTTCTGCAGATCCACAATTGCTGCATACACCCCCCCACTGGCAAGAAATCAGCACCGCCATGGCCGCCAGGGTTCCATCCAGCAAAATCCTGCCCTTGTTGGGCTGGTACAATCCAGTGAGCAGCTTGATCAAGGTGGTCTTTCCTGGGGGATTCAGGAAGGTTTTTTCCAATCTTTGAGCTGGGAAAAGACGTTGCAGGTTCCAGCTTATCCTTGATAAAACAGCAACAGTGGCCTGGGAATCGGTGTTGTTGTTGGAACAACTTGGTTACTGTACCCAAATATGCCTGTGATGCTTTGCCAAATGGCAACGCCATGTATCAAGAGAGCACTTCTGGAATCACGTACCCAGTCCCAAACAAATATCACCTTCCGTGGTCGGACTTGTTCCGTTCAAGATCTCAACACCACTCCATTTCTATCACCTCCAGTTTTCAGGGCTCGGGTCCCATGAGCTCCCATTATCTTATGGTGGCTGTCCAAACAAACATAACCACCATTGACTCATTGATTAGCCCTCACGAACGACCACTACTTGGCAGTTCATCCCGCTTAGTAAGTGGGTTATATCTCTGGTTATAAGTGGGATAAGTAGGGTTAATCCACTTATAACTAAGATTATTAAGTTATAGCCCACTTACCAAGTGGGATTATCCACCAAGTAACAAGGGCTTATTAACAATCTATTATTGGGTGGGGTCACCAAACTGGAGGTTGAAACCCAATTGAAATGAGCAGCCAGCACCATTGTTGCCCACCAGCGCGAAGCGCGTGCCCGGTGGAATGTGGAAAGTCACGCCCTTGATCGTGTCCTCTTTCAGCCGTGTCGCGGTGGGGCGGTGCCGAGAAAATTTTTGAACCCGGAAACGACTAAACGACTCTTTGTACATGGGTAAGACATAGATTAAACTAGACTAAAAGTACTTAGCTAAGATGAAACTACCGCTAATTGATGTTTTGCCATAAACGATAGTAGCTGGGGTACTACAATTTTCATGGCAAAACATCAATCCAGCAACCTCGATAACCTCGACCTACAACACCTCCCTTGCGAAAAGTTGAGGCTTCACCACACTTCACCATCTCAGGCACCAAAAAACTAACATCATCCCATTGATGTGGTGAAACCAACAAACAACACCAGTTTTTCCATGGTAATTGCTTCGTTAAATCCCCATGAAATCACATTTGCTATGGTAAACAATCCCAACTTTGGAGGTGATTGATTAGCATCAAACAAAGTCACCCATCACTTTTGACACAAGCATGTCAAACCATCTTGACCCAACCATTTTTAATCCATGAAACCACAATTTTTCCACGTGAAATCCACCGTTTTTCCATGGCTACCCGTCCTCCGTGGCGCCGGGGTAGCGGAACCAGACCTCCTCGAAGCGCAGGCCGTCCCCCGGGCTGGGGCCGCTGGTGGCGGTGCCGCCTGTGGACTGCACCTGGTGTGGCTGGCCACTGGGAGGATTGGAAATTCGTGGAGTTTTTCGATGGATTTTTCATACTTGGTGGTTCATCCCACCTAAGTAGCACAAATCCTAAGTAGGTTATAACCCTGCTTATAAGTGGCTTAATGTTATAACCTACTTTGGATTCGTGGGATGAGCCACCGAGTAGGGATAATGTAACACATCCCATAGGTAAAAACCATCTCCAGTTGGGTTATCATGACCTGAAGAGTGCTGAATATGAATAGCCCATGTGTTAAACATTGGGGTTCGACATTTTTGGGTTTGGGAAATGATGGGACAAGTATAGTAGCAAAAAATCCACATTAAGAGATATTTGCCAAAAACATGCGGATATGGCATTCGGGCCAAGAAGACATAAGAAAACTATACTCGAGGGTTTTGAAGTGTTTCTGTCGAGCAATCGTTGCCGAACAAACGTGCAAGATCAATCAACAAAAATGGCTGCTAACTAACTGGCTAATTACCCTCTGGTAATTTGACATAGCTATTGAACATGGCCATAGAAATAGTTGATTTACCCATTACAAATGGTGATTTTCCATCGTTTTTTGTATGTTTACCAGAGGGTAACTATGGCTAAGATCCGTTCAACTAACCACTTCCCCGTGGGATGATCAATTGAACCACAACATGGCGCGATGGAACACCCACCATTCCGATACACCAAGTTTGGTTAGACCAGATCTCCAGATATACCACCAGTTTGTTGGTAAACAATGGTAAACATATTGTCTTGTTCAAACAGCCCTTTCCATGGTTATATCTACCCAGCTAGTCCACGCTGCGGCTTCCCACGTGTGGGATCTACCCCCAAAAAACAAGCAAGTTATGACGAAAACCAAGTTATTCCACATATTGAAACGGATTAACTGCTGGTTGGTGGTTTCAACCCCTCTGAAAAATATGAGAGTCAGTTGGGATCATTATTCCCAATATATGGAAAGTCAAACAAATCATGTTCCAAACCGCCAACCAGAACTGCATTCGCCTGGGTTAACCTCCGATTCAAACCCGCCTTGTAGTCCAGGAATTCGTAGAGATTCGACAGGTACAAGTTGTCCGCGTACATTCCGCCGATGGCGCGAAGGATGGAGGAGAAGGCCTGTTGACCCTCTTGGAAGATCAACAAATACCTCAGGAATTTCAAGGAGGAGCACCAGAAGTTGATAGCTATTTAACCATCAAAAATGGCGGATATAACCAATAGGTGGTCAGATTTGGACTTAGTAAGCGGGTAACAATCAATTAGATGAGTAGGTTATACTATTATACATTTACGCCACAGTTATCAACCTGTGTTATGTAATTACGACTTGTTTCAAGCAACCGTTCTTGGTGGTGCATTTTGTCTCAGAAATGGCAATGAGTCAAAACCCTGGCACCCTAGGTACCCTAGAATAGCCGGTCAATGGCTGTAACAATAGGTCTTGACCAATCCAGATGGGTATAGCCAGTTTCGAAAATTTCCAAGGACACATGAGGCCATTGGGCGCGCCAGAAAAAATCACAAAAGATATGGGAAGATAATGAGGATGGAAGGACATTTTATGGGATTTCATGATTTGGCAATATACCCTTTGGTTGTTTAACATACCTATACAAAGTTATGATTTAGATACTTTTAAATGATGATTTTCATTTTAAACATTGTGATTTTCCATAGCTACGTGAAATAACCAGAGGGTATCCAACTATAGACTATTGGGCAAAACCCGATGAGTACCTTCGGTGGGTTCGGGCCTGTGCACCAAACGGATATTCATTGTCTTCCTGTGGAAAACTATCAACATCTCTTGCGTTGCGTCTGTGCTTTTTTCACTGGGTTCAGCGTCGCTTTATATGGCTAAGTCAACATGTACTTAAAGACAACATGGAATTTGCATAGGTTCGATATAGACCAGGAATTACAGATTCCGAGTCTCAGTTTTGTCCTGTTCGTTCCAACCCATGATCACAGTCTCACAGTCTCACTTGAGTATCATACCCATTTTGGTAACATTGATGTAAGTACAAAGACAATTTATCTTCTATAATTATTATTGTACGGGAATTGATTTTTGAGTTCCAATCTTCGATACGTTTCCTCACATCGTGATTGGAAAAGTTCATTTGGTGAGGCCCTCCGTCATAATTGGAGGTTCCTAAAATTGGGCTAACCCCACTTATCATCCATTTACTAGATGGAGTTTCCATCAAACAACCATCCAGCTTTTGGGTGTAGCCCCATTTATGGAAACCCCTAATGAATGACCCACATCAATAGGCCCATGTATTGGTGACGCCAGTTTCATCCAGTAGGCCTTGTTCACCATGGTGTAGGACTTCTGCATTATCGACAAACGTTGTGGGACTGGGGAAAAAATCCCCGATGATTATTACTAGTGATTGTGGATCATTCCCTCATTCCCTGCTAAGCACCAGTAAGACTTGCATAAGTGATCAAATACATGAAACATACATAAAGATCACCATCACATAACTGATCAAATACATGGGTTGGTCAACTTACATAAAGATACCACATATAACCCACAGCAATCCTCAACCCATCAACCCCCATAACCAGGTCACATGGTCATATCTCCCAGGCTGATCTGTTGCCTCACCGCCGCCAGCGCCACCCAGGCGAAGGCCGCGTAGAGCCCGGAGGTGCTGATGAGTTCCAGGAGGAAACCGTAGGAGCCCTGCGGCCGGCGTCGGGCAACGGGGCCATTAAGGGGCTGTGGTGAAGGATATGTGTGGCTTGTAAAATACCAGAACTACATGATGTGGGGGGTTGGGAATGGTTGGCAACTTTGGGTTTGATGATGGAAATATTGTGTTGGATGTAACGGGTATGCTACTGGACATATTTGTATGTATATATATATATATATATATGTATAGATATAGATATACACACCTGAATTAAAATCTAAAACATCGGGGTTGAAACTTTGGGTTGATGGTGGGACGATCATGTTGGATATCCAGGGGTTTTACCTTTGGTTATAAGTTATAATCATAATGTTCGATTCTAACTGTTTTTTTCAGTTGAGTATTGAATATCATATTGGCTTTGCATCCTCCAAAATGGGTATGGTAAAAACAACATTTTAGGGGGTTGGATCAGCATCAAACCATCTTGGCATCCCACCTGGCGCAGGGCCAGATTGGAGGTGTCCTTGAAGAAGGAATCCTTGGCGCCACTCCCAGGACGTTGTCTGTTGAGAGTTGGGCAGCTCTTTTGTGAAACGATGGCTGTATGATTTTGAAGCTAGAGAAACTAGCCACACTGTGTCCAAAACACTGTCAGCTGTCCTCTTTTCTCTATGGGGACTGAATCACTATCACCAAGACCCTCTCACCGTACTCCCGAATCAAAAGCCATAGGTTTTTGAACATCCAATAAGTGGATATGTCGGAAAATGGTGGAAAAAAAACCAAATGGCCATTGAAAAAGGGAAATGATGATAATCCTGGCCCTTTTGCTGCGCCGAGAAGGTCACCGTTGATCGCGCAGCACCAAGGCCCAAGACCCTGGTGCGCGTTTTGGTCAGAAGCGACACGCACAGCGTTGAGACCTCTGGCGGAGGATTTGTCATCCAAAACTTTTGTAGAAACATGCAGAAACATCCCAAAATTGGTGGAAAACACATCATTTCCAAAAGTTGGTGGAACTCTTGGTAGATCTGAAGTATTTCGAAAAATGGTGGGAAAAATCTGACTGACCGGGATTTGATGTTGGATGTCAGTGGATTGTTCTGCTGGCTTCTTGTGTCAGTTGGTATATACCGGTGCAATCATTGGCCAACAAACCTCCACCACATTCGAGGCTTTGATTCCGCGTTGGAGCTGCATGCCCCAAGCAAGGTGCATGGTTGCCATCGCCAAGTAACGAGCACAAACTGTTGTTTCTGCGAACCAATACCATTGAAGAAAGTGTTGGCATCTACAACCCTTCGTGGCAACAAGGGTACTAACTAATAATCATGAGATCTGGCTGTTGTATACAACATTGCTGCTTTCTGTCTGACTTATGATGAGGGTGATGTTCCCATTGTCCTTTAGATTTGGGGTTCATCCACACTTATTGATTGCTGATGTTCCAACCATCATTCATTGTCTTGGGTTCTTTTGAAACGCTTTGGTGGATGGGAACAACTCATTTGAATCACACTGTGTGTAAGTCAGCAAAATATCGGCTTCAAAATCTACATTACAACATCCAACTAGGTTTAGGAAGATCTCCATTCCGACTGACGATGGCAAGGCTTCAAAATTGATCGCCGCGCGATGAAATCACCAGCTGCTTCACAACATCAAGGCCCAAGACCCTGACATCGAAAATCATCACGGGATCGCATCGCGCTGGCAGTCTGTACAAAGATCGGGTGGGGATCTGCAGCAGGTCCAGCAAAGGGAAAGACGGTTTACTATCAGAACTTGGGGATACCTTTTTACGTCTTGATGTTTTAGCCCACGTGTTTGATATTTGTTTGATATTTAAATCCTTAGCCCTACTAGTCCCCGTCGATCAGGAGATCCTCTTGTTTTCAGGGTAATGACTGGATACTCTATAGGGTTTGGTGCCAAACACAGGGTAAAAACTGAAACGGAAACATGTGTCAGCATATGTCAGCATTGCCCAATGTCCAACTTACAAACCGAAGGGGTGCATCCCAGCTGGTAAGTGGGCAAGCACCCATATCATCACACAATTATAATTACCAGGTATAACGTGGAGTATCCCCAGTTTTAGTATAAACTACTTAATAACTGGGGTGTACATCCAAATAAATGACAACAGACATTCTAAGAGATTGAGAAGCCAATAATAACCATGATAACCATGTGAAACAATACTTTCACTAGACCTGGTTCGAGTAAGATGGATAAGCCAAGCTGGAATCAGTGCGAAAGCCACATTCCAGCATCAGCATGGGTTCATTCGAATCGTCTTCCTCAGTCCCAAAGATGCCAGCAAAAGGATTAGTGACCAAAAGTGGGCTAACATCCTGAACGGAACCCCAGAAGGAATAGGTCTAATAGACCCTATGCATGATAGGGAAGATCTGTATGTATGAAACTTCACCAACCCTTGCAAAGTGGAATGAATCCCATATCGGGCCACAGCCCAGTCAAGACCCCAGCAGCTGAATTTTCACTTCTAGCAAAGAATGTACACATACAATTGAAACAAGTTGCCAAAGTCATTTATGGGCAAAGTTGTGGACATTTTGCACGTCTTTGTTTCACACCACTCTCGGCCCCACCTTCCAACAAACTCATGACCAGGTTCGTCGTTGTCAGCATCAGGAGCCACATCCGTTGAGCTCTGGGCAGCTTGGTGGCTGTCGGCTGAATCCCCAGGGATCACGCGTGGGCACAACTTCTGAAGTCTTGGGCGATCCTTTTTCGAGATGCAGCCTCATGCGGCGAAGATTGGAAACAACCAGAGGTGATGGAAGATGTTGGGAGAGCGCGTGCCAAAGAAATTACTAGAGAAGCATACTGTACATCTGTCGTTGCAAGCAGGAATTACTCGCCTAAACAATCGTGATATGCTTCCTACCCACCATTTATGACCTATAGGCTGTTGGAAGGGAAGCTGATGATCTAGAATCAGGTTCTGGAACAGCCTCGCATTGTCATATTATATAGACTTATTGGACATATACCAGCCAGAGGGATCCAAAGAGGTGCATTATAATACCGATTGCAAAAGTTCATCCATACCCAAATCAAATACAGCAAGCCCAAGAAGGAAGTCCCAAGGTTGGAGGATTTCAGATGCCTCCCAAGAATGGTCTAAAGTAAGAATATTTTTTGACATTGTACTCTGCCATGAATAACACCCCAATAACAACGCCAATTTTCACTTAGACTGATAATCATGAAATGTTTCCAGATTTTCCCATTGCCAGATTAGATCACTGAAGGGGCAATTCTCATCAGCGATTTAACAAGGAACTTTGGAGGAAAGCAACGCTTTTGCCATGCCACTTGTTTAGGTCTATCAACAAATGTAACACCAAAAAACCACCAAAAACCCAGTCAAGAATTGTTCATTTTGGATTTTTACAAGCACAGAACCATTGGCTTTTTGGATCAACCCAGTTTGTTTGAAATGGTTCGAGGTTTCCAGCATGGTAACTCCATCAACCCTTCACCAGGATGAAACCTGCCACAAGCCATGGCACTTCTCAGTGCTTGATCGATCACTGGACCATCGTCCTGCAGCGCCAGCACGTGCTGATCCTTGCAGAGCTCGTAGCCTTGGCAAAGTGGGGCGATGCTTGGGAAATTGATTCGATGCTTGGTCTCACGACTTCTAGTGGCACTCGTGTTTCTTGTGTTGGACTCATGGTAAACACACTTGACTTGTGTACACATATCTACAGGTACTTTGGGGTTATCGGTGTATCAGTGAGAATATTTTTGGAATCAGAGAAACTTCTGAGACGGACCTGCTAGCACTAGAGTACGATCAAAGAATCAAAGAGGCTGGTTGGGCTAGCTGGCTTCTCTTAAAGTGGTGTTGGACCGACACCAAACGGCAGGCACAACATGGCAGGATGTTCTAAGTCTTACACAAGCCAAACATGCCCAAACACACAAGCACATCTAAAACAAATTAAAACAATATATGGATATATCAGGATGATACATCTGCTGCAAACCTTGCCAACTCATCCAAAAACCCACGCCGAGCAACCATGAGCAGCCAAGTTTTGCAATTCCACCAGCTGTTGCTCCGTGGACGGCACAAACAACGCCTTCACCGGGTTGCCGTCGGGATTCACTTGGCAACCTGCATCCAAGACCCGCTTGTGCAGGCTTGCCAAAGGGCCAGTGGGATCAAGAAGCACTTCATTGACCTGCCATTTGTGGCATGCGGTTGCCATCACAACTCTAAGCTTGGGAGGGGTGATGAAGGGAACTGTTCAGCTACTGAAACTGGAGGTTCCCAAGCTAAGCTCGGCAAAAAAATAGCACAGTTCTTCCATTTTGAATACGTGTACCTCAATGGATATATCTTGCTTTGGGGTATGTTGGCTACTAGTATGCATGATGGAACTTTCCTTCATTGAAACCCAGCCCGTGTCATTGCTCAATGACATGCACAATACGGAGGTAATTGCAGTGGCTTACTGGAATCACACAGTGCCTATGACAACAGCCTTCTTCTGCAACACTCACATTTAGAAATATGATCGTATCAGCCAACCTACAACTCTCGTATCTACGTATTGCAGCACACCACAGACCCACCTCAGTGCATTTCGCCCGCCGTGTCAAGCGGAAGATGCACACGCCGTCGATGTTCAGCGCTGGCACCTCGTCACGACTGGCCTGCAAAGCCATCAGGAGGTCGTCGGTGGATTTCTCGTCGATCGTGGAGATGTCCTGTGTTTCCATGGTGCCTTGGGGGCGGCAAATGCTGGAGGGGGTTCTTGGAAACGAAAAATGTTCCAAATAAGGTCGGGGCTTACATGGGGCTACCCAACTTTTGAGGGAACCCCCAGTTCTGAACCCCGTGACATCCGTGACCCCTCAAACTCGTAGATAGACCCATGGCAACAACCAAGGTACCTGGTTGCTGGGCATGGGACTCCAAGCCAGATTCCTCGCTTGGAACTTTGGTGGCTCCGGTGGCTCCGATGGCTCCGGTATCAGCCCCCGAATCCTGGAACTGCGTCGAAGGTATGGTGGACGCAGAGTCCCTCCAGCCATCTACTTACTTCTTTCCAAAGATTCAACTGCTCAATCCATGCTGGCGCCTCAACTGAGAAAGCCAGGATTTCATTCACTACGGAAGTCGGGATTTTTTTCATATTCTTTGCGGAGGCGTCACGGTTTGTTTGGTAGATGACTCTGGCATGATGTTTGAAGGATGCTCTCAAGGCCGCCTTTGCCGCGGCCCCTGCGGCTAACAGGCAGCTATTGGGCGAGGCCACAGCCACAGCAATTGGTTGATATCTTTCACTAATATAGTCATAGTCATCATAGAAATCGGCATCGTGGGCACGCCTCATCCAGAAAATATGTCCTCCTGACCGACAGGACAAAGAATGCTTGATGAGCTTGAATTGCCGGAGAGGGCCAGCAGCGACACATCTTGCTGCCTGGATCTGCCCGGTAAGAATACAAAGATCCAGCAGAGTACAGCAAACATCATTCCCAAGTCTGACGTCTGAAAACCAGAAATCATAGGAATCATCCAAAGATTGGCTGAGTTCAGGCCCGATAATCCCTGTTATGCATTTCAAATCCAATCCAGCTTCCATGCCCAGGCGGATTTTTTCCAGGTCAATCTGGCCCTTGCGGCCCTTGTCAACATCAAAGAAAAACGGAGCAAGGTTGTTCCCATCAGCTGGTTTCCATGGCTCCTGTCTTTGCCGTGGCGATTGTGGCATGAGATCTGCACATTGTTTCCAGATGCTGCTGGGGAGCAGAAGTACTGCTTCTCTAAATGGAATATGAGTTCTTGTGAAACGACGAAAGGGACTCAGTGCCTCGTCCCCTCGCCGATACGTATCTGCCCAAAGGTCCTGTAAACAAACACCAAAGCCAGTGCCAGGGCATTTGGGTATTTCATTTGCATTTGGTGCTTTCACTGTGGCCCTGGCATGCCAAAAGCTCCTATTATTACGGTGCTACTTCGGCCATCAGGAAGTTATCAGCCGTA
>Ga0126342_10001810_pt1 | contig 31508 bp, 23 predicted proteins | sample Cyp1metagenome_FD_92528 | JGI IMG/M metagenome (GOLD analysis project Ga0126342, IMG submission 92528) | Coral microbial communities from Lord Howe Island, Old Settlement Bay, Australia - Cyphastrea 1 metagenome | ecosystem: Host-associated > Invertebrates > Cnidaria > Coral ...
TAGATAGGTAGATAGATCGATAGATCGATAGATCGATAGATAGGTAGATAGGTAGATAGAAAGATAGATAGACAGCTAGATGAAGAGATATATATATATACATATATATATATAGATATAGATGAATATATATATATATATATTTACATATATATGAAGATATATATATTTATAGATGAATAAATAAACATAGATGAAGAGATAGATAGTTCAACAGATAAATAGATAGATAGATAGATAGATAGGTAGATAGATAGATAGATATATCGATAGAAAAACCATATAGAAATAAAGAAAGATAGATAGATAATTTGATCGATCGATATATATATATATATAGATAGATACAGGGAAATATAGATAAATACAAACACATTTGTTTATAGTTAAATATATATGGTTCTGATTTTTATCTTTGTATAGGTGGACAGATCGACAGATAGAAAGATAAACAGATAGAAAAATGAAAATAAAAAAATAACGCAATAAACATGTAGAAAAACAGAAAGAAAGGAGAATAGATACATTATGTTGTATATAAATATTATTGCAACTTCGTTGGATACAAGCAGACACATGGGTGTCTCAAATTTGGGCAGTCAAACAAGATATGGATATATGGGTTGCAATAGTTAACAGTTGAATACTTTGTTGCATCACTGTGGTTCCAACTTAATGGAGGTCGCTCCCTCTAAATTAATGCTGGGTTCCTGCTCTTGCGGCCCGCCGTGTTGGATCGTTTTCGGAGTGGTGCCGTGCTCACTTCAGCGATCCTCAGAGATGCAGTGAAAGAAACCGAGCTGTGATATTCTCTTGGAAACCCTTGCATGATGATGTTGGCCTAGATATCGTAGAGGTCGTGGAGTCCTTTTGGGAAGATCCTGACTTTTTTTTTTTGAGAGGGCCTTTCATGAAGAGGTTGAAGATATCGTCTTCTAGGTTCTTGGGTGATTTTTTTTTTGGGAAACTTTCAGAGGTTCTTGATGGTTCTTGCCGAATTATTTGTAAGGCCCTTTTGCATACAGATCTTGAGAATATCGCGTTATAGGCGCTTGGGATGCCATAAACAACTCTGAGAGGTTCTTGTTTCAAGCTCTTGTCAGTCTTGTCAACAAATGTTCTCCTCAACTGCTTGGGGTCTCTCCAACGGATCCAACGGTCATTTACGGAGGGTGGAGTTTCCAATCCGGAGGATTGGTAGCTATGCTGAATTGGGGGCCTCCCCAGAAGAAGACCTCGAGAACGGGCTCTTCGCAGATGAGTGGCTTGGAGGATTCCCATGATCATCCTTCAGGCCCATCTGGTTGAAATCCCCATCATTGTTAATAGCGAAATTGATGGATCAGACCCTCAAGCTATTTTGTTGTTTACATCTCGTTGTGACAATGTGTGTATGACAACTTGTACATCCCCATGTGGGTTTGTCTGAAAATGATATCATTCTGCCCCTTTTAAAGGATACCAAATGACACAATGGAATACAATGGATATATAAATGGCTAGAATCGTTTGTCTCATCCCTTCAGCACAGGTTTTCCTGATTTATTGGGGATCATGGACTGAAATTAATTTATTTACGGGAATATTGGGGATGATTGGCGATGATGTAGACCTAATTTATTCAAATAAATATAGGACCTATCCTAATGAACCACTCGAACGTGGTAAGTTTTTTTTGGGTGTGTTTTTTTCCAGGACATCCCAGCATGTTTTCACCTAATTGGAGATTGCTGCAGTGACATTTGCCATGGGAGAAACTTGGGTGAGTTACCCATATTGGGGGATAGACATCAATCCATGTGCAATGGCATTTATACCCCCATGATGTTTGGATTCCCATTCGGGACCGATCAGTTAACCGTACCCAATATACCATCTCATGCAACCTGACCATGGCATGTATCGGTTGTTATATAGTCTTATCATTGCATATTTTTCCATGTGTTTCACCTATAATTATATTTAATTAGGTGCGCATGTTGTTTTGAATAATTTCAGAGTTTCCATTGTCCATCGAAAATCTTGGGTTGCAGTCCCATTAACCCAATTCAATAACACTTGCCATTTGTCCTGAAGGTACAAATCCAATGTGTCTTTTTCAAGAATCATGGTGATTTTCATTTTCCCAAGATCTCTTGTTCAGAAACAAGAACAGGTATGTTGTTGTTGTGTTTGTTGTATGTTGTTTGTTGTTTATTGTTTGTTGTTTGTTGTTGTTGGTTGTTGTTGTTGTTGTTGCTGTTGCTGTTGGAGTTGTTGTTGTTGTTGTTGTCGTTGTCGTTGTTGTTGTTGTTGTTGTTGTCGTTGTTGTTGCTGTTGCTGTTGCTGTTGCAGTTGTTGTTGCAGTTGTTGTTGCAGTTGTTGTTGCAGTTGTTGTTGCAGTTGTTGTTGCAGTTGTTGTTGTTTTAAATTATTCTAAGATCATAGCTCTTGCTTGATTGAGATGGGGTTACTTATCGTAACACTGCTATTCTATGGGTTATTGAGTGGCGAATTATCACTTTAATTTATGAATTATCCAGTACTATTCACTGTTTTTCTTCTTATTCACCATTATTCATTATCATTATTTACTATTATTGACTATTATTGTTTGCTTTTATTGCCATTATTATTCACTATTTATCATCATTCCCCATTGATTGTTCATTGATTACTCTTATTCACTATCCTTGATGACAAACATTATTTGTTGTGATTTGAAACATCACTATTAATTGACTATTGTTCATTGATTACTTGACTATTATGATTGATCATTCACTATTGATGATTATCGCACAACTTCATTATTCACGCTATTATTCTTATTTACTGTTGATTACTGATTACAAATCACAAGTGTTCAAATCAGTTCATTATTTTCATTATCTGCTTATTATTGATTAATTATATCCACTGTTGAGTATTGATTACAAACCTGGTGTTTGTTCACAATTACTCATTTTATTGATCATTCACCATTGGTTCTGGATTGCCGCTTATTATCTACAACTATTCATTCAATTGCTGTTGGTTCTTGATTACAAATCACAATTGTTCAAATCACTTCATGATTATCCCATTGCACTTCATTACACCATCATTGTGTTCATTCTTCGCCATTATTGATTACACATCGTGAATACTGAAGTTGTGCATCAATCATCAATAGTGAATGATCAATCATAATAGTCAAGTAATCAATGAACAATAGTCAATTAATAGTGATGTTTCAAATCACAATGAATAATGTTTGTCATCAAGGATAGTGAATAAGAGTGATCAATGAATAATCAATGGGGAATGATGATAAATAAATAGTGAATAATAATGATAATAAAAGCAAACAATAATAGTCAAGTAATCAATGAACAATAGTCTGAATCATAATAGTCAAGTAATCAATGAACAATAGTCAACTTCATGAGTGGTGTGTGTTTTTTTTCAGCACTCAGGTTGCATCTCAGTCCGGACGGCATTTGCTCCTTGTGGCGCAGCACGCTGGAGGCGCCCACTTCTCCCACCATGATGCGTGGTTCGGTGTTGGCCGCACCGCTGACGCACAACTTGCACAGCTTGAAGCGGCGCCTGGGACATGGACAAATGGATGAAAAATGGAAAACAATTGAAGAAACATGGAGAAACATGGGGAGAATATAGCAGTATACCCATTATTCATTATTGTTCATCATGATTCATCATCATTTTTCTGATTTTTGTGCGAATTTATTGGGATTAATATACCGGAGAAACATGGAGAAACATGATGGAAACTGGAGAAAACATGAGAAAAAATAAAATTATACCATGATGTATTCCATTATCCTGGATTTATTGGGATGTATTAGGATTATGGCATTAATATATCCATGATCCTGAATTTATTGGGGATTTAATAGGGATGTATTGGGATTGATGTAAAAGAACATAGGGTAATATACCCTCTGCTAATTTAAGGTAGCGACCTGGACAATCACGTTTTGTTTTTTTTTGTTTTTAAGACAGGTAAATCATCATGTTTATCATCTATTTCTATGGACGATTTTGTATAACTACTAGGTATGTTAAATCACCAGAGAGTACCTTGAAAAACGCAGGAATACCTGTGTCTGTGTATGGTGGTTTGGTTTATTTTCCAAATAGGACATCCACTTATAGGGAACATGTTTTATGTTACTTGGTAACATATTGACTCCTGAAGTCAAATATACCCATGGGTTTCCCATATATTCTCATGTTTTCCATATAGGGAATATGTGACTCCTGAAGGAAATCCGCAAATATACCCATTGTGACTTGCTACTTTTGCACATGTTTATGGGTACTTGGAGGATCTAAGGAGTGGCTGCAGTCGGGAATGCCGAACGATGTTAAAACATGCTTGCAACTGGCAAGGTTATGACTATCACCAGCCAATGTAGCAACTAAATGGAAAATAAACATTGTCATTATAATCAGACAGTCTAAACATGACATGATGGGAAAATCATGAGAAGCAGCAGCAAATTTTGACTGAAAAGTAGTAGGTTTTATGGGCATTGACCCTTCCATGAAAAATCCTCTATTGTACATAGTATGCTGGATGTGTTTGATTCCACTGACGCACCTATCGTTAAACGATTTTTTGCTTCGAGCTTTGTTTTGCTTTCCACGTTTAGATCCTGTGTTTTTGTTGCGTCTTCACTAAGGACACTGATCAAGAGAGGTACATATTCCGTCAGCCCATCTGGAATTGTTGCTACTTGGGCGGATGGTACGTCAGAGACCTTTGAGGGAAAGATTGGCGTTTAGATTTCCCAGATGAGACTGGGTAGGTGATTTGTCTCGACAGCTCTGACATGCTGGATCAAACTTTGGTCGATAAACTTTCGCTACAACATAGGGAAGTAAATATATGAATAGACTGGCCAGCTGCGAATCATTTGTTTGAAGGATTTCTCAAAGAATCATGTTGAAATTAGCAATGAATCTCTTGGGATCTTGTGTTTGAGCAATCCTCTGCCACAAATCCACCGTTAAATGGTGTTTTTCTTGATTCAACTGATCGGCCTTCGGAACATTGTAACATGTTTTGTGGACAGACTCAGACTTGATTGATGTGATTCAACTCCTAACACCCGGATTTGTTTAGATTAGTCAGCCATCATTTGCAGTCATGAGAACCATGGAGAACCCAGCTGCTAGCTCTGAGACCTGCGGAAAGAGCGTTCTTTTTGCGCCGCAAAGATCACCCATTGCTCCGCAAAAAACAAAGGGTTTGAAACCTCAGTTTCGTTGAATTGTTCATGGGGAAATTGAATCGTTTCACGAATCTGAAATGTTGAACGATTTGGGGATGATTGCCCATATATAAACCATGATTCCAGTGAGGGAAAACAGTGAGGTTACTATAATTTACCCATGCAGATTGTCTTTTATCCACAAGTTGATGTATACGTGACAAGTCGGGCGACATGCATCGTGGGTATCATCAAAGCTTCGGGCTTGTTTCGGATGCTGCATACATACAGTTCCGATTCTACTGTACAGGGCCTATGATGGTATATCTGCTTTAACCATCACCAGCAAGAAGTGTTTCTCTTTAATGCCAACAATACTTGATATACAGTACATTCTGCATAAACATGAACATCGCGTTTCCCATTCCATAAACTTCTGGACACCGCAGTACGTTGATATCACTGCCGTCATGGTTTAGCATAGGATTATATGGGATTGGTACATGGATGGGTGATAGTGATGTTTTAGCAATGAATGAGGGATTTTCATGCCCAGTTCAACATCCTCCTGGTTGGTGCAAAGATGCCTCCTGTTCTTTTCGTTCCATGATCCACCTCAATTACGAACATATGTTCCAGGAGTTCGAAAACTTGGATGTTGGACAACCATGGTCCGTTTACACAAGGAGTTATACCTTGGATAGGCAGTACCCGTTTGTTTTTTTCCCGGACATGTACAATGTACAGGTTGGAATCCTATCATAAGACACCTATACAATATAATATGATCAAATATTAAATATGATCAATATTACCTATACATTCTTCATACCTTAGATTTTTGATATAGGAGCAAAGGATTTCTATAACACTGTTATTTATTTATCAGATACCGATATTAAAAATATCAATTTGAGTTCAGGCTATCTGACAATCTCATTGTGTCTTGAACAGGTGATCAAGGTGATCATCCGCAAAGTTTCAGGAGTTGTTAGTTGGCATCATAGCTGTGCAGCTGAGTTTGTTCATAACATGTTATAACTAGGTTAACAAACTCAGCTATGTTAAATATATCCAAACTATGGTAGTTATCATGTTATATACCATAACATAGCTGGTTGATGGTATATATATATACCATGATATATCTATGATAATTAATGATGGTATGTGATCCAACTGATAAGTTTGGGGTCCCTACCTTGTAGCTGTAAACACCAACTTGCCTATCAGTGTGTGCACCTCATTGTTGGTTGTATATTTGAGCAGTATCCAGCATTGATATGCGCCTTCCCATCATATGAACCATCTTTATCATCTTCCCAGACCCTCCAAATACCCCAAAACATGGTAGAAGTACTAAGATGCTGAGGTAAAGTAAGCATTTTTAAGTTTTATGGGTACTTGGAGGGTCTAGGTGTCTTCAATGTCATGAAAGATTCAACTCTTCTATAAATTGATCTTGAAATATACAGAAGCGGCCAGCACCTTCCAGAGTTTTTGCCCTTTTGTCCACTCGATGAATGGTGCATACTGTGGTAAATCCAATGATTACCACAGCAGTGGCCAGCCAGAACGGGCACAGAAGGAGTGCCCTGTGGGGTGACCCGCGTCACCAGCCATGCATGAATCCGTTTGATGTATAGGTTTGGGTCATTTGTGGCATATTGGGGGGTCAATTTTCTAAATATTCAACACAATCAACATGTATGCAGGATTAGGCGGGCTGTGATACTTTGAATTTCACCGAATGAATGCTTCTTGCACTACCTACATCTTGGGTGTGATCCATTTACTAAGTGGAGTGAACCGCCAAGGAATGTTGTTATTTTTGTTCAATGCTGCCAGAATCCTACAATATGGTTTTTGTCTTCGAGGTATCACCAATGCTTCAGAGGCCCCAAAGTGTCCTGGGAAAAGCCACAAAGCCACGTGTGGACCTAATATGTCCTCAGCCAATCTACCATCTGGTTATTTAACATAACACACTAGAAAATCACCATTGTTAATGGGAAAATCCACTATAAATGGGCCATCTATACCATGGCTATGTTAGTCATAACCAGAGGGTAGGCCTTTTTTCCCAAACGGCTCCATTTCGCATTCAGCTCATGCTCGGGGAGCCCCCAGGGGGCTCTATGTAGTAATGTTGTAGAGTGGTGCCCAGTTCTCAATTGGATTATATATATATGTATACATATATATATCCTCCTCGGTATATATATATACATGTACCATACTCCGGCCCATATTCAGTTAATAGTAGCTATGAATCAAACTATCTAGCGAACTGGGGCTCTCTGTATTGTTGAACCATCGCCCGGATAAGATAGTTCATAGCTATCGGATCGTGTCATGGCGCAACCTGGCCGCTGCGCAGCAGCTCCAAAAGTCTTCAATCTGATTGATCGGTTCAAAGTTTGTTTCTTGATGTGGGCCTTTCTGAAAGAGGGTATACCACCAAAATTGTGCCTAGGCCCTAGGATTTTATTCCCCAATGACGCTTGCATTCGTGGGTAGGTGCCCCAAAACCCATCAGGAAAATGAACCAGGACAAGCAGGATCCCGGCATACGGCACCATTTTCATTCCTGAAACGTCAGCAACTTTCCATATCCAGATAGTGAGTGTCCAGCTGAAATTTGACAGGCAAGCCACATGATTTATTGAAGGCTTAGAATCGGCTTGGAAGGCTTACCTACAGGGTTAGCTTTGATTCCCTAGGTAGTGAAAAGTTGTTGTTTGATGATCGCTGTGTGCAGATCAAAAGAATTAACGAGCAGCGCCTGATGTCCTGGTTTGCTTATATCAGGGGAAGTCTGCTGATGGATCTTGACTGGGTAAACGTAGGTTAATAGGTCGTTTGAAGACATGTTCAGCGATTTTCATGGGGGAAGAGTTCATGCCAAAGTATGCCAAAGTAGCATCTAAGATTGGATGACTCAGAAGCTTTCAGAAACCATCACTCAGTAATTTACAGGCTACTGGGGTGATCTCGTGTTGTTTCCAACCCATATCGCCATCAGAAACGAGCCAGGCCACTGATTAGTTTTTCAATGTTATTTAGCTACCGAACTAATCCTAAGATATCCTAAGTTGTTATGGGTCAAAATCCTGTTAATGTATGACTGGTTGGTGGTTTGGAACATTTGGATTATTTTTCCATATATTGGGAACAATAATCCCATTTGACTTTCATATTTTTCAGAGGGGTTAAAACCACCAACCAGCTGTTAATGGATGATATTCCCTGATATTCTCCAAAATCCAAAATACCCATCCCCAAGTACCCAAGCCCAGCCGCGCACCTTGCGCTGCTCGCCAGGCGTCTGCAGCTCTGCTTCCATCAGTGGCTACAGCGACTTCACTCGCGACGACGCTGGGAGTTGCGATCCGAGAGCTGCGAGATGCAGTCGAGCCACTGGGCAGCTGAAACTGTGTGGATTTCACCAAAACATAGATCCCAAAGTATAGATGTACAAAAAAACACACACTAAAAGCTGGAGTTACCCATTTGTGGACAAGTTGTCGTATAGGCAGAGGACATTCCTTCATGGGCAAAGGGACGGGTGACCAACTGGCAACTTTGAGACAGGGTTGGACGTAAAAACACCAAAGACATACACATAGTTGTATAGTTAGTAAGACATACACATGCACACACCATACCTATTTGGGTGCATTATACCGACTGCACTGGTCCACCAGGGCTCAGACATGAAGGTTATAGTGAAGGATATTGGAGGAATAATGATCACGATTTCTTGTAAAACCTACTTGGAAAGATGCCACATGGGTTTGGCATGGTTTGGCCAAGCAACTCAGTTGAACATGACTTTGTCCAACAGCAGAGCCTCTGGGCAATCAACACGGATTGCTGGAACTTCATTTAGCGTGATGAATTGGGCATTAGAATCTCCAGTTAGTTCGAGTATTTCCCAGCGATGTAGCTGATTACCGAAAGGTGTATAAGATTATAAGGCTATAAGGTGTTTGGGCATAAGCTGCCAGAAAATCCGGCAAGGTTTGCGTGGTATATGCCTGCATCTTATTGGTCATGAGCTATGCAACAGGCTGCCATGGTGTTAAAAAGCAAGAATTATGGCACGGCCCAAAAAAAAATGCCAAAACAGTTGGACACCTGGACATCGCCCAGAAAGCATCATCGAACTATCATCCTAGAAATACTGTCCTATCTTTTTAAGGGGTTACCCTCCGGTAAACTAACATAGCTATTGAAAATGGCCATGTTTCATGGGAAAATCAACTATAAATGGCAATTTTCAATAGCTATGTTAGTTTACCAGAGGGTAATAGGAAGCCCTGCTACCTCAGTGAGTCGATTGCGGCAGCCCTTTTGACATGTGGCCGAGCCTCGCCTCGATGGGCCGAGGCGTGCTGAGCTCGCAGCACGCAGCTTTCTGGGAACTCTTTCCAGAGTATGGCAAAGGAGCTGTGGCACAGGCGACCTGCGACATGGATTCAGCCAGGGCCACGACTCATAGCCATTCTGAATGGGGCCTTGGGGTTGCTACAGTATGGCTATTAGGTATAACTGGTTATAAATTGGATTATACATTCTATAAATGAAGGTATAAATATTTACAACTAGTAAATGGCCATAACTGTCTAAATGATGCATGAAATATCCACATCTGCTCCGAAAAGGCTGACATATCTCCAGCATAGGGCACCAACTTGGTGATTTCTCCGCTGGGGTGACAGGCTCAATACGCCTGGTTCTGGCGGCGCTTTCTCTTCATGGCGTGGGTGAGAGCCATGAGCGTTGAGACAGCGGCCAAAAGTGTCGAAAAAACGTTTTTGGGGCAGGTGGTTGGCCATGAAAGCAGGGAACAAACAGGGAGTTAAGCATCAAAGAAAAATGTATCAAAATCATCAAAGAATGGGGAATAAACATGAATAAACCATCAATCAGAGATTTGATTTCAATAAATGGTGAATATTGCGGCCTGGTGGCTCAGCCAACAGCAAGTTGATTCATACCAGAGTATATATATATCTTTCTATATATGTAAATTTGCGATTCGTGGGATGAAGCACCAAGCACTAATATCTCGACATCAGTTATCAGATGTTATCAACCCATATCTCTTTGATTCTCAACACCCTGGTTTTGCCCCAAAGAAAACACAACTGATGGTTCAATCCCATTAAAAATATATGCCAAATAAGTACGTGATGAAAGACAACATATTCAAAACATTAGTGAACATACTATGTGCTGCTACTATTGCTACTATACGATTAATGATGATGACAATACATATTATCATAGATTTGCTACTAACACTAGCAGTCAAACAAATGGTCAGCATAATTAAAAATATGATTACAAATCAATAGACATGATTAAACTTAATTAACAGTACTGGATGATTATGACAGAACCAATTGGATAGACCATTCATAATAATAGTTTGAGACAATTGACACATATAATAGAAATAGATAGATATAAGAATAATGATTATTATCATTACTGTATTGTGATGACTAGGTATCATATTCCCTATTATATATTTATGAACATTAAGTATCATATCCAGATAAATTTGAATATGAAGTATTGGACCTCAAATGTAGATAAAACTAAAACAATATATATATATATATATGTATATATACATATATATTCAACAGATATATTCAACAGATATATCATGTTATATTCATTGTTAAATATGCATATTCCTTATCAACACACGTGCGTCTTAAACCAATGTTGATCTTCCCTGATCTTCCCAAGGCGGAGGCCGACAAGATCTCACCGGCCCTGCGCCTGGACAGGCCCCTTCCATTAACAGAACCGTAAAAAAAAGATGTTACTGACAGCATTTAACTTTACACTGAAATGTGGATAACAGTTTTATATGATAATTACATTATATATATATATATATATATATATATATATATGTATATATATATATATGTATATATATATATGTATATATATATGTAGATATATATATATATATATGTAGATATAATTATATATATAAACAACGTGTGAAGCAATGAAACATTATAGAAACATGTGAAACAACTTATTTTCAACATATGATCGACAAAGGTGTATGAACAATACCCATGAACATCAGATATCATCAAACTGAGAAATATTGCAAGGTGCGCGGCTTTGCGATGGGATGGAAAACATACAGCGCTGATCCACAAAAACTTTGACACAAAGTAAGGAGGGGCATGTCATTAAAAGTCAAAGCAACGACAGTGGTTCAACCTGCAAAAATCAGTAGCTGAAGTACTGGGTTTTCACCAAGCAGAAAATGGACAGCATCGAAACATAGTGCAACCTGTCATCCGTGACTTTCAAACTTGTTGTGTAAATGGTCAGGGGAGAGAATGCACAACGGGCAATAAATTGATATAAAATTACATTTTCAAAGTTGCATGGTTGTCTAGGTAATCACATAGAGCTAGGACAACCATGGAGAATGGTTGGGAAGTCTACGTCTATGCACTTCGGGACCACAGCAAACAGGTTTCAAAACCATATAAGGACAGATGCAAATTAATCAGCAGTTTTTGGAGGGTAGAACTCTCAGCTATGGGAGATTGACACCTTGTCGGACCGAACATCCCGGCAGAAATCTACCCAAAGGCCTCCTGAAGATCGTTTAAAAGGGCTTGCTAGCACTATGTACCGCCAAATTTGCCAACATAGTGCGCTATGCTATGTTTTTTTTCCGCAACGTGTCAAGATTGTCCAACCAGAACTTATAATTGTCATGGTTAAATTCCAATTAGTGGTGAAACCACTGGCTTGGGAGATCCAAACCGTTTCCTGAAACGGACTGCTTCCTTTCTCCAGGTCTGTCTCGAGGATACCATGTGTTTCTTCTCGCTATGCAACTAGTCCTCACCGCGGGCGGCATGGACGGTTGACATCCACGATGGGGCCATGGGTTAGAAAGACGAATTTCCAAATCATAGCTGGCAACTCTCATTGGATTCAACACACTCGAGCTCATGGGTTAGAAAGAGACTGCTTGGATTCTCATGGGTGTCAAAAAGGGCTATGGCATTCTGGCAACAAATTTAGAAACTGCTTGGGACATGTTTAAACTGTAGTAAAATCCCACTACAACCTGCTATACTCCAATTTGCCAACAGCAGATGCCACATGATCGTCATGATCCCGGAAGCTAGCGAGCCCCAGACCAGGCAGCAGCAATTTGTTTGCCTCTTCCCACCCTGGACCGGCGCTGCCAAGGTCCAAATGCTGTGACCAAACTGCGTGAGCCTGAGTGTGGTCGCAGGTGCTGAACATGATCAAAATGACCAGCGACTTACGTGGCTTTCACTTGTGGATACACATAAGCCATACCCTCTTTCATTTGGTGATACCCACTTTGTTTGTTGGTGATTATCTATTTTATTGTCTTTTTTTACATTTGTGAGTTTGTCCGAATATAGGGTATACCCCCATATGGTCATTGTATTGTGGAAAATTATTTTCTAAACCACCAAATCTTGTGATAGCCTTTTTTCAGTCAAACCCAGATATCGCATGATCATCGCTATTTTTATCCCACTCTGATCAAAGTTCCCATGCTATATTTTATCGGAAGTCTCCAATTTTCCCAGTTTCACAGTTTCTTTTTTCGAGGGCACACTATTGATGTGAGTAGCGCCCTCTCAAGGACTAGTAGGTGTTTCTTTCAACTCAAGGATCGAGGTCTACTGCTTCGCAGAAGATTGTGCTCAAACTGGCTCATAGCCACTTATATGTAAATGTGTCTTATTTGTCCAACACGTCTTTAGACATATATATATGTGTGTGTATACATATATATTATATATCAAATGTTTCCTTTGACTTCCATCTCCGTTGATGGTTCAGGCCATGATTGGCAAAACAAAAAGAAGTGTTGTTGCTTATGCACAGTCCCTACCCGGAGCCAATCAACGTACGTTTTTTTTCATTTCTTGGGTCCCCAACACCCATCAGACAAGGAAGATCCAAGGAAGCCAAACAGGTGGAACAGCCACCTGGTGAATTCTTGCTCCATGGCAGCTAAGATTCGACACTCGGATCTGGTGCAGCATCAAGTTGGCATCGTGGAGCAGTTTCGAGAATTCTGGATGGAAGACCATTTGTGTGACGTTGTGCTGAAGAGCAGTGACGGTGGAGAACACCGTGCCCACGCTGCTGTCCTATCCGCTTCCAGCAAGTTTTTCAAGAAGCTGCTGGGCGGATCCTTTCTGGAGGCCGACAGGATGCAACGAGGACAGCCAGTGGAAATTGCTGCGTCTAAAGCAGCTGTGTCCGCCTTGCTTGACTATGTCTATGGTGGGCAGCCCAAGGTGAATCTGGAAGCTGGTGTTGAACTACTACGACTGGCGGAAGCCTACGATTTGCCAAAGTTAGCAGGTGCGATTGAGGAAAGCCTCCGTGCTTCCTTGAACAGCAATTCTGCCCTGCAAGTCCTGCAAGAAGCACATGGCCTCCATGCTCTCAAGAGGGCATGTGAAAAGAAGGTTGCAGGGGATTTTGAGACTTGCAGCCAGCACCCAGACTTTGGGAAGCTTGGTGCAATCCAGCTGGCCCGAATATTGAAAAGAGAAGATTTGGTTGTGTCTCGGGAAGAGGTGGTGTTGAAGGGCATCTTTAACTGGCTCAAGATCTCCAATGACAGAGATAGTTCGCTTGGTATGCTTCTGCAACTCGTGGATTTCAAGTCAATTTCTGTTGAAAATTTGCTTCGCCTTGGTCGCTTGCCCGTCCCTGGTCTCAATGGTGACCACCTGCACCGAGAAGTTCAAGATGCTTTGCAACCTCAGTGCCGCAAGAGAACCCAAAGTCAAGAGAGCTTTCGTCCAAAGAGGCGTTGTTTACAACACTGGTCACCAGCTTTCGGTGCCAGCACTAAAGCTCCAGGGCAGCAAGTGCTTCCCACACCATATGAAAAGTTGTGCTGGCACGAAGGTGCCATGTATGCCATGGACGTACAGTGTAACATTTGGTGTTGGAAGCCCGGTGATCCGCCAACTCAGGTGCGGCGAGTTGTGGGTGAAGGCGCCAGAGTGAGCGGAATCAATGACCTGGGAACGGATTGTGACTTCTCCATCTCGCCCACTGGGGAGATTTTCGTAGCGGATTGGCAAAATACAAGGCTGGTTAGCTTCCAGAATGGATCTGGACGCTTAGTGCTGGATGAGTTTCAGGGTCAAACTATCTGTTGCTCGCCCAATGGAATGCTGTATGTGCTGACCGACGAGGCTCTGCACAAGTTGGAGGGCACAAGGCTCCAGACAGTCATGACCCTCGAGAGTCTTCCGGAAGACCTGCAGTTCTCGGCCACGGCCATGTTTGTGACCAAGGAAGAGGTGATCTATGTCCTTGATTGCGGCGACGACCGGATCATACGCATCAGTCCAGCTGAGTCCTTCAAACCTGTTGTGGTGGGACAGGTCCCAGCCGAGCAACGCATAGGGAACTTTTTTGGAACGGACGGTGGAACAATCTATGTTGCAAATGATCGACGGAGAAAAGTGTTTGCCATCCATCCAAGTGACGCAACTATCACGGAAGTCTTGGAGTGTCCGGGCAACTTGCGCCCTAGAGCAGTTCTGGTTCAGGACAGATCGTTGTATGTGAGCATGGCGAGCATGGCACGAAGCCAAGCAGAAGGCCTCTACGAATATGTGATGCCATCAGAGCTTCACCTTGAGTGAAAAGGAAGTCCTGTCGTGTTATGTCGCTGGTTGCCCCAGCACCAGTGTTTCAGGAACGGATGACATGACACGTGCATGGGTGGACCTAATTTTCAGACCTACACCTTGGAACCTTGGATGAAAAAGCCAGCTGCCTGTCAGAGGCAATCCCTGGGATGCTTGAGGCCCCAATTCATCCTCGCCTGACGGTTTTAGACCAATGGAAATATGTGAATAGCTTTGTCCCCATTGTTTTGATATTCCCCTGATATCCCTTTGTTATTCCTGATGTTTTTTCCCTGATATCCCAATTATTTGCCCACTATTTGCCCACTATCTTCCCATTACATCGTACTGTATTGGGATAGTAACTTATTCTATTTGCCCAGTAGTCGTAGTGTACTGTTTTTTTTTGGGCGTAGAATAAGTTGTGCAACTCCAATCCCAACTTTCGCTGGTTTTCGTTGTTGATTTTTCCAGTGCCATCAAGCCGATGACCCATCAACATACCCCAACCAATATCCCAACCTCTCCGATCCACGTGGGAAACCCAATCGTAAAGTTCTATACATTTCCAAGTTTGGAAGTGATTTCTCCATGTTTATTCAAATACCCTCTGGTAATTTAACATAGCTATTGCAAATGGCATAACATGGCCATAGAAATAGTTGATTTTCCCATAAAAAAAATGTAATTTCCCATAGTTCTGTGACAGTTTACCAGAGGGTATAGGGTTTCAAGCACCCAAGGTGCAGGTTGAATCCCGCTGAGGAGCCCGCCCAGCTTTGCCACCAAGATCAACGGCTGGTTGCCGCTGCGGATTGCCGGTGGCCCTGCTCTAAAGGAGGAGACGGGAAAGCAGCGAAGGAGGGTGGTGAAATATGGCAGAAATGTGGGGTTAGAATAGATATAGTCTGGTTGGTGTTTTGGAACATGTTTTACTTTTCCATATATTGGAAATAATCATCCCAACTGACTGATATTTTTCAGAGGGGTTGAAACCACCAACCAGCAATGACTAGAAATGAATAGAAATGATGTAACTAGTGAGATTTCATGGGATTTAAGTGTGGGTTGACTATATGTTTTTTGTATAATTATAGTAAATGTTAGTAAGCATTATGATTTTTAGTTAATTAGATTATGATTATGTTGTTGTTGACATATCATGATATGTATGTATTTGATACTTGCTATTTGATTATTTGGTTACTGCAAGAACTACCCCCAAAAAAAATATGTTGGTCGGTTTATATACCCACCTAACTTTGGAGATATCTACCCTAAACGCTAATCTATTTCCAGACTCACTTAGCTAAATATGGGGCGACATCTTGTGTAACTCTGGGCCATCACTATTTTTATTTTGCTTTTGAACAGCAAGAAACTGGAACAGAAAACCAAGCGACAGCGTTTCAACGACCAAACATGGGTGTAGGTGTAGAATCAACAAAGCATAGCTGAACCTGCAAATTCCAGATAAAAGGACTATATGTTTCGACATGGAGATAGCACATTTGTACATGTGTTTTTCATAGTTTATAAGTTCCTATCAGTTGCAGCCGCGTTTCTGTTAGTATAACACTTGAAATTCCTGAGTTGACACACCGGGTTTTTCTTCTTGAAGTCGCGTTCTCATTTTGCATGGTGGGCTCCTGTGACATGTTCCGTTCCCAAAATTGGGGCAGACCCCCTGAAAAATAAGTGGTCGAATACCTTGGCTGAACATGAACAATCCGGAACATGTTCCTACTTGGAAGTGCAATTTCAGTTTACGTGGATATAATATATATATATAAGCATAGTTTCAGGGGCCCCATATTTCAACAGATGGATGTTTAACTCCCATGGTTATACCCATGAAAGTAACCTCAACTGCCCCCCAAAGTAGGATTTTGTTTGATATTCTTCATGGAACATTGGTTGAACATGGAAACCCATGTAACGTGCGGCTACATGTTCCTAGCAATGTCATCATGTTTGAGTTATGTTCCCTGACATGTTTCTGATCGAAATCCATGACTCAGGAGGAAGAGGTGCGGATGTAGAGCTGTGTGGCTGGGATGAGCTATAGATTTGCGCTTCCCAAAGAGACGAAGACATTTTTGCATTTCAGAAATGAATATAAGCAATACATAGTGATACTTCATTGCTCGTGTTTTTTCTGGGGGGGTCCTTCTTTTTTTCGATCTTTGTTGGGTGCTGATATGATCAATGGGGTTTTACTCGCCCAATCATTGCTTTAAACGACTGGGTAAACCTGGGTGTGGTTGATGTGTTCTGAGCTTCGCCATGGAGTTTTGCCGTGCCTCCCTTTGGGGATATGCAATTTTGACCCGCACACAAATTGCAAAGCAATGACAAACAGACATGGACTCCAGTGCTGAGCATGCTTTATCCGCGTTGCTGCAAGTTTATTTTGTGCATTTTGCATATACAAAATACATATAATACACATATGTACTTATGTATAATTACTTATGTATACTTATACACACACATATATATATATATATATAGATAGATATGTGTGTTATATATATACATGTATATATATATATATATATAGTATTGCTCTCACAGATACCTTTGGCATGGGATCATTTCATGACATGCCACCAGAACTTGGCTTGGCTGGGTCAGGATGAACTTGACAATTGCGCCACAGGCTGGCTCTTTACGGGGAGTCTTTATGAAGCAATGGGAAGAATGGACAGCTAAACCATTGAAACCAATCTATTGATTTATATTATCCATTAGTAGTTAACCAATCTATTAATCTGCATTAACGAATCAACATATCCTAATACCAGTATATCGTCATATTCATTGAGCCAATCTTCCTGAAATAATCTCTATAATGGAAGGGGATTGGTGGCTCAAATTGGCCCAATTGGAGGTATGACCTACGGCGATTTCCATCCCTGGGATTGGCATCTCCCACGTGTGAATGACCGCTGTGAAAAATGTTCGAATTTCATTCCTACTTGGTGCTTCATCCCACTCAGTAAGTAGGTTATAATATGTAACAATCCCAGTTGGAAGTGGACTGCCATACTCAGCCCGACAACCAGGGTGACAAACCAGTTACTAAGCTGAGTGATCCCAGATATATACCATCCCGGCCCCAACTAAGATAGCGGTTGGAGGACGTCCACCAACGAAATCGCTACTAAAAGGGTCTATGTATGTCTATGTCAAGTTGCAGGACTGTAAATTAATATCTGAATCTGTTTGGTTTTAGATACCCTCTGGTTATTTAACATAGCCATGGTATAGATCAAAAATGATGATTTCCTAGTTTGCTATGTTAAATAACCAGATGGCATGATATTTTTCTTGGTTCAATTCCCATAAAATCCATTTGTTGTTGGTGATCTCCCATCAAATCTCCAGCACGGCTCCGCAGGTTGGCGGCTTCAACCTGGTGGCGGTGCTCGGTTGGTCGTTGCTCGGCCGATGGACATCCTTTCACTCTCCGCGTAGAGGGACCGGGGAAACCAGCTGAGTCAGTTAAGATGGGTTAATATACAAAGTTGGGCCCCCTAGAGAGCTAAGTTGGTGAACGTAACTCCAATAACTATAGTTTATGGTACGCAAATAACCGTAGTTACTGTTTTTTTTTCAACCAACAAACATCACTGGGGGGGGCCACATTGTAGTTGTGTTTTTTTTTTTCCTGGGTAGATCTTATTGGTATACGAAATCACATAATCATAGTTAGTATACTTAGATGGGTGATAAACCAACAGGTAACTCGGGAGGGCACCACCTTGTACCTGGCTCGCTGCCATGGGACTCCTCGGTGCAGTTCAAAAAATTAGGTTAGGCAGAATATATTGCCAGCAGTCCAATTATCACACTGTCCTTTAAAGGTGTTTAAATCCCCCACAAACTGTTATTGAAAATCGGGAACTTAGCCATCAAACCGTTCTTACCCTGCACCTTCAAAACGCTGTTACCCTCCTGTAAATTGATATTGAAAAACTCTTGGTTTCCCCTGTGGACATCATATGGCCGTTCATGGCATGGTCAAAAGATGGATAGTGGAGGGTGGTCATTGAATCCATTCAGAGCTTTATATTAGTACCCACTTGTTATTGTGGGATGGATGACCATAAAGAGGTACCATAAAATAGTATCGGATATAACATGCTATATCTACCCTTTCCCATGTATATACCCATTTGGGGTCCATGACCAGATATGTTGAGTATATGGTTTATGATTCATGATGTTATCATATGAATTATATATATATAATGTGTATACCTGCATTATAATATATATATATATATATATATATCCTTGGTGGTTCACCCAAGTTCACCCCAGTTGGTAGGTTCAGTGTGAAGTGGACCCCCAAAAAAACAATCTAGATAACCATTTAGGTCCACTAGTATATATGAACCACTTAGATTATGAACTTATGAACCACTAATATATACTGTTGTTATCCATTATTGTTTAACCACTTCGGATTCCCGTGTCCGGCACATTTTTGAATCAAAAAAACGTCGTGCCGGTTTTAAGTCCCGAGGCGCTTGACCTAGCCCTGGTGGAAGAGGCGCTCGGGATGGTTCAGAATTATTTGAGTGGTTTTAAAGGTGATGGTTTCTGATTGTTTTATGATTGGTTACTCAATCTTAAAAAGGGGATGGGACAAATCATTGGGTATTTCAACTCAATTTGGGTAAGACTTAAAACCAATAATGAAGTGTCCCCAGTTGATCACCAGAAATGATCTGTGTTAAAACATTTGGATCATCTGAACATATAGTACATGTACTGACTAAGAAGTGACATTTGTTTGGGGGAGAGTGACCTGAATCAGATCCCAGCACGATGTTTTCTTTCAAAGCCCATGTTCATCCATCTCTTTGGCAAGATGACCACAAAGAAGTTGATTAATTTCAGTCAACCCGGAATTAATCAAGCGTGGCTATGAAGATTTGGGGTGTTACCCCAAAAAGCTTTTCTAATTTGCTGTCAAATTTGGTACCCTCCTTGCTCTTACTAAAATGGGAGTTGCTCTTCAACTCCTGGGTTAAGACACTGGACGTGCGAATGGAGCAAAGCTGGGCCGCTGGTAAACCACAGTCGCTATATCCTCAGTCGATGATTTACCCATGTTGGTTTCATGGTGTGTTTCCGTATCATACTCTTAAATTACCAGTTGGTGACTTCCTCAATTCCCGATTGATAAATCATTGTCCCATTAAAAGCTTCATTGGGGATTTTCTAGCCAGCCATGGGGATATCAATATCCTTTGAGGGCCCAGTAGCGTACCACGCTTGTCCTTGTGACATCTTGTGACAAGGTGGGTTTGTGCCTGGGAGAAGAAGGCGAAAGAGCCAAAGCGTCCCTCGGATTCTGCCAAGTTCCCAAGTTCTTCAATGGTAACGTGTCAAGGTGGTAATTTTAGTAGGGATGGGAGTAATTGAAGCAGATTTCTATATTTACAGCATATGTTCCATTCTGTTCTCATTGATTATGCCCTCTGGTCATTTACTAGTTTGCTTTCGGAACATCTTCATGTTTCATAGGTAAAATCAGTGAACTAAATGAGCCATCGTCAAAAGCTATGTTAAATCGGTTAAATTACCGCAGAGTAGACGTTTCTTTCTAGGAGTCGAGGAGTCGAAATCCAATGGTCCGATGGTCGTGGATCGAAACACCGGAGAATTGCTGCTTTTTTCATAGCCTTTGTATCATAGAATTGGATGATGGGAACATTTACAGGAAAGCCCTATATTTGATAGTAAAAACCATGGTTTCCGGTTAAGATTTTCCCTTAAACCAATCCATTGATTGTAGGGTGTTTTTTTTTGACTCATTCCCAAGTCAGGTGGATGCAGCATATAAACCTCAAAGCGCTTCATCGTCAATCCATGTCATCTTGCAATGATTTGTGTCTCGAGATCATTTGTTTTTTACATTGCTTAAGACATGGACGTTTGACCATGCAAACATCCGGTGAGATTGATGTTTATATATGTATATATTGATATACAATATATATGTTATAAAATAATATATATTGTTGGGTTCATCCCACTACATGATGTCAATTAGATCAGGCTTCGGAAAGCCCCATTCCTCATGCGAGGCTTCGGAAAGCCTTAGCCATCTTCCGCAAGCAACGCAAGGCGCGAAAGGATTCATTGGGATGGAGGACCAAGGAGGAAACGGGGAACCAACGATGGACCACTGGCATCCACTGGCTGGAAAGCTTCGCAACCAACGTTCTGCGGCAAGATGGGCCATAGGACCTACCCTCTGGTTATGACTAACATAGCCATGGAAGCCATGGCCCATAGAAATAGATGGTTTACCTATTAATAGCATGGTGGTTTTCTGGTTCGCTATGTTAAATAACCAGATGGTACATGTCACTTTTTGAAATCCTCCTGACCAAATATGTTAGTTGTACATAGGTGTGCCACAAGTTCTTATTCTTATCATGTGTTTCCCAAGCGGGGACACCAACATTGGCAATACAAATAACATTTGACAGGATCGTTTCTTCATAGCTATTAACTTTGAAAAGGTTAGTAGGGAAAATGACAATAGTAAATCACATGTTCAGCCTCTTTGCTAGCCATAGAGAAATTTCCCTATGTTACAACATGTTACAACATGTTATAACAACATTAAATGATTACACACTTGCAAACATAAAGCAGCAAACATATCGTTAGTTGGCGCACATCCTATTACATATTACATCCCAAATACTTAAATCCCCTAAAATCACAGCAAATAAAACCATCTAGAGTCTAGAGTCTATCGTATTCTATAGTTCCCACAACGCATGGTGGCCATATCTTTTCCGTGGACCTCCGCCAGCAGGTTTTGAGCGACCGCTGGCGGTCGATGATCACCCGCTGTTGCGGCGCCTTTCCTGGGATGCCGCCGGAAGTGGTTCCTTGGCGCGGCGATGGGGGCGCCATGGGAACGTGGTCGAACGTGGTGAATGTGCTGAAGATGTTCTACTCGCATGGGCAGTTCTGAAAGGGGAACACCGGATTTGTTTATTGTTTTGCAATTGTGCAAAACATCAAGAAAGGGTTTCGTCAGCTGTGTCTGGGACAAACCCAGACAGTGCAGTTTGTATACTATACAAGAATCAGAACTATTTTGCCTCAGCTTGGAGGTATGAGACATCGGGTATGTCTCAGGGCATTCCACCCATAGCCTGTTTTCCACAAGAGCGATCAACCTGTGAGAATCGAATTCTCACAGCGAAGTCCATTGCCCCAAGAAACATCATTATCATCATTGTTTTCGATGATATTTTGTCTAGGTACAGTCGAATCTAATGGACACCCAGACATTTAACTGGTTGGTGGTTTGGAACATGATTTTTATTTTTCCATTCAGTTGGGAATAGTAATGCCAACTGACTTTCATATTTTTCAGAGGGGTAGGTATACCACTCATAGAATTGGATGATGGGAAAATTTACAGGAAAGCCCTATATTTGATGGTAAAAACCATGGTTTCCGGTTAAGATTTTCCCAACAAAACCAATCCATTGAACCACCAACCAGGTAATTTCTCCAAGTTAGCTGCAACTAACAGGCAGAAACTGGGAGAAGATCAGGCCTTCGGGCCTTCGGCTTCACCCAGGAAGATTCAGCAAATCGTTGAAGGCCATGTTCAGCAGTGAACTTTACATGCTTGGCTCACCCATTGATTCATATTTATATGTCTATAAATATACATAGATATATATATATATATATAATAATTATATATATATATATGTATACAAACTAGAGTGTTGCCATGTCAATGGTTCTATTCACAGCTCCGGCTCCAACATATTTTGGATCCCAGTAGTCTTTTTTGGTCAATCGGTTCTTTTTCTTTGGTGTAATGATAGCTGGTTGGTGGTTTGGAAAATTTGGATTATTTTTCCATAATTATTGGGAATAATCATCCCAACTGACTTTCATATTTTTCAGATGGGTTCAAACCACCAACCAGATAGGGTTTTCGGCCAATGGTTTTGCTGGCAAGCCAATGATTCGGCAGGGCGGAGGGGAACTGACCTGACCAGGACCACGGTTTGGTTGTGTAAATTTAAATCAGTTTTCTAGATGCAACAACTATTAACTCAATAAGACTGAAAAAGCAACTATTAATTGAAAACTGAGACATGACATTGAGATATATTGACATATTGACATATATTGACATATATTGACATATATTAACATATATTGACATATTGATTTAAGAACTAATCCTTGTGGATTGAGGAAAGGTTCGTGCTGGTTGTGGGAATGGACCAATGGAATGCCTGGTGGTGAACAATGCAGAACCACGATGAGAAGCATCGCTGGCCGGCAGATGGCCAATCTTGTCCACTATGAAAGCCAAGTCAGATCCAGTCAACTTAAGACTCCCGCGGCGGAAAGAGAAAGTCAGGATGTCACGATGAGCGCGTCACTTGGAGTGTCACGCACACTCCTGAGGTCAGCTGGGTATCTTTGGGGAGTCAGCTGAGGTCAGCCCACCAGGTTTTTGGCATCAGGAGCCGTTGGACACCTTCATGCCCCATACATACATTGAAAATAGAGCAATGTTCCAATCAACCTTAACATCATGTATGCATATGTATGCAAGAAAATTGCTTACATGTACCTTGATATACCTTAATAACATTGAATAACTCTATGAATCCTTAATAAATTTAATGATGTTCCAGTCTCGTGGATGATTCAAGACCCAAAACTCCCCAGGTTTGGGCCATTGCAGAGAAAGCTCAGCAAATGGAAGTGGCTGCTGGGGAGGTGGGAATGGCCATACCTTGGTTTCCTGAAGATGATTTTTGTTTTTTTTTCCCAATGGGAAATCCACTACGACTGGGGAATTGATTAAGAGAATATGTTTATCTTTTGGGGTTGTTCAAGCAAATACAAGTATATTCTGTCATGATGTGAAGTAGCATCAAATGCTGTGGTATTCAGTAATCGACATATGTTTTTTTGTTCACAATTGGTAACAAAGGTTGCTTAAGTGCAGTGTTCAAAGTTGTGATGAACATGAACGTGCTTAAATGTGCTAGCCTGCGACTTGTGCAACGTGCCATGTCACACCCATCGCTGCCACGTAGCGGTGGTTTTTACACGATCGAACTGCTGCACTTTTCTACATGGATTGTAGCCATACACTTCCACTATTTTAGTGCTTTGAGGGGCAAAGAAATGGGTAACCGACATATTGTTCACCAAAGGATTTCAACTTTTGGGGGACCAACACAGCACAAAGTAAGCAAGTAACCGCTAAGCCCCAGCCCCTGACCCTGCGCTACGAGGTCTTCGTAAAGGAAGGCGATGAGGACGAAGACCTGATTCTGATTGAAGAAGGAATAGCCATAGCAGCTTGGACTGCCTGGACTGCCTGGACTGAAATCTCATGGGTACCATCACTGGTTGGTGGTTTGGAACATGTTTTATTGTCCATTTCATATATGGGATGTCATCCTTCCCATTGACGAACTCATATTTTTCAAGATGCTTAAAACATGTTAAAACATGTTAAAACCACCGTAACCAGATTAAGAGAAGGTGGAATTTATGGCTGCTCCGGTGTGAATTGATGGTACCATATGGTACCATCAACCCGTGCTGATCTGCAGAGGTTGAAAAGACAGTGGCCAATGGCGATCGTCCCAGGCGGGGGCGGCTTCGTTTTGGTGGCCGTTTTGGGTCGGTAAGATGATGGCCAATGGCTCCGCTTTTGGAACAACTTTTCAAGGCGGCTAGCCTCTGGTTATTTAACATAGCCATGGAAAATCCCTTATAAATGGAGGTTTATAGCTGGGAAAATCATCTGTAAATGGGCCATGTTCCATAGCTATGTTAAATAACCAGAGGGTACATGGAATTCACAGATCTTCTTGCACAGAATGGTTATATTGTTGGTGTCAAGAACTTTGTGTTCCACCTGTTGGGATGAAGCAGAAGGCACACATCTCCTGGGATTGGTTCACGTAGATGTGGGTTGCGGGTTTCAGTCGAGAGAAGCAACCTGCCTCACAAGTGCTGTTGGTAAAATGCTCAGACCGGCTATTGGAATGAGCCAAAAAAATGTGGAAGTATCCTAAAATGGAGGGAACCCCCAAATCATCCATGTCAATAGTATTTTCCATGATTTACCATTGTAAACTACATTAAACTACCATCATCTACCGTCCATTTTGGGGTACCCCCATTTATAGAAAGCCCCATCTTAGACATCCCCATTTTTTCTTGGAGAGGTGACAGAGATGATATGGGGTTGTCTTGAAAATCGGCCGAACTTGCCATAAACTGTGGTATCCCCCATGATGCCCCATGATTTAAATATCTTTAAACAAACGTATTGTTGATAACTATGGTCAGTACCCTCATGGGTAAAGAACCGGTGAAGCTTTGTGCAATGGTGTTTTCATCGTTTGTCAGCATCATTTTGCAGAGTAAAACTGCAATACCCTTGGAATCAAACGTAGCAATGGAAAATCCACCATTTACAATCATTTATACATGATTTTCCCATTAAGAAAACACACACACACACCATTTATAGGGAGTTTCCAGCCAGCTCGGTTTTTTTAATTACCGGAGGGTATGTTCTAATCATTATGCAAATTCTTATCCCATGGTACAGTATTCTCATTATATTCCCATTCTATTTTTTCCAGGTTTTTTCATGTGTTTTCCCCTATCTTGAAGACAATCCCCATATGTGGCAAGCCAAGTTGAAACCATCTCCCTGCGCAGTACGGTGGAGATTGGTCAGTTGGGGGCCACGGCGATCATCGGAGACATCGCCTTGGCTGCTTGGCAGCGAGGAGGGATTTCGCAACCATCCACAGTCCTGATGGTGGATCAATTTCTTGATATTTAATAGTTCCACATCAACTTTTGCATGTTAAATAACACATTGATACACATCAAGTTATGACATGATATGACATATAGTCAGATACAGGTGTGCACACAGAAGAACGAGAGGAGAAACACTCGTGTCAACAAACCATACTCCTACCTGGATATCCCTGGGGATTATCATGCAACTGAGATGCTCATCCAGTGCCACTGCAGATTGGTGCCTCTCTGCCACGTGCAGCCAGTGTTCGGGCCGGCAATGCTACAGAGGCCCGCAAGAATTGGGGATACCCTCTGGTAAATTAACTTGTTGACCCTGAAAATAGCCTAGTTTTAATGGAAACTAATCTTCCAACCCCTATCTGCCAGGGTCTATGTTAATTTACCAGAGGGTAAATACTACTGTTACCCCAAGATGGTGATTTTAAGGGGGAGTATGATGATGAAACATGAGATTGGAGCGTAGATTGAGCCACGTTCAAAACCCTTGTGTTCATGTTTAGGGAGGGCCCCTTTGGAAGGGTGTGGCACAAGCAAAACTCGGGTGGCTGCGGGGATGGGGCTAGCGGCTAGCCCAGATCTGTACACATGGCATTCGGGGCTTACTTCAGGGTTTGGAAAGGGCCCTTTTTAATCCTTTTTAGGGATTTTTAACCTCACCGTACTCAGTATCTGTTGCTGGGTGATGTTTAAATAGGACATTTACAAACTCCTCCTAGAACCCGGTTACTGAACAGAACTGCTCTTGGATTTGGATCCAGTTGCTGCCGACAAGACCTCTGAAGCATTTCGAAGTTGATGACGTATACGTTGACCTCATCGAAATGGGAAGAGATGAGTATACAGCTTCTTCTTCAGCGACTGCACCTGCGAAGTCCTTCAATGCTTGGCCTTGTTTGGTGGTGACCCTTGATCCCCCTTTGCTTGTGCTGCACCACACCCAGCTGGCTTTTGAGTATTCTGGAAACCAAGACCCTGTGGAAACCAAGACCCTGTATCCCGCTTTGCTTCGCGCTGAATTAGAGATGTTTATGGTCCCAGTTGCTTTTCGAGTGGGATTTTGTGGGAATATCAGGTTTTGTCAAGTGTCTACATGGCTTTTCAATGTTGGGCACCCTAAACCCTAAACCGTCCCCATGATTGCATCAAATATCATCATATGCGGCAAAGAAAACCATCCCTAAATGAAAGGCTCATAATTGGTAATACAATGTGTGGTCCCCAAACGATAGCTAAGTTTGTTTATAACTCCAACAACTATGGTTTATGATACTCATAACTAACTATGGTTAGGGGGGTTATAAGCCAACAAGCATAACTAGGGGGCCACACCCCACATTGTAGATTCCATATTAAAATGGAAGGCTTATAATTAGTAAATATTATATAGTTACCCTCTGGTTATTTAACATAGCTTTGGAAAATTGCCGATTTACAGATGATTTTCCCAGCTATAAACCTCCATTTATGGGGGATTTTCCATGGCTATGTTAAATAACCAGATGGTATATGATGCCTCTGGTAATTTGTTACATAGCTATTGAACATGGCCCAGTCGAAATAGTGGATTTACCCATTGAACATGGTGATTATATGTTAAATAACCAGATGGTAATAGGTTGGTTTATAATCCCCATCAACTATAGATACCCCCTAATCAACCCTAGATATTGGACTTATGTTCACCAACTTAGCTAACTGACCGTAATATTTTATTGGAAGATGGTTTACCTATTAAAAATGGTGATTTTCCATGGCAAACTGTTAAATAACCAGATGGCAATAGGTTCACATCAATCGTCGCAAGTTCACCTGCCCCGACCTGCGCAAGCCCTGCGCGTCGCGTTTTTGTCGCCAGATTCTGCGCATCCCAGCTGGAGCCTTGTCGAAGGCCAGGCCTCAGGAGTTCAAGGCTTCGCGACTATGATGATGATGATGATGATGATGATGACGATGACGATGACGATGACGATGATGATGATGATGATGATGATGATAATGAAGATGAATCGATTGCAATTATAGTTGATGATATATTTGTTTAATAGGTTTTTGTAGTTGAATATATTTGATTGTCGTTGATTATAGTTGATGATAGTTGAATATAGTTGATTATAGTTGGCAATAGCTGATAATCATCATCAACTGACACTAACAATTCACCGTGTATTATTGATATTATATTTAAATGTTATTGGTCCTCATGGTACGTGTCACCTATTATCACTATTATTCATGATGATTGATTGAGTGATCCTTAGTAGATGAGATCTAGGTATGGTTTAAACAGCTTGCAATCTGCAGAAGTGGCGAGAGTTGATCATGGCACTCAATATTTTTCTCACAAGCAACTGCTCTCTTCCCGGTCATTGAGCTGTCCTACTGAATGTGAGGGGCTGTGCCGAGCCCACTGGTCATTTGAGATGCTTGGAGGGAGTTCTCCAAGAGTTGTGCCAATTATAAACTGCTTTCCTCTCCAACACCCCACAGAAGATTGCTACACATTTGCTTCCGCCTTGAGAAAAAAATAGAACGCAAACTCTTGTGGAAGTCTCCCAAATCTGCTTGTAGTCCCTCAATTCAACCATGCCAACCATGCCCAAAACCTCCAGCTCTTTCACACATCCACCAAGTGTCCCTGGATTGTACCTGAAGGGCTATGACAACCCTGAAATATCAAAAAGTGCGGCAAACAAATCTAGTAAGATTAATGATGGGATCATTCCAACCTTCCATTCATCAAAGGTTTCCTCCCCATGATTGATATGTGCGACTATTCAGACTAATTATTCACTCCCTGTCGCTGCTTGAATCCTAACGTTTTTGGTTTCAATCTTTTTAGTTATTACTTTAAAAAACGGATCGTTTCTAGTTAAGTCCATTTTCTTTCTGGTTAAATACAGAATGCCCTGATTAAACTCCATCCCTTCCCGGTACAAAAACTGTCTTCTTGGTGATCGAGTTCTTCTGGACGAGGGGGCCAGTTTGCTTCTGCTGAAGTGTCCTGCTGAAGTTCCTTTCTTCCTGTGTTGACTGCCTTGGTTTCCCAATTTGCTGAGGCAAACAGATACAGGGACCCCACGTTTTTGTATAGGCTTTGTCAACATGCTATTTTTTCATTCCATCCTGGATGGTAAATCATCAGTTTTTCCATGTTTTTCCTATTTTTCATGGCCATTTAGAAGGTATTGTATATTTACCCTCTGGTAAACCTACAAAAAACTATGGAAAAGCACCATGCTATTAATGGGTAAATCAACTATAAGTTGCCATTTTCAATAGCAAACTGTTTGTTTACTAGAGGGTGACCATGATTTCATACCTATTTCATCAACATTTTTGTATGGTATGGCCAGGTGCTGCGGCGTTTCCCCGGAGCCTTACAGGGCATCACTTCTCGCTTAAAGGAGGCCGCGGCGCCGCGTTTGGAACATGGTTATTTTCAGGGTCGCCCTGTCAATTTACCAGAGGGTAACTTATGTTTGTTCCATAAGTTATCATGTTAGCTATGTTAGTATATAGTATAGTATACAGTATACATATGTTAGTTTCCCTATGGTCATTTAAGGGAAGGGACTGAACTATGAACCAGCAAACTACCCTTCACCAGTCGGTTTGTCCAGATATAGCTGAGAAAAGTCAGCATGGCTATTAGTTGTAGGGGTTTGAGACAACTGGTTTTTAGCACTCAATGGTAATAAGGCATCAACTAATACAAAAAACTATATTCAACTACTATGATTCTAAATATTGATCAACACTCTATGCTTATAAAGCATCAATGTTGAACTAAAGCTATTTGGTGATTTACCTGTTCAACATCTATTCCCTGCGTTCAACATGGCCACCCCTGGTGGCCCAGGCTGGCAACTTCCTCATGATGAAGCTGCCGGTGCGTTACGACGTGCGGGGCTCGTCTTTGCTGGGCCATCAAGCAATGGGAGATATCATGGGTTTTCTTGTGGATATATAACCCAGGAATACCTGGAGATAGTATGATATAGTGGATACCAATATATATATATTTTGGATATGGTTGATATAGTTGATATAGTGGATATATAGTGGATATAGATGATTAGCTGGTAACTAAATGATGAAAACATATATCAGGATGGATCAACACCTATGAAATACTATATGATTGGGGGACAATGAACATCCATTTTCCAGCTATCTTCAGGTTCACAAAGGGGGATTCCATGGGTTTCGACCATTGGACTATCCATGGATTTATTATTACTATTGTTGTTATTACTATTACGAGTGGTATTATTATGTATTACTGTATATGTTGTTTGTATATATATAATATATGTATCATTATATATAAATATATACATGATTAATATATATATATATATATATGCGTTATTATTATTATTATTATATACATACGTATATTAATGGATGCATACGGGGATGCATGAACTCAGGATCCAGGCAACCTTTAGGCACCCGGTTTTCGGCACAAACTCCCCAGGTGGTGAACTCCCTGGAACTCTTTGAGGATGCGGATGTCAGCTTCAAAAAGGAGGCACGACCTTCCCCAGTGTTTTTTTTTTGGTGGGGAAGGACTCTTAAAAACAACTGGGGGAAGTGATATCTGGAGAAACTCAAAAGATATCTGGAGAAACTGGCGAAACCATCAAACAATTAGAGCTTTGTTCATTAGCAGGGGATTTCAGGATGATTTCAGCAAGAAAGCATGGGTCAACTGGTGAGATGTGAGAACTGATGTTCCATTCATTATGAACAGATTTGCTAACGAACAAAAAAAGGACCAGGTATCCAAGATTTTCCCGAATTATCAAGCATATCATGGGGATATAGCTATGAACTGATCGTTGTAGGTTCTATTTGGTGGGTAGGGCCATATGTTCATGGGATAATCCAAACACCAAATAAAGCTCATGGATTTAGCCACATGGTTAGGTTGCACTTGATGGTTGGTAGTGAGGCTAAGTTAGTTATACTTGATACCCTCTGGTAAACAAACATAGCTATTGAAAAATTGCCATAGTTTATTTACCCATTAAACATAGTAATTTTCCATAGTTATGTTAGTTTACCAGAGGGTAGTTTTTCATGGTTATGATTATAATCAACCACGGGAGTCCCTTTCAACCAACAAATCAACCACGGAATAGCAGGACTAGCATCGGCTGGTACTTGGGGGAGCCATTCCAGTCATTTGGAACCAGGGCCCCAGGCTCCAGCTGGTCGATAGCTAAGTTGACGTATGATTTGGTTAACGATGGGGTTTATCTTACTGGTGCGTTTTACGTAGGGAATGGATGGGTTGCTGGGGGTTGCTGGGATGATTATTGATAGTTAGCCAGTGGATCATTCCCGAAAATTCCCTGCGTTTAGCACCAGCAAGTTCTGGTGGTTCTCGTTCAGCCGTCAGCCCACTGGCCCGCAGGTAGCTGCACATGGCAAGCGATACGTCTGCACCATTGGAGAAGTGGTGGTGGATGGTCGGCAGTCAGGGTGCCCTTTTTGGAAGTTTGTTTTGGCTCCCGGACCTGACCCCAGGTGGCTGATGATGTAGATATATACTGTAATATATATATATATACACATATCAAAAGTATAATATATATATAGATAATATATATATACACATATTATAAGTATAATATATATATATATAGTTTATATATATATATATATATATAATATATATATATATATATATATATTATATATATATATATATATATAA
>Ga0126342_10001811_pt1 | contig 31503 bp, 23 predicted proteins | sample Cyp1metagenome_FD_92528 | JGI IMG/M metagenome (GOLD analysis project Ga0126342, IMG submission 92528) | Coral microbial communities from Lord Howe Island, Old Settlement Bay, Australia - Cyphastrea 1 metagenome | ecosystem: Host-associated > Invertebrates > Cnidaria > Coral ...
CACCTGGTTGCACACGCCAATCCTTCACCATCTCTTCTTTATTTCCTGCTTTCCCCATGCCATCTTTACCTTTCTTTTGCTGCTTGTTGGAAGAAGTTGACATGTGGGGTTATCCGGTCCTTTTGTTAGGCTCCCAATTCCCTTCAGGCTTCTCAGTGAAAGATCAGCTCAACATGGTTGAGGATGGTTGATGATGGTTGATGACTGAGTAACGGAGTAATAACAAACGACCAGTTTTGCGTGGCTGAAGCCATGGTACCGATTTGGTGCCGCCCAGGGCTGAAAAGGAGACGCGAGAAGAGAAGCAGCTCCGGAATCTCGGAATATTTGGGGTACGGGCCATAAGACTCGGGCTCCCAAAAATGGATGATATGGATGGTGAATACTAGAGAATACGAAACGAAATGCAAAATGAGTGGTCTCCTGGGTGTTCATTTTGAACCTATTATCCCATTTGACGACGGTTCAGTTAGAAAGATAGATAGACAGACACATAGCTAGCTAGATGTATAGATGGAAGGATGGATGGACGGACGGACGGATGGATGGATTGGTCCACTTGAAATTCCTTTTGGATTTTATCTTTGCCCCCCAAGCTGTGATTGTTGCAAAGTGTTGAAACCCTTCCAAAACCAGGCATTTATCATTGATGTCCACTCCGGATGATTTTTCACGGTGGGGTGTGCCAAAGGGGCTGTTTCATTGGGGGGTTACCATTTTAGTAGCAGATGAACTCACTATTTGGGGGGTTATGAGGATTACTGCCAATCGACCCAAGTGTCACTCACCTGTGCGACGCTGCTCCAGGAAACTGGTGCGGGGCCAGGTGAAGAAGTGGAATGAAAGTCAGGTGCCAGTGCCGGACTCAGGTGGGACTTCGAAATGGGACTTCGACAGCATCACAGTGGGGATGTTCTTTTTTGGAAAAAAACATCAATTAAATGAGGATCTCCTAAGTGACCAATGGGGGCGTTTCTAAAACTGAAGCTAGCTGGAAAATCAGCCTCGTCACCATTGCTTTCCCCTTTCTAAACATTACCTATGACTTGGATGATAAATTCGAGTCCTCCACTTTGAGAAATTACCATTTTAAGGATCAGACACCACCTCTTTTGGGAGGTTGGCAATATACCCACTTGATGAATGTGTGCTGTGAAAGGAAGGTATGGCCCATTGTATGGCCCAAGATATACCAACATGAAACCGGACCAAGGATGAACCACTTATACATGCGCTCTGTACAACGCCCTCAACTGACGACTCGGTTGGACTAAGGACATCCCGATCACCTTTGTTTCAACATTGAAGGACGGTATTTGCTTTGGGAAGAGTTCGGGTGTGAAAAGCTCCTTTGCTGCGTTTAAATGCGGCTGGATCTGCTTTTCTCTGATCTTTGGGCAGAGGATCAGGATTCCATGGGTCAAAATGGAGTATCAAATCTATTAACAACAGTGCTCAAGTGGCCTCATTTGGCCATTTTCTTGACCCATACTCAGAGATGTTTTCTATGGTTTCGCAATCGCAGCACGCCGAGGGAAACAACCAGAGGAGGTGACAAAGATTGTGGATAGCTTGCAGGCCGCTGGGGATAACACGGCCCTGCCAAGTGTGACACCGACATGGGTGGCCAGTGACCAACGGAATAAACCCCCTCACGTGTCATGTGTAAAAACGCTGCCACTTGATGACACATGTGTAGATAGTTACAGCTACAGTTACATACTCACGGGTTTGTCTGAAAATCTTATATCCTCACAAATCCAATGGCTAATCATCAGTTTCCCTATTAGCATACACATTTTGGTTGTCCTGCCGCTTCACCAGGTGAGAAACGTCTTTCCGACAAAGGTGCTTTCGGTGTGCCTCGGATGCAGCATCCTGTTTTTGACAGATAAAATGGTCCATTTGTAGCAGTTGACATCTTCCAACTCTTGGGGGCACCACATGACTCCCGATCCAAACATGGAATTCCCTGCCAAAACATGACGAGTTTTTCGTGGTTTGTGGGGTCCCCACTGTCAAGAACCACCCAAGAAAGGTTTGTTTGAAACCAAACTTTTTTTGGCGGTTGACATTGTACTGGGTACGGGTACCTCCAAATCCCCATGGTTAGTTTCAGAGAAATCCATCCCTTCCAGTGGGTCCAGAGCCGAGGAACGTGCTCTCCCTGCTTCCCGAGGGCTTTACGAAACGCCTTGCTGATTTGGCGGTACAGAAGTATCAACAGCCCCTGGCGTTGACCGTTGGGGGAGTTGATTGAATCCCTATGATTACCCTGTGGGGTCTTGGTTCTGGTCCGGCTTGGTCCAGGTTGAACACTCTTTGTGATTTGCAGGCCATATACTGCACTAAATACATGACAGGCACATTTGTTCTTTAGACTTGATGGTAGGATAATCGTGGGTATGTCCTACAATTCGGGGACCAGCAAAATTCATCAAGTTGGTTTGTAGTAGTGGGCAATCATCGCTTGGACACACCCAACTGAGAGTGCTGCTGAGGTTCAGCAAAAAGTTTCCCGACATTGACCCCAACGACCTCAACGACAAGCTGCTTGGTCGGGGTTCTGGCTGTGATGCATCGGGGTCCTGTTCATAAACAGCTCATGGCTACAAAAATTGTTGTACAATGTTGGAAGCTGTTTGGAAGACACAACTGGTAAAGGATGTGAATTGAGCAGTGGCTACAAAACCCCTGTTGATTGATTAATTGGGGTTCTCCATCATGGAAATTCTTACGAACTCGCTATTTTCGGGTCAATTTCCCCTTCAAAAGACAATCCCCGTATATAACAATCACATGCCCTCCAGTAAACTAACATAGCTATGGAAAATGGCCCAATTTACTTATTAGAAATGGTGATTTCCATAGCAAGTTGTTAGTTTACCAGAGGGTAACTCATACATACAGATACATCTCATCATATCCCCATTAATCTTCAGTAAATCTCATTGCTCCCCAGTAAATCCCACTAATCCACTAAGTCCCATTAATTCCCTTTATACAAATCCCATAATCCCATTCACCCCCATTTTTCAATCCCATTAATCACCAGAAAATCCCAGTAACCCCCGCTAATAGAAATCCTATTAACATCCATTAACTCCTAGTAAATCCCATTAAATCCCATTAAATCCCATTAAATCCCCAGTAACTCCGAAATCTGTCAGTCTTGGCTCAGATTTTTTGGCTTCCAGTCAACCACGGCTGATCGCTTGGACGCGGGCGACATCCAAAAGTGGCCGGTCCTTTGGTCAAAACACGGTGGAAAACGGCGGAAAACGATGGAAAACTGAGGAAAACTGAGGAAAAACAGAGGAAAACTGAAGAGTTTACCAGCAAAGAAAAGGGATTCAACGTTTGGCAAACATCGGATAGCTGCGGATTTCACACTTGGATTTCACATTGGGAAAGCTAACAACAACTGAGGAATCTCAAAACCAAAATGGGTTTAAGCACCATCTAGTGGGGGGTAATAATATATAGAGCATTATATAATATATAATATAATATAATATATAATATAATATATAATATAATATAATATGATATAATATAATATAATATAATATCATATAATATAATATAATATAATATTTAATATATATAATTTAATATAATATAATATATAATGTAATATAATATAGTATATAAATTTATTTATATCCATATGACATCACCAATTCCCTCAAAAACATGTTCATCCTACCAATATCTTTGGGTTTACAACCATCAGGTCATCCAATTAGATGTAGGTTAGGTGGAGAACAGCATGGCCAGTTTTTCACGAAAGGCCCCAGCCATGCGTTGAAACTGAACTAAGGAAATGTACCGTGACTCAGAGGACTTCAAGATTCTGACAAGAGCAACTTGGCAAATCCAGAAGTTTCACAACGCTATAACCAGTGATGGCAGATCTGCATTGGAATTATGAATTATGTGGAAACTTGCGAGACACCACGCCATACACGTCAGCCACCTTCGGAATCCCTTCAAGGTGAAGGACTAGACTCACATCCTCCAATGGCCCCTCGTATCAATTGCCACATTAGATTCAACCATTGTGTGCCCGAGCAGACGTGTTGCTTTACGTGACTGCATTCGGGTTCGTGGGCTGCATCTTGTTTTATGAGACCTCAAGCTGGATGAAATAGTTTCTTCCTGTCCACACTTTGTGAAACAAATTGTTTGAAAAGTCTTGTACTTTTTCCCCTGTTACCACACCAATGCACTGTAGACTGTGGAATGTGGAATGGGGTGGAATGCAAAGTCTGGAGTGTGAAGAAAGTGGGGCGTTGAGTGGGGAATGTAGTGTGTAGAGTGTGGAGTAGGGATTGTGAAGTGTGAAGCGCAAAGTGTAAGATGGAAAGTGTAAAGTGTCAAGTGTGGAGTGTGAAGTGTAGAGTGTCAAGTGTAGAGTGTACAGTGTAAAGTGTGGAGTGTAAAGTGTAGAGTTCAAAGTGTGGAGTGTAAAGTGCGGAGTGTGGAGTGTGGTGGAGTGTAAAGTGTAGAGTGTGGAGTGTTAAGTGTTGAGTTTGAAGTGGAGTGTGGAGTGTAAAGTGTAAAGTGTGGACTGTAGAGGGTGGAGTTTGGAGCGTGCATAGTAATGTGTAAAGTGTAGAGTACACAGTGTAGAGTGTAAAGTGTAGAGTGTAAAGTGTAGAGTGTGGAGTGTAAAGTGTAAAGTGTAAAGTGTAAAGTGTAAAGTGTGGAGTGTAAAGTGTAGAGTGTAAAGTGTAAAGTGTAGAGTGTGGGGTGTGAAGTGTAGAGTGTAAAGTGCAAAGTGTGGAGTGTCAAGTGTAAACTGTGGGGTGGAAAGCCTAAAGCGTAGAGTGTGAACTGAAAAGTGTAAAGTTCAAAGTGTAGAGTGTGGAGTGTGAAGTGTAAAGTGTAAAGTGTGGAGTGTAGAGTGTACAGTGTAGAGTGTAAAGTATAGAGTGTATAGTGTATAGTGTATAGTGTAAAGTGTAAAGTGTGGAGTGTAGAGTGTGGAGTTTGGAGTGTGGAGAGTAACGTGTAAAGTGTAGAGTGCACAGTGTAGAGTGTAAAGTGTAGAGTGTAAAGTGTAGAGTGTGGAGTGTAAAGTGTAAAGTGTGGAGTGTAGAGTGTAAAGTGTGGAGTGTGGAGTGTGGAGAGTAGAGTGTAAAGTGTAAAGTGTGGAGTGTAAAGTGTAGAGTGTGGAGTGTAAAGTTTGAAGTGTGGAGTATAAAGTGGAGAGTGTAAAGTGTAGACTGTAGAGTGTGGAGTGTAGAGTGTAAAGTGTGGAGTGTAAAGTGTAGAGTGTAAAGTGTAGAGTGTAGAGTGTGGAGTGTAAAGTGTAAAGTGTAGAGTGTAAAGTGTGGAGTGTAACGTGTGGAGTGTGGAGTGTAAAGTGAAAAGTGTGGAGTGTGGAGTGTAAAGTGAAGAGTGTGGAGTGTCAAGTGTAAAGTGTAAACAGTGGAGTGTAAAGTGTTGAGTCTAGAGTGTGGAGTGTAAAGTTTAAAGTGTGGAGTGTAAAGTGTGGAGTGTAGAGTGTAAAGTGTAGAGTGTAGAGTGTAAAGTGTGGAGTGTGGAGGGTAAAAGGTAGTGTAGAGTGTGGAGTGTACACTGTAAAGTGTGGAGTGTGGAGTGTAAAGTCTAAAGTGTAAAGTGTGGAGTGTAAAGTGTAAAGTGTGGAGTTGTGGGTGTGGAGTCTAAAGTCCAGAGTGTAAAGTGTAGAGTGTCAAGTGTAGAGTGTGGAGTGTAAAGTGTAGAATGTCAGAAATATTGCGCCTGCCATGCAAAAGAGCATTCCACACACGACAGATCTTCACCACATGCTGTGCCTGCCACGCAAAATGACGATGGAGGACTCCAAAGTGCTGCGCCTGCCACAAAACATGCGACTCATCTTCTGAAAACGATGCAAAAGTGCCACGCCTGCGTCGCAAAACGAAATTACAACCTGATTTGACACCTTCAAAAAGGATAGGTTTTGCAGCTTCCCCCATAGACACGGCGAACCCACAGGAAAACCAGCGACTCGAGACGAGACACGTGGGAGCAGCAAAACGAGCATTTCGTGCGAGGCTTCCTCCAATTTTGTGACTTTGTAGCCTCAAAATCGACGTTTTCCTACGAGTTTTCTTAGGAACCTCTAAATTTGCTACCTCAAAATCGATGTTTCGTGCGAGGCTTCCGTCAACTTTCAGCACATCTCACAAAATGCCACGCCTGCCACGGAATTTGCACCTTGTCGCCACTTGACGCAGCCCTGCCAATGCGATTCACAAAAACCACGCAACACGGCTCCTTTAAAGTGCTGCGCTGCCACGCAAAATGAAGATGGACACGTCCAAAGTGCTGCGCCTGCCACGAAAATTGCAACGCATTGCGCCTGCCACACAAAACCACTTTCGACAAGTTACGAAACACGTTTGAATGTCGCGCCATGCCTGTGACGCGAAACGAAGCAACGCGACGCTGGAAACCTCCAAAAGCGACCCCTGTTGCAGAACTTACCATAGGCATGGCCATACGGCCCTCACACGGACATTTGCGGATGCTTGCGAACGTTTGCGCGACGTCGAGCGAATACACCCTCAACCCCCAGACTGCCAGAGTGAAACGGGAACCCTTGCTACGCATTGGGGAAGAACTGGATGGTTACGTTTCTCAAAGTTCGAGTATCCCAGCCCACTCCAAAAGCATTGGTTTTTCCAGGTTTTCCATAGGTCCCCCATTTTCAGGACCCTCCTTCCTCGGCCCGTGTGCATCTCCATGAGGTCATGAAAGGTGCATTGGAAGGCTTTCTGGATCGCACTGGTGCACCGCTGCCCAGACAGGCGAAAACCGTGGGTTGGATGGTTGGATTTCCATGTTTTTGGGGGTATTCACAGCCAAAAGGCAAAAAATTAGGTGGTTTTATGATCAATTCTCAGGCTTGCCACATTATATACCCATTTTTTTGGATTACATTTCGGGAAGTTGAACCCTGTTGTTTGATGCTTGTATGAGCTGGATTCATCGGGAACTACATCAGAAAGGAACATGAATCTTCACTGTGGACTGAAGTGTAAGCAGTGTAAACGTGTAAACTTTGAACAGAACCTTGATCGTTAGAAATGAACTTCGCAAACCCTGCTGGCTGTTCCTCAGGCAGGTGACTATGGACTTGTGTTTCTATGGCTGCGGATTAGTGGCAAAGGAGACGGAACATTAACATGGTCCCATACTTCGAGCATTATGACGGCATCCTGAAGCCTTGTTCCACAGAGTCAACTTCCCTGAATCGGAGTTCTCGTGGAATGAGAATCCGTATGAAGTTTCTTAGACTATCAAGGGTTATAAAACCTAGATGAAGCCGAAGCCTTTCGGATGAAGATCCGTGGATTAACACCGGTTTTCTTTTTCATGTTTCCAAGAGAATGCGGGAGATCTACAGTTGACACCCACAAAAGGTTAAGAACACGGGTTTCTGATCTTGCCTTAAACGGTCCATTGACATGAACTATATACCCATAAACATGGTTTGCCCATTACATCCCCAATACATAATCATCCCAATTAATGCTACATACTATCAAATCCATTGGGATTCATTGGGATAGCGTTCCATATATTGGAACTACTTATTATGACATGATAATCCCAAGGCTAGTTACATCATTTGCTAATTAGATCCACATCCCCAATGCCTGGACCTTCAAAATGAACAGATCCAATTTCCATCACCTTTCAATTACCAGAGGTTAAACCAACTATTAAGCTGAATGGTTTTAGACCGTTAGACCCCATATCAATCAGTGTGAACTCCCCATTTTACATATTACTTGGTGGCTCATCCAGGTGGTTTATACAACATATTAAATAGACCTAGATATAACTGGATATTGCCCATGGATCCAGCTGCCTACCAAGTCTATGGGCTGCCGTGTATCCTGGCAACGGTGGACGACATGGGTAGCTTCTCTGCATGACGTGAACTTATGGGGACTTCTTCCCAACAAACATCTCAGTAGAGCTTATGGTATGGGTGTCCCAATGGGGGACCACCAAAGAATTGGTTTCCCTATTAGAAATCACAGGTTTTCGTTTGGCGAAGCCCGAGGTACCATGTTCACCAGGGTTCCGCCAGCAGCTGCGTGCTCTATGCGAGGGTAGCAGGTGTGGCCATGGCGTCTATAGCCACATTTGGGTTGTAACCCAGTGGGGTTAAAACATACACACACACATAAATATATATATATATATATATATCTATATACACACATATATAATTTAATGATTATATGCATATCATGCTGCCCAGCCACCTGTGTTCCCCCCAAGGTGTGGTGAAAGGAATTGGATCCACGCAACTTTTGATAAACTGCGCACTCCTTCCAGGGATGCAGAAGAAACTCGATCAGGAAAAAGTGCTTCTTTGAAGATCCAGGAATATGATGGAATATGAATATGTATATAAATAAATATATATATATATAATATACATGTGTGTATGTGTCAGTCTCTGTGTATGTGAGTGTATATGGGTATGTATATCTACATGTCCACCAGGTGCCTCCACCCCCATCAGCTTCATTGACCCCCGTGGTGCGCCACCAGTGGAGGACACGAATTGGATGAAGGGAACATTTCAGGTTGAAATCACCAACCCATAGTTGGGATTTAATGGGATTGTATAGTATTTCACGGGATTTTGTAGGGATAATGGGACTTTATAAGGATTTAATGGTTTTTATAGGGCTTTAATGGGATTTTATACGGATTTAATTGGTTTTTATAGGGATTTAATGGGAGTTTACATAGGGATTTAATGGACACTTCATAGGGATTTTATGAGGATTTAATGGGATTCGATGAGAGTTTAATGGTATTTAATGGGTACATAGGAGGGATATAAGAAACCAACTATATAGTAGTTACGCTTTGGTGTAGAAGAGACAGTATAGGTAATTAGTGAGAATCCGCAATATATGGTACATGTATATATATATATAGAATGGGCATATAGTAGGGATATAATGGGATAATGATATGTACTCACCAACAATCTAGTATAGTATATATATACATATTTTGATTTACCTTCTGGCAATAACAAACAGTTTGCGACATGGACACTCTCACCATGTTGTTTTCACAAGGGTCAATTTGAGACCTAAATGGACCATGGCTTCCACAGCAAAGTGTCCTTTAGGACCAGAGACTACAGAAAACTACCAATATTTGATGGTCAAAACTGCAGCTGATTCAAGATCAGTCCATCGGGATTCGAAGCTAGCCGCTGTTCGAATCGTCGCTGGAAGGTTGTGCATTTCTTTTTTTGTGGATATATCTGACAATTTTGTAGCAGTTTCAAAAAGATATCATACTTGTTTCCACATGGAAATGGACATATTTTGGGGTTAAGTCTCCCATTCTTGGAACATTGTTGTGCTGCTGACAGCAAGGACTACGAGCAGTACGAGAAGGAGCCTGTGCCTGTTGGTCATTTTTTTAAGCGCGCCAAACTTTATCTCAGGTTCAAAAGGATGATAAATCGTTCAAATCAGATGGCTGATCAGAATGGTATGGTTGATGCTTTAACATGATAAACCATCGAAAATTATCCCAACATGAGGTATTCATAGGTATCCCCAAATATTGGATGGTTCATATCATTCCAACCACATCCTGACATGAAACCTGTGGTCGAGGAAAGGGACTTCGAGCCTAAAGCGCCTTTTCACCACAACGACGCTGGGCCCGGCACGTCATCCCCTGTGGAAATCTATCTGGTGGTTAGGAGCCATGGAGCTTTGGGTATTCATATTCCCTGTTTTTTTTTAATGAGAAGCTAAGGAGCTACGAAGAGTTTCCTAACCACATGATAGAAAGTGGTTGAGGAATCCATACTGGTGGCATTACGGCGGCATTTTTTCATGGCTAGTTGAGAACACAAAGACATATGCAGGCTGCATCAGGCAATCAGATAACTTGGGCCTTTCTGCCAAGGAGTACTTTTTTCCTCGTGAAGGAGATCTGGTCTGTTTCCCCTCGTGGTTGCTTGGCACATTTTTCAGGATCCTGCCTGCTTTGTTCTGATCATAGGCGCCTCGTCACCAGATATTGTTAATAATTTTTAATGGTCGTTGAACTGCCCAAGGTTTCTAGAAGGATATATAACCCATTGTGGCAGTAGATACTATATATATATAAGTATATATATATAAGTATATATAAGTATATATATATATAAGTATATATATATATACACATACATGATAAAACCCTTGATATCTTTGCTTGTCCATGGTGATCCTCATATAATTTCCCGGCTTTCCAACCCCTCAGCAGCCGGCCGCAGCTGCCCGGCCAGCTGCGGCCGGCTTCCAGGTTGGTGCACAACGTGCCTTCCCACTGGGAATCTGAAACCCGCGTGGCCTTTGCGGCGAATCTGCAAGGTGGATCCAAGCTTTGAGGGGATCGATCACAAAAAACAAACATTTTGTGAGGAGCAAAACATAGCAAAACGATGATTCGGTGGATTTTGATTTTTCACCGGCACCGCCATTTTTGGAGAAACCCAAACAAACCACACACTGGACTGAGCCCAGTGCAAGGGTTGAACTGCACAGGAACTGCGCGCTGCATTGACAAGTTGTTTTTTTTAACCGTAAGATGGGGCAGGATTCTATCCATGTTTTCCAGAAAAACCGAAGCCACCCAAGTTTTTTCGATGCTTCTCCCCCAAAAATCGCCCAGCATTTGCAATTTTGATGATGATTTGGCCCCCCAAAACAGGCCAGGGCGCTTGGGACAGCTGGTTCCACACCTCCACTGCCTGGACCTAGGCGCCGGTGCCTTGGGGCCAAAATCTAGGAATCCTCAAGGTTTCAAGCATGAAACTTAGGGGTTATCATCCAATTTGTAGGGGCTTTATAGGGATTTTAGATGATTTTAGTCATCACTCAGTTTGTTGAATCCGTGTGTTGAAGCAGACATTTGTGGATGATGATGATGATGATGATGATGACGATGATGATGATGATGATGTAACCCCTAAGGAAGTGGTCGTACCAGGTCGTATCACTGTTTGGACACTTCGCGGCTGTGGAGTATTTTTTTTTGCCTTGGGTTCAGTTTACAGAGTTTGAGCTGCGGGTCGTAGTGTTGCATGACATGGACACCTTGGTCAAATGTACTGCCTGTTGTGTATTTCACACATCCACATCTAATCCTTACATATCTGTACCCCCCAAACAATTCCAAATTCCCTTCTAGAAACGGTTCATCCTCTGCATCATGCAGATGGCAGGCTATTCCCCGGCAGGTCCTGTCGCGTCCTTCCAGAAAAATGGCCGATTGGGTTTACTGGGTACTATCATGATGGGAAATGATGGCAATTTTCATGGGAATGTGAGTATTACCGTCAATGTCTGGTCTGAGCATGGCAAAGCATACTGCTCAGGAACTGGCAACTAGTTCCTGCTGTATCGGCTAAAAGGGATCAGGGGTGGTGGGGTGTTACTGTTTGCGACAACATGTCATTTTGTCAGACCTTGACGCAAAAGAAAGACTTAAAGAGCTTTACTGACATCAACTGACCAAATGGACCTGCTACGCCCATTTTGCTCAACTCAGCTGCTTTGGTATGGTGACATGACCTCTTCTGCATTGCTTGAAATTCCCACCACAGCTGCCACAGCTTCCCCAAAAACGAACGGCCTTGCGACCTCTTGGGATTGCTCAGCTCTGTGAGCCACGCCTGCAGAAATGCCACAGCTGTTTGTAAACCGCTGAACCAGCACAGCTGATCTGAGATCGAAAGTCGCCATGGCTGCAACGGGGAACACTTTGGCGCCCCTCCTGCCGAGGCGTGGGTACAGGAGAAGTGAGGGAAAGCTTGAAAGCCTCAACATCCAAACCTTGGGAGTGGTTTCATTTTGTTTTTCAACCACTTTTCCACTTCCAAGTCAGCCTTTTCGGGCATGGCTCGCAAGGGGAATTTGGGGAGACGTGGGTTGCGTTGCACTTCGTTGCCAGTTCTGGGACCTTGGAGAAAGCCCGCAGCACTCCTGTGGCTGTGATCCATGAGGACGACCTGGTTTCATCATGTTTCATCCAGAAAAGGCAGGAAAGATATGGAGGTTTCCTAAACATGGGGTACCCTCAAATCATCCATTTAATATATATATATAGGATTTTCCATTATAAACCATCCATTTTGGGGTAACCCCATTTTTGGAAACCTCCATATGGAAAGACTATGGACAATAACTGATGAGCATGTCGGAAAATTACGGTTTTCGCAATTTGCATGCGTGTTGATCATGTTGCGGCAGGCAGCTGCAGGGTATCAGTTTCTAAAACAACTTACGTAGAGATGAAGAGACTTGGGATATTTTTCTGTGCTTTTCAGGAGCCTACAAAGCAACCTCTTGTGCGAGCTCGAACTCTTTCGGTTGTGTCCACAGCAACTCTTCGGCATTGGATGTCTATGTGGGTCACCTCAGGGAAGGATGTCTTTGTTTTTGCTCAGCACCTGCTTCTTGTTGGTTGCTTCAAATTCCCAAAGTTAGGATTGTCGGTCTCAGAGTTGGGACTTGCCGGACTGACTTGCTTTCAAGATTTCGAGCCAACACGCAACCAAGAAGACACTCTGGAAAGACACTTCAATCTTCGAGGCAGACTTTGGTTTTCTTAGAATCTATTTGGAGATATTTGGAGCACAACCAAGGACAGCTCGGCATCAGTGTCTTGCTATTAAAAATGGCATGGGTCGGAAGAGGACAGAACGCTGGTTATAATATGTTATAATATAAGGAAAGCGGAAGGTGTGGCAAGGGAATATGGGACGGATTGACATCTGAAGACCTGGGACACACACACACACATGCACTGGTCGTTTTCTTGATTTGTAGTCATACTATTTTGGGGATTTTGAATTGTGACCCATCGCAATATTGTGCACATGAGCTTGCTAGTTTACTGTCTCATGAAGGAAACAGCGGGAAAGCAGCTCGCCGAGAGCCTTGTTCACTCCAATGGACACCCCCAAAAAAGCTATTTCGGATAATCCTTTGCCGCCCAAAAAATGTGGCACATTTCATGGTGTGTATTCAGTCGGGATTTGATTTCGAACCCATGACCCAGGTCACGGCCATGTCTCCGAACTCAACACCTTTTCAATCGCCGGTTTCCGAGTCTCGGCTGAGAATGGAGTCATCCAGGGATCATCCCAATATTTCATGGGATTTCATGGGGATTCAATGGGGACTTAATGGGTAGTCATGGAGATTAATGAGTATTTGATATAAGTAATACTCCCTTCTCACAAGTTGGGCCGCAGAATTCCTGTCAAATCCTAGGCAAACTTTGTAACATGACTCTGAAGACCACATTTATATTTGGTAGAGGCCCATCGTAGTCCCAAGTATTGCAGCCGCTTTAGCCGGTCACCCAGCTTGCTGCCAAGGAAAGTGCTGGCTTCTGCACACCCCAATCTCCTGCTGCCAGTGCCTGAATTGTTGCAAGAAAGACACCACCAATGTCGAGCCTCTACGGAGCTTTTGAGGCCGTCTTTTCCATCATGTATCATATGACAATATATGACACGTACCTACTGTATAGTCATCTTCCAAAAGAAAAACAATGAATTATCACAATTTCAATAGGGATTTACTTTTCTATCTTTTTGATTCTCTTTGGAGATAAAACATATGTATATTTATACCGAATACGGACATGAGCAAAGATGTTGGCCGAATGTCGAGGCCTCGCCCTTTTCGGATGCCTTTCCTCCGGGCTTCACTCCTGGTTCTCAGCTTAGAAGTGCCACCAGTGAAGCCACTGAATGCCAAGTTTTGGGGTGAAAGAAATCTGAAGAAACCCATCACCCCACATAATCAAACATGCACATCAGTAATGATTTTTTCCCCTTCCTATGTCTCGCAGTGTCGTTCCTTGGTGTTTTGGGTTGGTGCTTTGTTGGTTTGATTTGGACGGAGTCAGAAAGACAGACAGGAATAGACAGACTGATAGATAGAAACAGAGGCAAGAATAGAGACACATAGAAGAAAGTAAAGACGGGGTGCTGCATGACACATACTTACCCCTGAACTTGGGCTTGGTGAATCTTAAGGCTGTTTTTGATTACATTAATTATGTATTATCATGTATTATCCACGTTTATCATATTTTTTTAAAGAGAACACCGCATAGAAAAACACGATTTTTCCACTGAACAAGTGCCTGAATCTCAGTTGCTTGTCCCCATTATCTCCTAATTCAATCCCAAGTGCATCCCAATGCTAGCCCATATAATATAATCCCGATCCCATCATTATCAGAAAAACAAACCCATCAACTGCTTGATTTCTATATCTTCATAATATTGTATATACATATATATATATATATATCCCATTTAAGTATCATTTCAGTATCTCCCATAAATTGAAACCCATGCTATGCCACGATCTCCGCAAGCTGCGCAGGCGAACTGCTGCTGGGCCCCCTGCCTCGCAGCTCCTCGCTGATCTCGAACGGCTCCACGCTCTCGCTGCAACGCACCAGCTCGGTGCAAGCGAACGGCCGTCCCTATCCGCCGGGCCTGGGATGGACGCCGCAGGTCACACCACATGATGAAGGCACGGAAACTTGAAATTGAGGGGAAAACAACATGTGAAAAAAGGATGTTAATAGGATGTGAAGTGAAATATTCTGGGTTCGGTTGAATTTTGGCGACCTCTGGAAGACTTTGAGGATTTGAACCAATTTTTGGGAAGTTGATGGTTTTCGATGGCTCATGTAGAGAAACAACCACATGATGGGAGCGTTTTGGATGGGAACTGACTGAGAATGGGCTTCAAACGGAATCGGCCCTTCTGACAAACAATCCTACCACAATTTCCAGAAACTTCCCCCCAAAAAAACACTACCCAATTTTAAGAAGGAAAACGATGGTCAACTAGTGAACGATTTCATGTTTTTGCCCCCCAATTTTGAGCTGCTAGGTCTGCAGCGGAAGCTCTCCTTTGGTTTCTCTCTGGAGGAGCCGAAATTGAGGCCGGGCAGTCAAGGGAGAGTTTGGTAGGGATGACACCAGCAGAAATGGGGGGAACGGCGGATACCTCTATGATCGTTTATGGTTCCATGATACAGCTGCCGATGATATAGATGATATAGCCAGGAGCACTGGAGCACCTTTCTGCATGGATTTGTGTCGATGGTGATAAGCCATGGAACATGCGGGATCCGTTCTGCAGGCGAACGACCACAGATCTGGATGCAGTGTTGGAAGCTCAAATGCAGGCCTGGCGATGGCTGTCCCATTGAGGTCATGCTCACGGGACTTTTTTACACGATCCCGTGATCAATGCAGTTCTGACCTTCCCTTATCAGCATCCGGAAATGATTTTCGAAGCATCGATCCCGTCAGGATCCGGAAAGCAGCTGCAAGATGCGAAACATGCACCATGGATGTGGGATTGCTAACAGCATGCCAGGTGGATCCAGATGGCACATGTATGAAACGGGCCAAGACATCAAACAGGTTCGGTATCATCAAGAACTTGGAGTTCCATTTCTTGACAGGATCACTACTTCAGCCGAGAATTGCTTCTCTTCTATGCTGGTGCCGTGAGTGACCCTCAAGAATCTTCCCCGGCAGAAGCTGGTTTCCTGTGGCCGAAACCTGGTTTTTTCCGCCCCTTGGCCTGGCTGGGTTGGCAGCACGATGTCACGATAGCAATGGAATTCACCGATGGATCAGGATAGCAATCAATAGTTGATTCACAGTGGATTCACGTCTTTTTGTCGCACGATTACCAGGAAAGTATATATATATTATATATTATATTATATATATTATATATATATTATATTATATATATATATTATATATTATATATATTATATATGTATATATATTATATATATTATATATTATATATATATTATATTATATTATATTATATTATATATATTATATATATATTATATATAATATATAATATATATATATATATATTATATATAATATATATATATATATTATATATAATATATACATATATATATATACATATATAATATATATAATATAATATATATATATTTATACCTGTATGAATTTCCTCTAGGGTTGACCCCGCGGAAGAGGTTGGATTTTATACACTTTTGAACACCTGAAATTGTTTGAATGATGCGAAATCCAAGTCTCCTCCATTTTCTAGAGAACAACTTTTGGAGACCTCTGAGTCGGAAGATGCGGATTTTCTGGATGGTTTAGGTGCCCAAAATTCCAAAGCATCATTTTAGCATCTCTGGGAGTATCTTCTCGATTCTTTAGCAGTCCCCGATTTTCTAGAGAGGCACTGGTAGGTCCTGGGCAACTATTAAAAGCTCGATCGACAAATTCGAAACCGCGCACTGGGTTGGATGTCGAGCACTAGAAAATGGTTACCAATAACTTGAAGTGGCTTACAAAAAAATGGAAATCACATTTTTAAGAATGTCCAATTCAAGTACGGAGGTCATTTTCTTAGAAAAAATGCTAAAAGTGGCTTCCAAAATGCAGTCTGATATATAGGTGGCCAATATTCTAGGATACCTTAAATTAGTTTGATGTTCGTTGCTAATCTTCTTGGGTCCCTAATTTATACCACATGCATTTTCTACTAGAAAATCATGTGTGCCAACCTGACCGGGTTAACTTGTACCGGTATAGTTATTTAATTATATATTAACAATGATAGGGGTAAGCAAGAATGCTCTGGGACAATGGTAGAAGGATTGGACATGATTGAATCCGCATTAACATCCATGAACATCCATTAGCATCCATTAGCATCCATTAGCATCCATTAGCATCCATTAGCATCCATTAGCATCCATTAGCATCCATTAGCATCCATTAACATCCATTAACTAACATCCATTAACATCCATTAACATCCATTAACATCCATGACTCTATCTATCTATCTATCCATCCATCGATCTATCTATCTATCTATCTATCCATCCATCGATCTATCTATCTACTGTATCTATCCATCCATCCATCCATCCATCGATCTATCTATCTATCTATCCATCCACCTATCTATCTGTCTGTCTGTCTATCTATCTACCTATCTATCTATCTATCTATAGATATATATCAACTATAGAGGGATATATCTACCCATAAGAAACGTCCATTTGAAGCCACCGAATTCACCGTCAACGAGGAATGCAACCAATCGATGCCTCCGAGAAGGCCACAGCGGAAACCCAAAAAAAGGTGCCACAGGAGCCAGCGGGTTATAGTGATACATAGGGTATACACATATATATATATATAAATATGTATACATCATACGTATATGTATAGATATAGATATAGACTGTATGAAAATATAATGTATATATATATATAGTTTCTAATATATATATATATATATATATATACAGAAACACACATACATATGATTGACAGTCTATGCACATATTCTCAGCCGTGTCTCCAAACGGTGATCAGGAGCCCAAGCCGAAGACGAAGCCCGAGCCCAAAGTACCACCGCCACCGCCGAAGGCGACTGGATGTGGGATTTATAAACCAACTTTTAACTGGATAGTTTTTTTTTAATAACTGGAGGAACCATTTTTTCCCGCTTCTTTATGTTCTCCGAGTGATTGCGGTATTTTGTGAAATCCTTTAGATTTCAGAGCCAACCTGAAATCAGGAGTGATCAAATTAGCCGCACACGCAGGCTAACAATCCCAAAGAAGGCGCGAGGGTGGAGACTCCTTCCTTGCTCCTGGAACTCTTTCGTTTGTCCATGTTCAATGTTCTTCAATAGAATTGAATGAGGAATTTGCATGAAATATGCTGTAGGAGAAGGAGAACTGAGCCATGCAGGCAACATGCATGTGAACATCCTTTCTCTGAAAACTAATGAGAAGTACGCTGAGTCATCAGTAATATGCTAGGGCTTGTGGCCCCCGCCCACGATCTTTGCTGCAACAATCTTTAACGCCTTGCTGCTTCGTATCAGGAAAAGCTGTGCACACCGGCAAGGCGTGATTGTCATGGCATCGGTAGGCTAAAAGTGTGATCACTGCCAGTGTTTCTCGGTGTTCACTGCCTGATAGAGCAAACGGTTTTTGATTCGAGAAGCCGACTGTCCACCTTCCAAAAAACATTGACTTGCCGGCCTCCCAGTTCTAGTTGAAGATTCTGTAGTCATGGGATGTGGTGGGGGGTTGCCAAATTTATGTTTCAATCATCTTGTAAAATCTCCTACAAAATTCAAAATGATTGATTCCAAAAAAACTGGCAAAATATGTCAAACTGTCAAACTCATAAAAAACTTCGGATGTGGACCATACCTAGGAATCTGCACCAAAAATCACCAGGTAGTTTCACTCTGCGATCCCCCTCCATGCTGGCAGGGCTCCTCTCAGGGCGCAAATGGCACCGGCTGGAAAGGCTATGGCAAGGGCCAAGGCACTTCTGCAACGATGGCTATTGGATGAACACATAAAGCCGAGAAAACCAGAGATTTTGATAAATTTTGGTCATTTTGAATACCGAGAATTCAACTTTAGGACAATTTTGACCACCGCATGTATCAAGGCGAGTTTGACTCCGCACGTAACCAAAAACACCAGAAACTGCATTCGTTCAGGCTGGCATGGATGGCAAGGATGGCCCAAGGGATGGTCAAAGGGTTGGGAGACCTGGGGCTGGTGACGCTTTAAAGCGTCGCAGCCGCCCGGTACCTGGTCCTGGGCCAATATTTTAAGCCGCTACACGGGTTGGAATGGCGATGAGTGGGTGATCGGAGTTCTCTGGAGTTCTTTGGATCCACTGATCGCACCGAAACTGGGGGATTTGTACAGAATTCTTGAGGCTTCTGCACAGGTCGTCAGATCATATCATCACACAGAAGTTTCGAACACTCTTGGGTCGACTGATGGATGCCTTCATCTCCCAGTTCGGTCTTGGTCATAGACCGCCCCGAGGGCAGGAGAAATAGGGGCGGACAATGGCAGACGGGTCAAGATGCAGCCAAATCCCAAATTTTGGCATAGACTACGGCCCTAGTGCTGCATAAAAGTCTGAAGGGGCGAGATGGCACTGTTGCAACATAAGACCTTACAATCTACATGACAATTCTTGAAGAATTTAGTCGCTCCAATTGGTGAAATGGAGCAGAGGCCCCCAAATTCTTCCACAACGCTTTCTTAATTTTTCTTATACATGCGCTGTATTCTGTTCATTTTGGGTCTGGGGTGTACCCCAATCAACTCCTAGGCAAACCTTTTTTTGCCATCTAACTTCATTAAAAAGTTACAGAATCTTGTTATATTCTGAGGATTTCATCCTATCATAGCCATCCTCGGACGCTCTCCGCTCCTTGGCTCAACAGTCGTCGCGTCGCGCGTTGCCGTGGCCGAGCCGGCGCCAGGGCGGTATGGCACATAAGGCGCGGGGCTCGGGGAAGCGAGTTGCTATGGATCAAGGGAGTGGTTGAAATTGGGATCAAGTTACCTATGAAACACCGGATTTTTGGTGGATGAACATCCACAAATAGCAGCTATTTTGATGTAAAAACCCGGGATACCAGGGTTTTGATGACTCATATCCGAAGATGGGCTTGTCTAAAAAAATGTGGGTATACCGCAAAAATGGCTTTGATGGTACCACCTATTTTCACCAGGGGAGGCTCCCCTTGTTTTGGACCCAAACTCATGGGTCCACATGTGTTTGTCTCAACACGGGGGATTTTTCACAAGAACAATGGATCAATATGGCTGGTTGGTGGTTTGGAACATTTTTTATTTTTCCACATATGGGTTGGTCTGAAAATAGTGTATATTCCCAATGAAATAGCCATTTTTCATAGGGATAATGATCAGCAAAACCATTGGGTGTAGGGGTACACTATTTTCAGACACACCCATATATGGGAATAATCATCCCAACTGACTTTCATATTTTTCAGAGGGGTTGAAACCACCAATTGGATGGGTATTTCACCATGTTTCACCCGTAAAATCAGTGGGACAAACCTTCGAACCGAATTCGGATGCTCGTCGGCCCACTTGGACATTTTTCATGTTTGACTCTTTGACCATCCAGTTTGAGGGGTTGAATTTGGAGCGGAACCACAATTAAAGGACACCTTGTTTTCTTACAATCATATTGATTTCCTACGTTTCACGCATCTTTTCCTTTCCTCAACGATTTTTCATTTTTTGCGAACCGAGATTTGCTGAGCGTCCTGTAGTACACCTGATCAGGCATTACCTTGCGATGAGTTCCCTAGTTTCCTCTCATGGGGTCATGTTTTGGATACTTAGCTCCACGCTGCTGGTAGGTCATCTACCAATCAACTGGCGACTCGGCAGCATGATGCACGACCCTTTGCCGTAGTGCAATGTGACAAGTGTATTTTTCAGATGATTGCCTACAGTCCCAGAAAGGGTTTAAGTTTAAGTTTAAGGAAACAATTATAGGAACATATAGGAACTATGAGCTATCCTGGATATCCTCCAATCAATAGTAGCCTCTGGTCATCAAGCATGGCTGGGAAATCCTCCACTGAGTTTGATTCGCTATTCCCACGAAAGCCTCCATTTTTTTCTGGGAATTTCCAAGCCATGTTTGAGTACCGAAGGGTAACCCCAACCATACCTATGTTATTTAATGTTATTTATACTGGAGGCTATTTTTTTTCCATTCATATTCTCATCATATTCTCATTGAAATTGTTGATAAGCAGCTATTGTTGATGACGATCCCGCGATTTTGGATCATCCAGCCGATCGCCGATCACAGCAATCGCCGCGAAAATTCGGAGGCTGTTTGCCTGGCAGCACAGCTGTGAAGAGTGTCCCAACGAATGACTTGGTACCTTGGCGATGGCCGGAGCCAGGAATGGTTCATGTTAATATGATCAAGTCTATAGTGAAACCCTACGTTAATATCATTGTAATTATAATTTTGTAATATCATGAACATATCCATAGTTATATAAAATAGTTCCAGTCCATCCCTGGCTATTGTGATGATATTAACATATCTGAAAATTCTTCATATCATTGATACCCATTTTTGAAATGGGGAGACCCGGATGGCACCATGGGCAGTTGAAGCGACGGGCGCCAAAGGGGCTCGTTGTTTGCACCGTTGTTCCCCTTACTTCCCCATTTGTCTGTTCTTTCCTCCTGACATGTTTAAGCGATTTCAAGATTTTTAAGTGTATATAGAAATGAAATATCTAACACGTAAGTGAATGAACACACACACATATATATATATATATAATATATATACATGCATGTATCCATGAGAAATCACAGAAACGTGGCCATGATTCCATTTGTGCAGGTCCGGCTCACCTATCGCACGGCCTACTCCACAGGCAGGCTTTACATCATCACTGCACACTTTGGACATGGAAACTTGGGTCCGAGGGGGCAACGCGTGACCATCAAACATGGTTGTTTCAACAAAATTGCCTAGCATAGTTACAATAATTTAGTCATTGATTGATATTGAGATGGTTGAATTTTTCAAGCGTTGTGAGGACTTTTGAGGCCAGCTATCAACGCGATATCGGATACATGTATATATATATGTATATATAGTAAGCTCAGGTTTGAGACTCACCAGGAGCAGATCAGTTCGCTAGCCATTGGGCCAGGAGTGGCAGGTCGCATTCCGGCCTATGAAGATCGGGGTGAGAACTTCGCAGGCATTCACAACATTGGCCGCAAGGAGACGAACATGTGGGGATGGGTCATGAATTTCCATTACAGATAGATTGATGATTGGATTCGATTCGATTAGACTAGACTAGATTAGATAGACAGAGAGACAGACAGATAGATAGGCAGACAGACAGACAGACAGACAGACAGAGAGACAGACAGGCAGACAGAGAGAGAGAGAGAGAGAGAGAGATGGATGGATGGATGGATGGATGTACGGACGGACGGACGGATGGATGGATCGATAGATAGATAGATAGATAGATAGTTAGATTAGATTAGATTAGATTAGATTAGATCACTGTAGATTAGATTAGATAGATAGATAGAGAGATAGAGAGATAGAGATAGAGATAGAGAGAGAGAGAGAGAAGAAAAAAGGAGAGAGAGAGATAGAGAGATAGAGAGATAGAGATAGAGATAGAAAGAGAGAGATAGAGAGAGATAGAAAGAGACAGAGAAAGTTAGAGAGAGAGAGATAGAGAGTTAGAGAGAGAGAGATAGATTATATAGATTAGATTAGACCAGATTAGATTGGGTTAGATTAGATTATAATTATTAAAAATATATATATTTCATTAGAATACTTAAGATTAGATTAGATAGATAGATATACCACCTGAATTTTGATGTGGGAACCGCAGGGTATTGGAAGAATCTTGCGAGAGGTGTCGGGAAAATGACAAAAACGCCAGACGCTTCCCAGACGAATCTCAGGCGTGAGTCGCTCTCATTTGATGTTGTAGGGGAGCTTTGCCGCACATGTTTTTCTAGGAGTCCCAGTACATGAAGTTCCAGAAAAGCAAAGAATCTTGGCCATGAATCTCCAGGGTTATTGCATTTCTGACGTTCATGGATGATTTGCTTCGTTTCCAGACTATCCTTTGTATCATTGGCCTCAGATGGAGACTGTAGAGAAAACCTGATCTTTAACCTCTTGCTGGTGAAGCTGAAACTGTTGAGTTTGATCAAAAATTGGGCATAACTCTGGCCCGACTTAGTGGATGGTGCTGCAGATGATGGATCCCGAGGTTCAACAACACTATCTACAACCTCAAAAAACACATTGAAGAAGAGTAGTGCTTTTATAACATATGGATGTAGGTTATAAACATACTTTTAGCCCTAGTTCTGGGATGAACATCCATAACAGCAAGGTACTGAACACCAGGGTACTGATCGAGTCCTGACCCTGGCTTTGTCGGAAAATAGGGTGCCGCATACTCTGATTCAGAAAATCATGTTCCCTATGAAAAACCAACTTTTTTTAATCCAATTGATAGATGTGTCCATTTTCAGACAACATCTATGGAGGTTTCCAATCCATGGGGATACCCCAGTGATCATCCATTTTTTTTCCAGCAAATAGACATAAATAGACCATCCAGCTAGTGGAGTACCTCCATTATATATATATATGTACACATACACATTATATATCCCATGATATCCCTGTGATATCCCACTGATGGTCTCAGGCACCCTTACTGGACTGGAGTGCCGTCAGCAGTCGAAGGGAATATACTCCGCATCCCTTAGGCGATAACAAGGCGGGATCAACCATTGGATTCCAGGGTTTTGTTGAGTGAAATGCGATCATTTTCCCATCGCTTTGTACCATCATTTTTTTTGGGTACCCTCTGGTAAACGTTTACATAACTATGGAAAATCACCATTTTCAATGGGAAAATCCACTATAAATGGCCATTTTCAATAGCTATGTTAGTTACCAGAGGGTATCATTTTTGACGCCCGGCCGCACCAGGTGAACGCCATGCTGGCAGCGAGTTTCAAAGCAGGCTGGAAAGGTGGAGCTGCGACCAATGCAGCGGAGATGCAGGACCAGACCTCCTACAAGGACTGACGGAGATTGGGCCGTGGTGCGAGATATGAACATCCAAGGTGCCCTTGGTGTACGTGCAGACATGTGTACAGTATGCATACTAGATATGTATATACACATATATATATATATATTATATTATATATAGGTGGTACAACTTAGATATCATTTTCACATGCAGATGTGAAAGTAGATATCTCTTTTGACACTTAGACACCTGCAGGAATTGGATCATTGATTGTTAAAGAAATGAACCGAGCAAATCACCACCATTCCAGGACGCCTTCACAGGTGCCTGAGCTGCAATGGGAGTGAAAGTCGAATTTTTCATTCCCCCAACGTTTACAAAGACCCTAAGACCAGCATTTTTTTAAAGATAGGAAAGCAACCGTCCAGGTCTATGTTAGTTGGATGGTCATTTAGATCTGTTGATGGTGACTTGTGACAGGCACACTTTGTCTTCAGATTGATTGATGATCTGTAAGCTTGCAGGTGCTGTTGTCCCATATATAACCATCTGTTTTATCCTGTTTCAACACCAATCATTGTCGGTTGTATGCATTCACAGCACAATTAGTATCCATTGATGTTGCTACCACCAGCAATTCATATTGCATCCTTATGTATGTTATACATCTATACACAAACATATTATTGTAGAGCTTCGCACACCGGCGATGCCCTTCGGGTTGGGGGCGTTCGTGGCTGTCAAGCTGAGGAGTTTGTGTTGGCAGCACAGGTTTGAACAGGGTTGGTACTGTAGGGAAGCTGAGGGCCCAGAGCAGCAGAGATAGGCCGAAAGTGTGATCAAGTCCCCGGAGAAGGGCAGAGTGCTGCGGGTAGCGCGAAAGAGGAGGACAGAAAGCAGACATGCGTGTGCACATTACCAGTGTTAAGCAAGGATGTTTATGGATAGAGTCACATGCAGAGAAAGATGTAAAAGACACATGGCAGTGAGCGGAAAGGTTCGGTGCGGCAAGTGGGGCTTCTCCGCGATGGCAAACGACATATGTACGTGTAAGTGCACCAGAATTCAGCTTTTGTGCAGCTTCGCAGTTCCCGAACTGCTGGAGCCCGCTCTTGTTCTTGTTCTTCTTGTTCTTCTTGTTCTTCTTGTTCTTCTTGTTCTTCTTGTTCTTCTTGTTCTTCTTATTCTTCTTCTTCTTGTTCTTGTTCTTGTTCTTGTAGTAGTAGTAGTAGTAGTTGTTGTTGTTGTTCTTCTTCTTCTTGTTGTTGTTGTTGTTGTGGTTGTTGTTGTTGTTGTTGTGGTTGTTGGTTGTTGGTTGTTGGTTGTTGGTTGTTGGTTGTTGGTTGTTGTTGTTGTTGTTGTTGTTGTTGCTGTTGCTGTTGCTGTTGCTGTTGTTGTTGTTGTTGCTGTTGTTCTTGTTGTTGTTGTTGTTGTTGTTGTTGCTGTTGGTGTTGGTGTTGGTGTTGGTGTGGTGGTGGTTGTGGTTTGTGTTGTGGTTGTGGTTGTGGTTGTGGTTGTGGTTGTGGTTGTGGTTGTGATTGTGGTGGTTGTGGTTGTTGTGGTTGTTGTCGTTGTTGTTGTTGTTGTTCTTGTTCTTGTTGTTCTTGTTGTTCTTGCAACACATCTTATTTTCGCATTTTTGTGGGCCCTAAAAATCGCCACATAGGTTGTGTTTTGGCGTTTTTTTTGTCTCTCTCGGAGCAAACAAAAACTGCAAATACCGATGTTTTTGGCGCCTCGGAAGCCCAAAGCCAACGGTATTTACGGTGATTTTTTCTTCTGGCAACAAAAGCCACGGTATTTACAATGTTTTTAGCCCGGGCCTGGCAAAAACACTGGTATTTACTCAGCATGTTGCGAGAAGAACTTTTTTCATGCCACAGGCACAAAAACACTGTAAATTACTGTGTTTTCGCGCTTGGCAGCACCAAAAAAACAGCAACAATCCGCCAAAAAGTGCCAAACATGGACCTCCAAAACGCATCTTGTGATTTTAGAGTCTTTTTTCCCACCCCGAACCCCGAAAAACACGAAAACACCACCAGAGTGAAGGATTTTGGGGGGTCGAGGGGTGCGCCAGGGTAGCTAAAGCTAGGCTGCAAGGTACACACCACCACACGGCGAGGCATCGCCGGATGAAAGGGCTACGCCCCCTGCCGCCGACCCCTGGAGGTTCAGGTTTGTGTGAACCTTAGCGCACCAGCTTGCAATTCCTCTTTGTCGCTTGCCTTTTTGTCCCTCCACCATGGCAACATCATCCAATATGTATCTAATAAATCAATATAATATTTGTGGCGCTTATGGCTCATGACGCATACACGCCATCTTCCAGAAAGAACGTTTTTCTGGGTGCATAGAACATGGGAATCATTGAGTCATTCGGTCTTCATGTGGATATCAATCCTACATAATCCTACCAGATTCAGACACTTCCAAGGGGTGCCACACCGAAACACCATGCCCCTGAAGGACAGACCTGGCCTTCGGCCTGCGGCTGCTTCTGCCTAACGTCGCTTTCTGAACCAACAAGTAGCTAGCTCCAAATTGGAGCCTTCAAGCCTCCAAAACGTTGGCTTCGCCACACCGAAACACCATGCCACTGAAGGACGGACCTGGCCTTCGGCCTGCGGCTGCCTCTGCCCAACGTCGCTTCTGAACTGAAAAGAATTGATCGCTCCTTCAAGCCTCCAAAACGTTGGCTTCGCCACACCGAAGCACCATGCCACTGAAGACGGACCTGGCCTTCGGCCTGCGGCTGCCGTCTCTGAACCGACAAGAAATGATAGCTCCAAATTGGAGCCTCGCCACACCGAAACAGAAACACCATGCCACTGAAGGACGGACCTGGCCTTCGCACTACGGCCTCTCTAGCTTTCTGCACCGACAAAAAACCTAGCTCCAAATTGGAGCCTCGCCACACCGAAAGAGCATGCCAGCAACCACGAAGCCTCCAAAACGCTGGCTTCGCTGCTTGCTTTCTTCTTCCATGTCTTGCTGGCTCTTGCCTCTTGCCTCTTACTCTTTTTCGCTATACTCTTGGTCCTTCTCTTGTCCCCTCTTCTCTGACGCGCTCCCCCTGCTGCTGTCGGCAGGGGTCGGCGGATTACGTGTTTATATATCTCATATATACATATATATATATATGTTTATGTGTGTCATATATGTCATACAAAGTCAATACCCCAAGTGTCCTGGTCTTGTTAATATAAACGATGAATTATAAACCTAATCTTTTCCGCTCACATTTTTTGATCCAGCACTGCTGAAATGAGTCCGGAGTCGAGGCTATCGCGGCGACCGCCTGAAGTCTGCGAAGATGAAGAGCGCAAAGCCCAAGAGTGGCCGCACCCACACGATCACAGGCGCTGTGGGCAATGGTCGGTCTATATATCTGAGGGTAAACTCACATAGATGTGGAAACTGGATGAACATGGTCCGTTTATTGACGAATGACTGCCTGTGTTGGTTGATGATGATTTTACGATGGAACATGATGATTTTACTCAACTTGAGGATATTCAGCAACAAACTGGGATTTAAATCAAAATTTATGTTTGCGGTGATAGAAACATGATGAACATGATGAAAGCGGATGGGGATTCTGAATTAATCTGCAAACTGGGCACTGGTTGTGCTGCAGATGTGGCGCGGCGTAGCCACATGTGGATGGGTGAAGTAATGGGGATATCGGATAGACTCCAAGAAGAAGTGGGGATCAAATTAATCAATGGGAAGAACACTCTTTCAAAAATATATGGTTGCCGCCGCGACTGAGACGGCAAGGCTGGGTTGTTGTCAATGGTTTCAAAAATGGCCAACTGAAGACTTAACTTGTACTTTCTGATCACCTTGGGTTCTTGGATGGTTCATACATTTTGCGAATGTTTTTGAACTTCATGATTAATTAGAAGGTTCATGTGGGTTTGTCTGAACATAGGGTACACCAAAATTTGATGTTTAATCATCATCTTCCTGAGTGAAATGGCCATTGCATTGGCCATCCCCACACGCCCGAATATCAGATTGTTGGTTAGCATCCCAATGTATCCCATTATATCACCATACAGCCCCATAAAATCCCATAACCCATAGAAATCAGATTTTCCCTGGAGGTTTATTGCCGGTACGGCCAGGCATGACGGACCTCTTAGAGACGCGACCCATGTCGCACGCCCTTCGGCTGCGATGCATCATAACGACCTCAATGCGGGAAAAAATGGGGATTTTCGTCCTTTTCGATCATTAAAGCTGGATGATCATGGAGAGACATTGGGAGTTTCTACTTGCAAAGTTCACTTGCTGAAGGCGTGTTTCTAGGCAGGTCAAACTGAACGGACTTCGGCTTGGGCTGGACTTCAGCTTGGGCTTGTCGTGGCCGAATCAACCCAGCTTTGAGTAATTCAGGGAGCCACTTTTGTCCTTTCCCTTTTTGTTTTAGAATAGATTCAGCAAAGCAACGCCCCAGGTCAGCTTCCATGCTCATCCACAGGATCTTGCAAAAGCAGGCAGGTCCTGTGCAATTTTATCAATTCCCTGGCTTCCAAACTTCCAAGAAAAAGTTCGCGTGTCCAACTTTTCGAGGTTTCATGGCCTTCTCTGTTGCTGTTTAAGATGTTTAAGTGAAACCTGCACAAATGAGGGTGCTCCAACCTCCCTTGAAGGTTAGGAGTTAGGATGGTTTGCAGGTTGCCAGGATCTTTCTTTCGCTTTTCCAGTTTGCCAAGGGGCCAAGTCACTTAACCGATCTAACAGTGCTGGGCAGGCACCATTCTGCTTCCGAAGCCAAATCTTGGCTTCATTTCCAAGTGGGAAGGTCCTCCTGAGATCCTCGGCCAATTCCGTTGTGTTTCTCGAAGTAAGTACTGTTGGGATCACCTAACAATGGGATTCCTCCCTCGGAAAAAAAAACACACACAAAAAGGATACATTTTGGTGATTTTTGTCCCGAATTTTGAGAACAAACGCATATTGAATGCCCAGTAGAACCGGCACCTGTCGCTGCTACTGAGGAAGAGCAGAATCTTGGCTGATGGCTCCGTAGCACTGAAAAGGAACTATGGTTTGGTGGGAAAATGTAGATCCTCTGTGGGGTTTAGTGGTGGTTTAGTGAGGTTTTAATGGTTGATGCATGTTGATGCATTTTTAATGGGGCTTAATATTAATACTTGAGTCAGAACTGCGTGCCAGAGCATTCATTGGACTCAGTCCCGCTTGAGCCGTTACTCTTTTGGGAAAACAACAGCCTTGCAGGGCCCAGTGGCATGTCATGGCGCGAGCTCATGACACCATGATAGGTTCTAGATCGACAGTGGGTCTAAGTAAAAACCACCCGATAGAGAAACCATTTTGTTTTTTGTTCTTGGGTCTTTTTCCTTTTGGGGATGAATCATGACCTGCCCCAAGAGGCTGACCATGTCAATTTTGCAGCAACAAGGATTGACCAAGAATCCAAATCTTTGAGTTGGGTAGTGACAATTTGGAGGATTTCAGTAGACCATTCACAATTCCTCCTCTACCCATACTTGGTCTAAGGCAAAATTGTCAGGAAATCCCCATGAATGACGGTAAAAACAGGTTTTCCTGTAACAAATCACATTTATATAGATCACCCGAATGGATTTGCGTGAAATAGGGCGCCCCCATTCCATCCACTCGTTTATCATCATTTTCCCCAAGCTTTGTAATAACCGAGGGGGTATACCCCATTTTCAGACACCCAAATGAAGCGAAGGCTATGTCTCAGAGTTTGCCTTCAAACGCGCAAACTCCACACCTTTGATGAGTCGCTTGGATATGACCCAGGAGGCTGTGCCCAGCATGTCTTGGTAATTCTACAAGCAGGAGTGAAGGATTACAACCAGTTCCAACCAATTACACATATTGGGAGATGATACACCGGCATTTGTTACATTAGTTGAAAATTATGCGAAATTGATTGGAAAAACCGGCGAGCTTGGGGAGACCTACGAATGGCCAGTAGGAAAACACCAGCAGTTTGGAGGGGCACATTTCCATCATTTTCCAACTGCTCAATATCTCTTCGTCAACTTTCCTTTTTTGAGGTCCGGTATATCTCCAAGGCTCGATCCCAGTCGAGAAACTGAGGTATGGCCATGTTGGAGCTTGGCCGAAGCGATGATTTGCTGCCACCAGATCATGAATGCTTCATGGCCGATGGTCCGATGGTGGAGATGCAGAAAACACCGGGAGGTCAAACACCATGGTTTTTCTCTTGATTTTGATCATCCAGGAAGGACATTTCCGGTGAAAACTGCTTGAAACCAAGTTTGGGATGATACTATCTTTATTGCATTTTTTGGGGGGGCGCAAATGACTTCTCACCACTTTGGGATAAGATCAATGATGGAACGGATTCAGTCACGGGGAATCAGTGTCGGGAATTGATATCCAACTTATCCGCTGAGATTGCACTTATTCATTGGGGATTCATCCTTTAGCTTGGATTCATTGATTTATCGATTTATCGACAGCTGACTACGATCTTGAGACGAGACACCTCGACCCGATATCTCGCTCTTGCAATTCTGACGGGATAGGCTTGGGAACCTTGATTTCCCAGATTTGCAAAGGGATCCCAACAATTTCACAATTCCAAGTATTTCATGATTCTCGGACTTCTCGACTGCCAAAATCCTTCATATTAACCTTGGCCCAGGCTTTTACCGAAGACGGAACAACTACATGAGCCCCGGACAGTGAGTTGTGTGACTCGGTGCCGCATCTTTGGATGGATGCCCCATCTAAACGGCGGTCTTGAGATGTTCAGAAACTATGTAATTAGGAGAGCAGGTTAGAGTGGACGAAGTGGCCTTTTGCCAGAAGTGTGACTTGCTTGGCTTCTACAACATCTCAACACCAGATGCTGATGGGAGAACCCACCAGCTATTTACGTGCAAACTCGAGTTTGCTGAAGCGCCGACTGCCGAAGGCAGTCGGTCTGATAAGTGCCTGGGGAATGAGGCAGCCTCAAGTCAAGATATTTTGTGACAGTTTGGCAGGAGAAGCCATAAGTGATCCACTCTTTCTTGCAGATCAAAGGTTTAGGATGCTTTAGGTAAATATTTTGGTGCTGGCTGGTTCCCGAAAGTGCACGGAAACAGCCCTCCACTGGGCTGTTTTTGTTTCACCAACAAAGTTGTATGGGATGGAGTTGGAGAAAAGTCGTTTTCGATGCACAGGTGGTTTCACTCCTTCCTTGGCTGTGACGAGTGACCGTCGTCCATGTGCACCTCGTTGGTTGCGCTTCCTAAATGGAGACCCTGCTCTAGAGCCTAGTTGAGCCTAGCGTTTCCACTTTCGAATCAGTAGACGATTAAAAGTGGCAGTGAAACGAGGCAGAAGTACCCAGCATAAAAGTACAATGCATGGTCATATTCTCAGCATTTCTCAGCAACTATCATCCTGATAATCGTAGCCCCAATTTCTTCAACGTACACAGTACCATGGGTAAGCAGGGTCTGAAGCCCTTGAATGGTCAGTGATAGATCCACCTGGGTTGGAACTTTAGCAATTTGAAAGGGAGTTGCCGGTGAAAATGCTCACTTGTAACCCCAGAAATAGATACAACTAGTATCAAATTGTATGCTGCACTGCAGTAGATGTAGCTTCGATGTTCCTCGTCCTTGACAATCAGCACCCATTTTGCACAAGGACACAAGACACGAAGAACCTGTTCGAGTGGAGGCCTGGTATGTGTTCGATGTCCTTCAAAATTGCAGTATATATCAGGCTTCTGTTTGGCTGGTGATAAGTAAATGACTGGCCCATAGCTTTCCTCTGTTCGAAGGCCCTTACCTTGGACTCTATGACGAACTCACAGGCTGGCACCAGATCTCACCGGACTCATTGAGGCAATCAGATTTTGGAAGAGGGAAGTGTGTATATACAGATATATACAGTATATAAATATATATATATATATATGGTCCCGTGTCCCGTGTTCCCACCCCCCCCCCCCCCC
>Ga0126342_10001812_pt1 | contig 31502 bp, 29 predicted proteins | sample Cyp1metagenome_FD_92528 | JGI IMG/M metagenome (GOLD analysis project Ga0126342, IMG submission 92528) | Coral microbial communities from Lord Howe Island, Old Settlement Bay, Australia - Cyphastrea 1 metagenome | ecosystem: Host-associated > Invertebrates > Cnidaria > Coral ...
CAATCACCTTTCGATCCATCAGTGGATTCGCTCTGCCATCCCTGATTCACAACAACCAACCTTTCCTATAGGTTTCCTATTTTTGAAACTTCCGCCACCGCCTTGTGCGGTACTACTGGTAATGACTAACAGTTTGGGAACTTGAAAATGACCATAGAAATCGTGGATTTTCCCATTGAACATGGTGGTGATTTTCCAGTTTGTTATGTGGCTACGTTTACCAGGCCGGGTAACTCCCATTAAATCCTATTAAATCCCATGAAAAACCACCATGAACTCCCATTAAACCACCATTTTCCCATGGTTTTCCCATGGTTTTCTAGGCTTTTCCTATGGTTTTTGTTGGATGTTGACTGTCAACATCAGTCCATCAAACGACACACCAACTTTGCGCCAGCGTTTTGATCCATTGAAATGGACACAGAATGAATCATCCCCGTGAAAACAAGACACTCATCATCGATACTATGGTTTTTAAGTGGTTTCACTATGGTTTATGGTAGATATAACTATAGTTAATGGGGATTATAATGGTTTATAAGCAAACTTATCACTGGGGGGCCCCATCCTGTACCCTCTGGTTATTTGTTGCATAGCCATGGTATAGATGGCCCATTGAAATAGATGGTTTACCGTTCTTAATAGCATGGTGGATCTTTCCATGGCTATGTTAAATAACCAGAGTGTAATTTTTTAATGGACATCGTTCTATGATCACTATGATCAATGATTATCAAACCAAATTGCCAATCATATTGTTAAATTGTTTGGCATCATTGCTATCATATTATTGGCAGTTGTATGCATTTGTGATTAATGATTAGCATTTATCATATAATCCCATAGGAATCATTGATGGTTGGCAGCTATCATAATCATCCAGCATAATTATCCATAATCAGAATCATCCAACTCTCATTATATGTTATAATAATTATTAATCATTATTCGCAATCATGTTTAATCATTATCATACATTATATGAATCGTATTGAATCAATTTTTACATATGTTTCAATGGATTGGTTTAAGGGAAAATCTACAGGAAACCATAGATTTTCCCATGGATTATGGGGCTTTCCTGTAAAAGTTCCCTTACACCAATCCATTGATGTTCTTTTTTCTTTACAATCATCATTTTTATTTACCCTCTGGTTATTTGTTACATAGCCATGGTATAGATGGCCCATTGAAATAGATGGTTTACCTATTCATAGCATGGTAGATCCTTCCATGGCAAACTGTTAGTCATAACCAGATGGTATTGGATATTCAATAAGATTCAATAATATCTGGATGGTGGTTTGGAACATGGCTTTTATGACTTTCCATCTATTGGGAAGAATCACTCATGTTCAATAATCATCATTTTTACTTATTGGCAACAGGTTTTTTTAAAATCCAACTGCGCAAAACTCGCAGCCCATTGTGCCACGAGCAGGGCCAATTCAGTGACCGAGACGAAATCATCGCACTCTTTTTGAAGCGAAAAAGGAGGCTGCAAAGGCCGGTTTTCATCTTGGTTTTGTGTGAAAATGGGGTGTTTATTGATGTTTATGGATATTTATTGGTGTTTATTGATGTTTATGGATATTTATTGGTGTTGATTGATGTTTATTGATGTTTATTGAATAGACTCCCCAATTCTTTTTCAGGGCTATTTTGACAGGGAAAATGATGAACCATGGGAATTGCAAGCAGCAGGTCTTGGGTGTCTAAATGGCTGAGCATGTGGTATATATAATGTCTGGTAAACTAACATAACTATGGAAAATCGCCATTTTTCATGGGAAAATCCACTATAAATTGCCATTTTCAATAGCAAACTGTTAGTTTACCAGAGGGTATTCCAAAGCGATGATTCACCATGAAATTTGGTGTGTGTTTCCCTCTAGAGAAACCCATTGGCAGGGTAACACTCGTGGGGGCAGCCTCTGGTAATTTAACATTGCCTCCGGTGATCAAACGCGGCAATGGAACAACCTTTATGTATAAATAGAGGTTTTGATGGGAAATCCCCGAACTAGCCATGGTGGGTTTTCATTGCAAAGTCATGGGAATGTTTACATGGGAATATTCCTGATAGATGGAGGTTTTGACATGTTTGTTGGGAAAATCAATGAAAATCATCAACTAAATGGGGTATTTTTTCAGCAAGCCATGTTTACCGGAGGGTAGCTATTGAAATGACACTTTTGAATAGGTAAATCATCTACACTTGGACCATTTTCAGAGGGTGATGAGCCACCAGAGCAACTGGCTTGGACACAGCTTGGTAGATAGAATCAAGTTGGGTATCAGCCCAGCTTAGGGGGAAAAACCGGATAGTCAATATAGTCATAGAACAGGAGAAGAAGCAACATGGATTGGCTCCTACATAAATTCGAACAGGGATACTCTTCTCAACAACTCCTAGAGAGTTCAATAATTCGGTGTATCCCGTTTTTGGATTTGCCAATTGAACATTGAGAGGCCATACCCTTCGGTAATTGAACATTGCAATGGGAAATCCCCCATAAATGGAGATTTTGATGGGAATATATCATCTACAAATAAATAGACAATTTTCCATTACCATGTTTGATTACCAGAGGATGCGATTTCATATGGTACCACTCTACTAGTCAACCAGTCATCAACATTCATTTGAAGTTAACACCGCATATGACATCTTTGGCTCGTAAATAACAAGTTTCCCATCCGCGAGGGTCAGTTGCAACCCCAACTGTTTGGCAGCCAAGTTAGCCAGTTATGCAGACGTATGCGGACATATGCCGACATATGCAGACATATATTGTAATCTACTATACCATGTTATAATATAGACATTATATATTCAATCTAAATTATACCATATGATAGGCTATTTACAACAGATTACAACATATATGATAATGTCCATTTACATGTTAATCTGGATTAGAAGCCAGTTATAGTGCCATAATACAGTGAATTATTAGCTACGATAACGTAATACATTATTTTATTCATATATATATATGTGAACATTTCAAAATACATCTATAATCATAGATTACATATAATTAGTGCCATAATACACCATACCACATATATATGTAAAGGGCTTCCATATGCCATTTACATCCATTGAAGCCCATTATTTCGGGCTTAGGCTATCCCTAGCCGAGATGCTGATGCCAATTGACGAGATGCTGATGCCAATAGTTAAACACCACTAGCCACATACATAGCTACAATAGCTATAATTATATATATAGCCTATATGAATATATATATATATATATATCTATATGACTATGATATTATATAAATGATATTATTGCATATATATAAGATATATATTAATTATACTGTGGCTACTTCAAATCGAGGTTCGAAGAAGCCGTTCAAGCCGTTCCATACGTGGCAAGGTCCAGGAACGTGGCTCAAATTCTGATGGCCAAGACCAAGGTATGTTCAGAATTTAAGTGGATACTAACTAGTACTTTAATATCCCTGCTCCAAAGATCGAGTATGGCCAAAATGCCCACCTTTTTCCTGTTTGATGATTTTGATTTGGGGGTTGTAGAACTTATTCACCAAAGAATTGGACAGATTACACTTCTAGCTGGAGAATTCCCCCATAAAAAACCCATTGAAACAGAGGAATCAACCTGCATTCAGCTGGAGTTCCTGTCCAAACCATGGCGAACGAAGTCGTTTCGTATGGCGGTGCCCAAGGTGCGACGGGCCACGGTTTCTGGTGAAACCACGAGAAAAATATGGTGGTGGTTTCAGCAGCAGAAAAAATTAGCTTTGACACATGATTTATGTGGGGTTCATTGGGGATTGTTGTGGCATCAAACATTAAGATGACTGGTTGGTGGTTTCAAACATTTTTTATTTTCCATAATATATGGGATAATCCTTCCCATTGACTAATATTTTTCAAGATGGTTCAAACCACCAACCAGATGATGTTGGCGTATATGTACCATGTATCCAGATTTTTTCAACCATCAGAAAATATCCCCATGTTCACATTCCCCATGATTTTTAAGGGACACCCAATATGTTTTACACTCCCCATCATAGAGACTTTTTTGACAATCATAAACCATCCCCCAGTCATCATCATTTTTATGGGTGGTATAAACCATCAAACATGGGGTGGTTTATGGCATTGTTTTAACACCATTACCCCTATTTGGTATGATGTAAAGCAAACTCCCATTCAATGGTTGATAAGTTGATCACTGGGATTGACAAAGTTGGGTCGGCACCTCAATGGCCGAAAATATCTCAATGAAATGAGTAGATTCCTTAGGCTACTTTGTAGAAAAGTAGAATGCGATCCATAGATATAAGATGATATAAGTCTAATTTCGATTTCTACACATATAACCCCGTAGGGTCTATTCGAGTATCTTTTATATACAGGGTCGGTCTTTGCAACATATCAGGTCCATCTTACTTGGCTTTTATCTTGTTTTTATCAACATGGAGTTTCATAGGGGTTGTCACGATTCCAGAGAACTTACAACTTCGTTTCATAGAAGTTGTCATCGTTTCTCACGTCCCTTAATAACGTTTGTGTTTACTCCAATGGGAAAATATTCTATTAATGTGGGTCGAAATTGGATTGGGTACCCCAATAATTGGATGGTTAATACTAAACATAGACTTAAATTTGTGGTTTCTGCAGGTCTTTAATTTTGATCCATACTCATGGATCATTCTGTACATATGTATTTACTTTTTTACTGGATCATTTATAGTGGATATTTAAAGACCATCGACCATAGTGAGTCATATCCTACACTAGCTGTAGTTATGTGCCAACAGTCCAACAGTTAGTCATATCCTACACTATAAATAGTTGTGTACCAACCATAAATAGTCATATCCTACCATAGTTAGTCATATTTAAGACCATAGTTATGTGCCAACAACCATAGTTATATCCTATACAGGTTAGATATCAGTGCCCAAAACGCAAAAAAATACAGAATATATGTATATAATTGTATATTTATTTATATATATACACCTTCTGGTAAATTACCCTCTGGTAATTTAACATAGCTATTGAACATACCACATTTATAGTGGATTTACCCATTGAAAATGGTGATTTTCCAGTTCGTTTTGATCGTTATGTGGCTGTTTACCAGAGGGTAACAGTTTGACCCTGAAAATCATCCAATACATATAACATGAAATAATAACCATTCATTAACCATCCATTAACCACCATTAACCATTGTTAACCATTATAAACCATATATAATTATATATATATATATAGATTATAGAGTGTCAAAACCATCAGAAAAACCATTAACCATTGTTAACGATATATAACATTAAAAAAACATTATAACTATTAACCATTAACCATTCTATAGATTATAAACCACCAACCAGTCTTCGAGTGCCAGGGCCTCCTGGCCTCGTTGATCAAAGCCTCCGAGAGTGGCCAGGTGCGCGAGGTGCAGTGCGTGACGAGAATCGGTGGAGCTGGGGGATTCGATTCCATGGTTCCGTGGGACAATTTGGGGAGAATCACATGAAAATTGGGGATAAGTGTTGGATTTATGGGATTGAAGAACGGATATTTATGGGATAAATCATGGATATGATTGGGATAAATATCAAAGTTGGGATAATTTATGGGATAATTAAGCCTAAAATTTGGGGATGATCCCATAATTTCTTCCTAAGTATTGGATTTATGGGATAATTATTGGAGTTAATCACATTTAATCACCATGAACATTTGGGATTGAACTGAATTGAACTATCAACATTTGGGATTAGTATGGGATAAGTATGGGATTTAGCCATGAAATGACGGGAATAAAATGGGATGTATAGCATTTTATGGGGATATATTTGGGAAACACTTGGGAAATTGATATTACAGGATAATTATCACCAATTGTTTAACCATCAATATTATGGGATATTTTGCATATCATGACTTCTTATTGCTGATCTTACCAGTGAGAAAACATTTTTTTTTTTGTCATATGGGATTCGGAGCATATTTCGTATGATATCAGTGGGATATACTGGTGACAATGGGGATTTTTCGGATCACTGTGATGATGACCATCCCCTAACATCGACCCATGGCTCGAATTGCTGGTTAGTTGGGGGATGGTAGATGATGGTAGGATGGCAGGTTTTTTCCTGATGGTAGGATGTGATTTCAGCATGATTCATGTGGGCATGATGATCAGGATTTTATGGGGATTTCATGCGATATTTGGAAAAGATACGGGGTAAACTGAATTTTCTCGGAAAATCTGAAGAACTGGGGGATCAAATCCAGCAATTTTTTCCCGTTTTTTTCCAACGGGTTGTCCCCATGGTCCCGTGACTTCCTAGCCATGGATGAATCGCCAGCCGAGGCAAAAGAGATTTTCGAGAAGCTCCAAGGAGACGACTCGATGGTTATGTAGGCCTTTGATGGCCTTTGTTTCATGGATATGAATGGATAAAGACGTAAGAAATTAGTTGTGGTTAATATAGGTATAGATTAATATAGATATAGATGATATAGTATGTATAGATATTATATATGAGTATGTATAGATATAGTGGATGATAGTAATAAAGTGGTTAATATACGTATGTATAGATATAATGGATAATATTATATAATATAGTGGTTAATATATATGTAGATATAATGGATGATTATCACCAATTGTTTAACCATCAATATTATGGGATATGGAATATCATGACTTACTGGTTGGTGGTTTGGAACATTTTTATTTTCCACAATATATGGATATATATATATGGGATAATCCTTCCCATTGACTAATATTTTTCAAGATGGTTATATAAAATCACCAACCAGATTAAGTGGTTAATATGCATAGACTATAGATATAATGGATAATAGTATATAATATAGTGGTTTATATATGTATATATTACTATACATTAATATCACTCATGGTTAATATAATACATGTATATTACTGTGAATAGTGACTAGTAGTGGTGAATGGTAAAGCTGATATTTCTTGGATTTGCTGATGGGAATCTGATTTCTTGTTCCTGGAGAGCAACTCCCAGTACCAACCAATCTGTCACCACGTTGGGAGTTTTATACCCTCTGGTAAACGTTTACAGTTTGCGACATAGAAGCCATGGCCCCGTCGAAATCGTGGAGTTTTCCCATGAATAGCATGGTGGATCTTTCCAGTTCGTGAACTGTGGCTGTTTACCAGGCCGGGTAGCCATCTGAGATTCTGGTGTTTTTCTGGGAATTATCCCATACCTTTCACAGAAAACGTCCCAATGGACAGATATTTCCGGCAGAGATTGACGCGCCAAACCAGCCATCGCGACATCGGACGCTTTAGGCGATTGAATAACGGTTTGAACATCGGACACAACCGCTAAAAAGTCTAGAACGGGCGAAACAGTGGGAGAGTTTGCCTGACAATACTGGGAATATCATGAATATGCTTCAGACATGAGATTTCGCCTCAAGAATGAGGATGATTTATTTTTTTCGGAATTTCCCAAGCATGATGGATGCAGACACCCTTTGCATACAACCAGATGATGAAGCAAGGGCCCAAGGGATATCTCTGCCGATCTCCACCGGGGCCACTCTCCGGTGTCATCAAACTTGGCCGCGCGATCGCGCGGTCGATTTTGCAGCCACGTTTGATTTGTGGAGGGGTTCCATCCATTTACAGATGGGAGGTTTCAAAGGGTGAAATGCCAGTTTTTTGGTTTCAAAGGGTAGTTTTTTTGGTTTCAAAGGGTGAAATCCCAGTTTTTTGGGACGAACCATCCTTAACATGGCTGATGAATAAGCCAGTCACCACCCATTTTTCATCATTTTTTTGTTGAATTCCCAGCCCTTCACCAGGAGTGGGGCCGCAGCGACGCTTCCAGAAGCCGTTCTTGTGGAATTTGGTGCTGAAAGCTTGTGTGCGGATGACCCAGTGGGAACACCATGGCCCACTTGGGCTGGAAAAAAACACGCTTGCAACTGTAATCCCATGGTATGTAAACCCCCACAACTTGGGATACAACTATACATATATATATAATTTTTATATAGGTTATAATATATATATATGGATATACACATTGTATAAGTATGGTGATATATCCACTTATATAGTTGCACTTCTATGCTGGAACCATGGGAACTATGAAGGGGAATGATTTGGTGAATTGTTGGGGGACCCAAATGGGGAGTGTTTGACTTTAAAGCACACTGTCTATTTGTTGAGCATGTAGATTGAAGGATTGCTGATTGGATATTCATAATATCTCGTGGTATCATAAACCGCGGAATATTGATTAATAATATTGTTTTCGGACTGAATCAGGACCATGTTTTTTCTTTTCCAGGGCATCATCATCATCAAACATGGTAGAACACATAGTCCCTAACATTTTAGTGCTTGATTTTTCATTTGTTGTTCTATTTATTTTCGATCACTGGCCAATGCAGCCAATAATTACAGAAGTACATATGTGCTGCGTACTCCGTACTGTGTATAATCATACATAGAGAATGAGATAGTACAACGATCCAAGATGGGAATTCAATTAGCAGCGGACATCAATTTACTAACAGCAAACCAACACTCGAATTGGATGGAAATTATATCTATTAGTACCTGTCAGTAATTTGCTTATAAGTGTTGTTAAGTAATAAATACTCTTGCCAATCGAAGATACATGTATATCAACAGCCGGAGAGCGGTGAGTTTTTTCTGTGGAACGCAATTCCTCCAGCATGGAGGAGTGATGGAAAAAATCAAGGGTGGTTTGGTCTTGATCAGAATCCATGGATAAGTATGGTTTAGCAAGGGATCTACACATCTTTGGGACCAATCTAAGGGGTGTTCAAACAACTTGGGGTGGGATGAAGACCCGGTGCCTTTGCATCATGATGTAGTCACAAGTCCAATGGCAAGATTTCTAGGTGCCATTTCTAGCTGATGCGCCTCGCACCTCGAGTGGTTCACCCCAGGTGCCAGCAATGTGCTGAGTTCACTGCAAGGATCCGCATTGTCAGAGGCATCAGTGCCAGGATGGTAGCCGCTTTCAGCTGTGGGCAGCACATGGCACAGACAGCGATGCAATCCTTTACCATTTGCTGAAAAACCTGTTGGTTCGTTGGACATATCTTCAGCTCTTCATTTGGTCATACTTCTTCCATGAATTAGCCTATTAAACCCCATTCAAGAATTTCAACTTGCTGAAATTGAAATTATGTTTGTTCACAGTTGCCCCCGAAAAAGATAGAAACTCTAAAATCCGACAAACATAGTGATCGATTGCGTTTCTATTGTTTTTGGGTTACTGGAAAAGTGGGTCATCATTCCGTGCATCCCATTTTCAAGGGATCATTACAGTCTATTTCCCATAGTCGCTAATCGCTTCCTCCTCATATATAACAACCCTCAGAAACCATGGTTAACGTAGGGGATTTACACATGCTTGAGGACCATTTAGGGTGTACTCACTATTAGGGTAGTGGGACTATTAGCATTTCGTCGCCGCAAATGTGGTAGCTGATCATAATCCATGAATTATTCATTACTATTGTCGGTCAAACATATCCATATTAGTATATTCCCATTGTTGGTTAATACTGATCATTACCCAACATTTATTTTAACAGTGGGCAATTTTGGATTATTAATCTTGTTTTACCTCTGTTGGTTATATGATAATTAATCATCATTTCAATCGCATAAAAAACCATGGATCATTATTCATATCAATGGATACTTATGTCAATTATTGCTCATTTAATAATCATCATTGTCCATATAATTCCAAAACACTCAAGGTAATGATAGTTTTTGATAGATACTCATTTATACTCAAATCACTTGTTAATTATAATCAATATCATAATTTACAGTCGTCATTTATAGTCATCAAATTACTCTTAAGTGATCATTCAATATCATTCAATCATATAAGTACCAGTCATTCTAAACATTATATAAATTTCATATACATCTCATACACCCTCTGGTAATTTAACATAGCTATAGAAAATGGCCCAGTCGAAATAGTGGATTTACCCATTGAAAATGGTGGATCTTTCCAGTTCGTTATTTAAACGTTTACCAGAGGGTAATCAAACTTTTATCAATGGGAAATACATAACATAAATGGGCATAAAATCAGTATTTGAATAGGTAAATCACATAAATGATCCATTTTCCATCGTTATGTTAGTTTACCAGAGGATACCCATTAAATCCCATTAAATCCCATTAAACCACCATTAAATCCCATTAAACCACCATTAAATCCCATTAAACCACCATCAAACCACCATTAAATACCATGTTACCATATGTTTGTATATAGATATATGGTGTTTTATGTGTTTTTTGTGTGGTGTTTGTAGATCTGTAAATCCCATTTTTGTTGAGTGATTGGATCATTTTTTCGAGGTCACTGCAAAGGACTGGCCAAGTGCAGAGGCGGGTGGGCCGTCAAAAGTGGGCCAAAAGAATCAGTAAAAACATCGAAAAATGTCGAAAAATAGCTGTTTAAGCCACATCTTTGGGTGTTAAAGCCACATCTTTGGGTGTTTAAGCAACAGGAATGGAGCTTTAAAAGCGAAAAAAATGAAGGTTTCGCCGCTCGAAGATGCGGCTGCTTGCGCTTCAACGGATGGTAAACTGCTACTTTTGGATGGATCGATCTTTATCGGTTTCATCATTTTTCATCCCCAAAAAAGGGGTTTGTGCCGAAATCATGCAACAGTTGTATTTTTTGTTCATGCAACTGCGACAATTGTTTGGGGTACAGCAAGGGGCTGAGAAGCATCCTATTTGTGAATCCAAAAATGACCTACTGGCATTTTGATATTTCTGGAGAATTCTTCCACAGGAAGAAATAAGTTTGTTTGGTTGTGTTGAGCTGCCATGTCACTTTGGGGTTGGAATTTGGGGTGGTGTGTGGTGGTATCATCTTAATGACAGGCTTGCACAAGAGACCACTTATGGGTAGACTTCATATATCACGATATAGCCGATGAACATGGACCATTTGTCAACTTTTGGCCGCTCTCCCAATGGACTGGATTTCTTTCTCGACTTATTACGGCAAAGACCAAAAGTTTATGGATTCTTTTGTTGATCTGTGCGCGGTGTCCCCCAAATATAAGTTGGTTTATTCTCACCCATCAAACTATAGATAGGTCATGCTAGGTTACAGTCAGGGAAACGTTCCGATGTTCCGAAGTGGAATGGACTGCCCTTTTACAGATTCGCGTTTTTTAGTAAGTCCGACACGTGACTTTATCTCCAACATTTTCGGCAACTGAGGTGCGCCATCACCCAGGCGAGCCATCACATGCAATCACTGTGAAGGGTTACCCTCTGAATTTTCTCCATTTATAGATGAATTTCCCCATGGTTTTTCCCATTAAAACCGCTACAGAAAGGGGATTTGAAATAACAAGAGGGTACCCGGCCTGGTAAACTAACAGTTTGCTATGGAAAACGGGCCATTTATTGGTGATTTACCTATTCAAATCATGATTTTCCATAGCTATGGGATAGTTTACCAGAGGGTATGCCACAAGTACTTGTGACTGTATCCCAATGTTGTAACAAACAGCGTCCATATATCATCTCGCAGTGGAATTTAACCATAGCAATCATCAAGAAGGCTGCTGAGTTGCTGAGGGTGGAAGCTGCGTCATGGCACCAGCCTGACCAAGACATGTACATATAAATATATTATTATTTTTAAAATCATATATATATACATATAATTGTATATAATTATATATTATATATATATATATATATCAGATATGTATGTACATGTACATTAATTTACATTACATCACGCACAGACACATTACATAATATATAATATGTATGTATGTATATATATATATATATGTATAGATATGTCACAGATATATATCCCAGCCAATACCTCACCAAATTACCTCCATGATCCCTCGCCTGGCCTCGCAGGCCTGGTTCACGCACATCCCCAGGGCACTCCGCAGCAGCAAGGGCTACAGCAAGCTACTGACGGCTGCCGCGCAGGATGTCAACAGCGGAGGGCCCTTGGTGGCAGAGTGGCTTGGTGAAAAAAAGTGGATGGGACCCTCTGGTAAACTAACATAAGTATGGAACATCACCATTTTTCATGGTTAAATCAACTCTATATAAATGGGCCATGTTCAATAGCAAGCTGTAACAAATTACCAGAGGATAGCGGTTTTTTGGTGGAAAAAGATGGCTATAACATGCTATAGTCGCAGTTGCAATGGCCTGGAATTTTCTGTTATCCCCCCATAAGTTTGGATGGTTCTCCTATAACTGGAACTGCACTTGCAATTACATAAGAAGCATAACTACGGCAGGCATTTAGTTATATATATATACCCTCTGGTAAACTAACATAGCTATTGAAAATTGCCATTTATAGTGGATTTACCCATTAAAAATGGTGATTTTCCATAGCTGTGTTAAATTACCAGAGTGTGTCACGGTCAAGTTACATGGGTTGTTTAAAGACATCTTGGGGGATGGTCTCCAACCACGCAGTGGGCACCACGTTCGAACGTGGAGATGGCGCTGGCCAAGAGGACTGGGGAACACCCCAGGGACTTGGTGCCTAAATTGTGATGCTTAGCATAGCTGCAGCAGGTTTATACAGTAGTTACAATTTATTATAGTTACTATAGCTATGGAAATCTATACAATACTTGAATAGTTACGTTCATAAGTATCTATAACTATAACAGGAATGTTATGACCCTAAAATGGAGATACTGTTTGGCATTTTCTTTGGCAGAAAATTGTGGGGATATTCACTGTATTTTTTAGCCCTTGCGGGTGCAGGCCAGAGAACTATAACTACAGGATGGGTGCGTTCAGTTGCCTTAGAAAAGTGCCTGAATTAACTATGGTTTATGGATGTTTATGGCAGATACAACGAACTATTTTTTTTGGGGTTTATAAATCAACAAACATATCTGGGGGTGACCATCCTCTTTGGAACTATGGCTCTTGGGGGGTGGTCTTGAATTGATTCACCGACCAACAACGCACGGCGAGCTTGCCACATATGCTGCTGTAACTAGGGAGCTTGACATCTACTTCCAATTTTCTTTCCCGTCTTTGTGGTTTAAATTAAACATGTTCGCACAGGTTAGATGAAGTTAAAGCCCAAAGAAAACTCATGAATCCCAATGAAATCCCTATGAAATCCCATTCAATTCTATCAAAATCCCGAAATCCCTTTGAAATCCCAAAATCCACCATAATTTTCCACCATTTTTCCCACCATTACTCTCCCCATTTTTCCCGTTGACCCTCGGCCTTTTTCGAGGTCCGTGCTGCGGCGCGCGGAGCGCGCCTCAGTGGCACTGGAGATTTGCGGCTACGGCGCGCTTCTGGATGGATGCGCGGCCAAAGGAGATGCAGGCGATGAAATGTAGAAAATGTTAGGACATTAGTACTTGAATTATAGTGATTTAATGTGATTTATAGTGATTTATAGTGATCTGAAGGGGCTGTACGATGGTGACGACACAATACATTCATTCCTCCATCCCATCGATACAGAACGCTGGTTCGACATGTGTCAGACAAGATGGGGCATACGTCCGAAATTGGAGTGGATCCGTGAGTCTGACACACCGGATCAAAATTGGACAGGCTTGCCCGTGCGTGGGTGGAGGGTGACAGCGGAGCCTGAAATTCGCGCTGACTTGATGAAGGCCGGCTTATTCCCTGACTCCCCGCATTATCCATCACGTGGCTGGAAGAGGGATGAGCCCAAACTGGATATGAGGTATACAGTATCCACTGCCCGGAATTGGAAAGGCTATCATGAGTCGCTGCGAAGTCACGCTGAATCTTGTTTCGCAAGTGAGGAAAGGTTCAATCTTGCTGTGAAGCACTTGCGTGAGCTCAGAAGGGAATGGAAACGATTGGGCCCTTCTGCACGGGCATTCATGCGTGCAAGGCCTGTTCCCAAACGATTAGACATCCTGAGACGATTCTACCTCAGTTCCAAAGCCCATCCCACACAGCGTTATGTCTGCGATGACCCTGTGGAGTTCTGGACCTTGTGGGAAGAGCAATTGGCTCATGGTTTGGCAAACGGTCTAGCAGTGCTACGCACTCTAGCGACCGAAAAGCTTGCAGCTGAGCGTTTGACACTAGCCAGCAGAGATGCACTATACATGACTGAGGCGGTCACTGAGCATCATATCTATTTGACGACCCATCCTGACACACTTCCTCAATTCGAGCAACACTGTGCTCAGAGCGTCTTTGGTTCAGTTTGCCGCCCCGTCAGCTTCTGGGTGAAATCATTCAATGAGCCTCCACCTGTGTTGGCACAATCGATGTATGCCGGGAAGGCTCAATTGCTTTTGAGCATTACTTTGCTGCTCGGGCATCTGCAACGGTCACTGGCGAAAATGAGGTTTGTTGGCTTGGCAGTCCGTGCTTACTCACTTGTGACTGCGGGATCAGCAGGGCTTTGGTCTATTATATCAATGTTGTCCTTCTTGGGGCCAGGGACCACCGACCCTCGCACCGCGAATCTGGTGGTGAAAGATGCCAACTTGTATCGCAAGATCCTGGCAACCGTCTTGACTGCACTGATACCTACGCCCTTGTGCATTTTGTCTGTGCCACAGGCAGTCTTTGTGGCCGCTTATTATGCGATTGCAGCAGCAGCACGATTGGGGGCAGTGCAATTCACAGTGCGACCAACGTTGACGGTCAGCTCCAGCGAACGGGTCTTGAAATGGGAAAGTGCTTTGATTGCGATATTACGCACGCTGCACAATGAAGGATGTGCGGCTGTCAAGGCTCCAACGGGGACAGGAAAGGGTCAGATCCTTTTGCCTCTACTTCACAAGCACTTCAGCACCATCCTTGTATTGTCTCCATCAAGAGTAGCACGAGATTCCCAGCCAACGGCCCGTCTGGACAGGACAGACGCAAACCCTGAGCAAGGCATGTTAATCTCAGCTGTAGATGGGCATTGTGCGAGTCGCCTCCAACAAGATGAACGTGCTTTCGATGCCATTGACCTGATCGTGGTGGACGAAGCCGACTTGGTGAGGACAGCATCCATCTTCGTCGCTGCCTCCATAAAGCAACATCGCCCGGCCGTGAAAATTTTGCTAGTGAGCGCGACCTATGGCCCTGACACTCTGAGTCATTTCCGTGTACCAAATCGCACTTTTCATTCTGTGGACGTTGAACGGCCCTTCCCTATCTCCGTGATCGATGACAAGTTTTCAACTGATTTGGTGATGGCATTATGGACACACCTCAGCCATGCTATGTCAGGTCAATTTGTCCTGCAGTCAGCAGCCAAGCGAGACGTACATCGCTTGTCAGAGCGGCTGGAGACGATGCAAATCCAACACCAAGCCTTGTGGTCTGGGATTTCCATTGACAGTTCCAGTCCGGGATATGTCATGACTGAACTTTCCCGTGGCGTGACGTTCAGGAATGCCACTTTGGCAATCTCTGGCCCGCGTGAATTGTTTGCATCTTCAGGGATGCTGTTTATAGGGGCACCATCTCGGACAACTGTGGAACAGCGCAATGGTCGTGTGGGCCGCACATCTGCTGGCGTTGCAGTCAACCTCCACCCTGGAGTTGAGCGTGAGATAGTGCCACACCCGTCGGGCAGTGAGTTCTTGCAAAACCCTGACTTCTGGCAGCAACGCCTGGGAATCGTGGGTATGTTGATGCCCTATGAGCCCACGCCAGGCTGGGTCAGGGTGAATGCTTTTTGGCATATTCACCATGGCCTGCTCGACATGCTTGAAGTCAGTGAGCAGGAAGCATCATTAGTTGCAGATCTTTTTCACAGGTGCATGTCCGATGAGGGTTTGTGCAGGCTGTTGACTCAGCAGACTTTGGATCCTGAACTGCATTTTGAAGACCTGCGCCATCGGAACTATGCCGGCACCACGCAGGTGGTGGACAAGCTGAACAGTCTTGAATTTAATTGGACTACAGCTAGACCTTTCCAAGTTTTTCGCGCTGGCAATGCGATTTCCTTCAGAACACTCCATGTCCGCATGCACCGATTGGTCTTTGATCAGCCTTCATCGCCGGTGATCCAGGCAGGCCAGTTGGAACCGGATGTTTACGCTGCCAGATGCCTGGTCGATCCCTTGTTTGGCCTGCCGCCTAATACTCGGGTAGTCAGCCCGGGCGCCGCACAGAGGAAGCTGTCTCCTGATCAATCGAGGTACTCGGCTTTGGACTTGGCCTGCTATCTGAATCGAGGATGGCCCTCCCATGGCAAATATGACTATAGTAGCGATCTACCGCAAGCCTTGCAGCCCGTCGAACTTGGCGATGCATCATATGCGGAGTCTGTTTGCCAGTGGCTATCCTACACGCTGCAATGCCCGGTGGATGCACATTTCTTGGTGACGGGATCAATGAAGGCCACACATCGAAGCATCAGAGCTGAATTAGGGTCCTTGAGAAAGCTGACGGTAATTGCGGACACAAGCACTCTTGCACTGGTACCCCTGCTTGTGCAAACCCCGTAGATATTGAAACCCCCATATTTAATAAGTTATCACCACTTGACCTAATCACACCGTAAGAATAATCACCGTTTCCATTGATCATAATGAAATGCGAATACCCCTGTAACGTAAGCATTCCGTGAAGTAATCACCATTTGACTGAATAATAACGTAATAGTAATCAGCCATTTGACATAATTATAATAATAGCGCGCTATAGTAACCCCATGTGACCTAAAAATGATGTAACGGAATCATTTGACATTGGCCAACGGAACAATAGCGAAACATTGGCACCCGTTTACTGTCATAGCGCCGTTATTTGATGAGTCCACATGAGAAATCCTACCTTGAAATTCTACCTCGTTGGTTTGTCGTCTGGTGGTCTCTGTTCCTGTCCCGATGCTGGTTCTTGTCCTTAGCTGTTGTTCTGCTTGAGTTTTCTGGGAAGGTAGGTCGTAGGCATTGGAAAAGCTGCGGTGAAACGGCCGGCAGCAAAGGGGCGGGCACCGGTCAAACGACCGGCATGACAAGGGGAAGGCGCGGCCTTCGGGCGAACCCAAGCCGCCCGGTCAGGAAAGCCTACCTCACTCAGTTGCGTGCGGAAAGGCCCGGTCAGGTGTCACCCCCTTGTGTTCCCTGTCCCTGCAGGCTGGTGGCGCTTTGGGCGGAGGCAGAGGGGTTAAGTGGAAGAGGCAGGGCCAACTGGCTCGTTGGACCCTGTGCATGGGGTGCCACAAGAAGAAGTGGCTGACAGTCATCTTTATATATCGATTTAAGAGACAAACGATGTATTTTGAAGCTTGGACTTATACCAGCAATTTAACGTAGTAACATAAGAAAATGGAAAAGAGCGAGTCGTTTGCACTGCGGTGCTTTCACAGTGTTTCCTGTCCTGCTATTTTTGGGGTCTTGCCTCTTGCGCACTCATCTCTTGAGGAAATTGGTTCTGGAGCTGCAGCCGCAGCCCGAGAGGCCAAGACAGCAGCCTTCACAACCTGGCGCCAAGGGGGCGCCCAGGCCCTGCTAGACAAGGCCGAAACAGCGAAACGCAGCATCGGTCTGTCGACGGGCCGCTTCCCCAAGGAGGAGCTGCTCGCCTTCCCGGCTTGTCACAAACACCACCCGTAACCCGCAACCCTGCAGCGCCCTCAGCAGCCAAACGCGCCCCCTTTGTTCCCATCCCTTACAAACTCTCGCCCCAGGGCCCTCTGCCCCGACTGCAGCTGAACGCACGGGAGCCAGGAGATTGGGATGTTCAAATTTGTGGGAAGACTTTCATAGACGATCGGAAAGCATGACATGAACGGCGTAGAAAAAATATGAGGCACTAGAGAATAGATAGAAATAGATGGAATATGATAGATCATATACCCAACTATCTACATATGATGATATATGACTACATAGTTATACATGGTTCATCTCTTGAAGGAGCTTCTCGCCACCAGGACGGCACTTCACCAGGGTGTGCAGCTTTAACGTGACCATGAATGGTTGCCTAGTGGGAAGGGCTCAAAATCATATGTTTTATGGTCATCAATCCATATGTTGACGAATATGGGGAATTTAATCCAAATCGTATGTATATTGTCGATTTCTCATATGTGAGCGGACCCTGATCGGTTATGAAACTCTTCACGCAAATTTGGATACAAGTCCATACCCTATTATATACTTTTATCTTTAGCTAATGCTGGCCGTTAACTCCCATATACTGAATAGATGGGCTGTGGTCGGCCGTGAGGTCTCCATAAACCCTGGTCTTGCAATGTTCAAGACCTTCTGCCATCCCTTAATAGTGGTTGCTTAACAGGGATTCACATGGGTCAACATACCGCATCTGCACGGCCTCGCCTAGGCCGTGACCCATGAGAGCGGCCTGACAGACTAATTTTTTAAAAAATGAAATTAGCAAAGGTAATAGTAATAGTAACAATTAAAAACATAAGGATAAACATAAAAGGACTTATTAAAAAAAAACGCAAGTTGTAATATGGAAAAGTAATATACGGTTGGTTGGTTGTTTGGTTGGTTGATTGGTTGGTTGTTTGGTTGGTTCGTTGGTCGGTTGGATGGTTGTTTGATTGGTTGGTTGGTTGGTTGGTTTGTGAGTTGGTTGGCTGGGTGGTTGATTGGTTGGTTTGTTGCTTGGTTGGGTTGGTGGTTGGTTCGTTCGTTTCTTGGTTGGCTGGTTGGTTGGGTGACTGGGTGGGGTGGCTGGGTGGCTGGGTGGTTGCTTGGTTGCTTGGCCGCTTGGTTGCTTGGTTGGTTAGTTGCTTGTGGTCCCCCTTGGGCCCCCCTTTCTGTGGATCCCATGTCCTGACCTATCAGTGGACCCCAGGGGCTGATTGTAATTAATATCATTGTGAATGTTAATAGTACTGTAATAAGGATATTAATTTTAATCATAAGTGAATCACTCTAACCATAGTTATAGGATAACATAGTTTTAATTAATATCATTATGAAAACTAATAGTATTTTAGTAATGATATTAATATTGAATATAAGTGAATCACTCTAACCATAGTTAAAAGATAATATAGTTACAATTACGTTCATTATGAATATTACTAGTACTTTATATAAGTGAATCACTATAACCATAGTTATAGGATAATATAGGTACAATAAGTATCATTCTGAATATTGATAGTACTTTAATAATGATATTAATGTTAATCATAAGTGAATCACTATAACCATAGTTGTAGGATAACATAGTTATAATTAATATCATTATGAATATTGATAGTACTTTAATAATGATATTACTGTAATCCTAATTGTAAGTGAATCACTAAAACCATAGTTATGGGAGAACCATATCCCAACCTATGGGGGGATTGTAACATATTAAACCCATTGTAACCGTGGTTACCCTCTGTTAAACAAACAGTTTGCTATTGAAGCCATGGCTATAGAAATAGTTGATTTGCCCATGAAAAATGGTGATTTTCCATAGTTATGTTAGTTTACCAGGGGGTAAATGATGTTAATTATCATTAAAAAAGTGGGATTGACATTTAACATGCAGGACAGCATGTTAGGACATTAAAAATGATCCCAGATTTGGATGATAAATATTAATAATACTTTAATGATACTAATGTTAATGACATCGATGATTTTTATGGGATTATTAATGATATTATTAACCAACGGTATTTATATATTCCCACATATACCACCACAACTGTTTATAATGGGAAGAAATGTAAGTTTCTATATCTGTTATTAAATGAGAAATATATCTATTATGGGAAAATGGAACTAATATTTATATCACTGTTATTATCCAATGGTATATATGGGAACACCATGGGACTGTATTATTAATAATGACTAACTGTTTTTTTTACTATTACTGTTAATGGAAGATCTGCTGGGTTTCTTCTGGGATACTAACCTGTGAAGGATGATATGAAGGATTATACTTAATCGATATGTTAATATTTCAGATTTTTCATGATTTTTTCTATGAAGGGTGATATCCTCCAATAACTCTGTGTATCTTCACATATCTGACGGTTAGTTGTCACAATGGGATGATTGGATTAGTCACAAGGGTTATGTGGAATTTGTTATGGGATTATGCACGGTGAATAATTGATACATTAATATATATATATACACAATATTTGATGGATATTGACATTGATAAAAAACTAATGCATAAATAAGACATGGTATTGATAAGTAATATGAATAAATAGCCACTGATGTAATATTAATGTTTATCGCTATTTTTGGGATATAATGGAATTATTTATAGAAATTGATGGGAATTAGATAACAAATACAATCCGACAATGGGATTCATGGGATATTAATGGACCAGGAGTTCAACTATCTATCAATACCGCACCTGTAGGATATGAATAAAAAAACTAAATGGGATTATGATGGGATGATTAGTAATCACCATTGGACATTGCTCAATGATATTGGATGATATTTGAATCACAATGGTAAGAGAATAGCACATCAGTTAGCCAGCAAATGTTCATGGGATTAAAAATATGGATCATCATTGGGACATCATGGGATTATTTTTGGATTTTGATGGGATTTAACGATTATAATTACAATGATACTATGTAGGGTATCTCCAATATCATCTTTTCACTGAATCTTCCAATAACTAATGTACTAACATTTGTGGCATATGAATGTGATGATTTTATGGGATTAACTAATGAATAGCCGCTAATGTAACATTAACGGGATCATTATTATTGGGACAGAATGGGATTATTTATGGAAATTTATGAGATCTGATTATTGTAATGATATGAATGTTGTGGGATAGTCATGTTATTATTAATCTTTTTATAATTGGACTGTATATGATTTACCTTTCAAGTATTGATAGCTTCACAGTGATTTATGTGGGATTTCCATGAAGGATATAAATAAACAAATAAACAAATAAATATATAAATATATATATATATATATATAATTATATATACATATAGTTGGGGATTTCCATTCTGTATCCATGACTGGTTGTACCATCTGGTTGTTGCAAAGGGGTTCATGGCCCAAAGCATCGTATTGCAGCACCATGTAGAACGAGTCATCATTATGAACAAATGGGGGTTTCCTAAAATAGGGGTATCCCCAGTCATCACCCACTTTAGATTGGGATTTTCCATGAAATCAACCATCCAGCGATAAAGGGGTACCCCCATTTTAGGAAACCACCAAATAACAAAACAGAGACATTGGGCCACACAGGGAAAATCTTCGAAACCTGTGAATCGCGTGATTGTCCGGTTAGATGACACATGTAGAACGTGGTGGGCGGCTTACCTTGCGGGTTTGTCCAGACATCATGAGGTATGCCCGAAGTAAGCCAAATGGTGCTAAATATCATTTTGCAACGTTTTCGCTGGATATATTTTTTGGTTTACCGTCTGCTAATCAAACGTGGCAATGGAACATCTTGTTTCTATTGCCTTGTTTGATTCCCGGATGGTACATGTTTTCCCGGTAAAAAAACAATTGGGCCTTTGCTGACCAAACACATATTCAGTGCCTCCTCTGAAGATCTAAAACACCTTGTTCTGGTTGGTGGTTTGGAATAGGATTTTTATTTTTCCATATATATGGGAATTTCATACCCCAACTGACGAACTCATATTTTTCAGATGGGTATAGTTATACCGCCAACCAGATATAGTTCGTTATATCTACCATAAAACATAATTAATTCAGCCACTTTTTTAAGGCAACTGAAGATCTAAAACACCTTGTTGGGTTTTGGTGATTGACCATCATCTTTCTCACTCGTGGTCCGCAGATCGTGCCGTGGCATGGCTGCATCGGCTGCAACGCGATGAGCTCTGCGATTGGCGTGGCTCGGCGAGGATCCAAAAGGGATCAGAAACATGTGGGTACCCTCCGGTAAACTAACATAGCTATTGAAAATGGCCCATTTATAGTTGATTTACCCATTAAAAATTGTGATTTTCCATAGTTGTGTTCGTTTACCAGAGGGTAAAGTATAGCGACCTCACTGCGACCTCAGAATGATGGTTCGTAAGGGAAATGATCCCACTATTTTTTTCTTTTAGTTTCAGGTTGGTGCATTGCTATCATTTATCCCGATAAAAGATGCAAATGATGATGTCTTGGGGAATAAATGGGGAATAGCTGTATTTATTTTTGCAAATATACAAAAATTAACAACCATAATGATGTAAGTGGAAATTCGAAACAACAAATTGGGGACTACCCTCTGGTAAACCAACATAGCTATTGAAAATGCCCATTTGTAGTGAGCTTTTCCATTAAACATCGTGTTAATTTTCCAGTTCGTTATGTGGCTGTTTAAGAGGGGGTAAAACTTACCATAACGGTGATCTCAACCTGCCATACTGATGTAATGATGTCATCATGGGCGGGATGGCTGGGAATCTCCCCTAAAAATCACTGCCATTGGGAATTCAGCCTTTTTGGGAAACATCTTGTCTTGGTCATTTTATGTGGTTTACCCAAAATTCTTTGTAAGTTATATCTTCATATGATATGATCTATCCCCATCATCCAAGCCGATACACCGAGCATGAAGCCAACATCTTCCAAGTCGCTCCAAGTCGGGGATACGCAGAGCCGGTGAACCCTGGATTCAGATATTCTGAGTTGCTAGAAAGGTATCGGGGCTTGTTGTGTCAGCAAAATAGAAATTTCATTCATAATTTTAGAATCAAATTTGAAGAATTTTAATGTATATATATATATATATATTTCAAAAAGATTGACATCCCAATATCAAAAAATTGGATGATGGGAAAATTTTAACCGGAAACCCCATCAAATTTGATGGTAAAAACCAGAAAGTTCCGGTGTAGATTTTCCCAAGAAAACCAATCCATTGGCAATAATGATATGATTGACATCCCAATAGATCATTCCAGCATATGGATGCGGGTCAAAATGGAAGACCTAGGGGACCACAGATGTCTAGTTTAGTATTATCCAATTATTGAAGTACCTAATGACTTGACCCATACCAACATAACCAGCCTCTTCCGTTTGCACCTGAGGTGCCTTACAGGCGGTGCTCCGCAGCCAAGCGACCCAGGGTCAGGTGCAGGAAGCGGAACATTTGCTGAACACGGCAGCAGAGACAACTGGAGGCGCCCGTGGCACCGTGACCGGGGTGACCGGGGTGACCGGGGTGGGATGTTGGTAGCACTTCGAGTGTTCCAAACCTCCGTTGAGAATGATAGTTGAGGGATTATAATCCCATCCCCCGTTCATATTAAACAGTTCACAAATATCATAAATGGTCCCAATGGAATGTGGAATTTCCCTACTAAACTTTACTAAACCATGGTTTCGTTTAGGGGGTGTTTTAATTATAGTTGAGGGCAAATACTAACCATTGCATTTGCGGGGGATTATCACAATTCATGGGGAATCCTAATTGACCAACCAGTATAATGTGGATAAAACAATGTCATAAACCATCCCCCAGTCATCACCATTTTGATAGGTGGTGTGGTTACCATTCCCAGTCATGGGTGGTTTATGGCACTGTTTTACCTACATCAATGGAATTACAGAGGGATTACTGTACCCTCTGGTAATTTAATATAGCTATAGAAAATCACCATTTTTAATAGGTAAACCATCTATCCATCTAGGCCATTTTCCAGTTTGCAAACTGTTAGTTTACCAGAGGGTAACCTCCAAACAGTGCTGAGCACTGCTTTTTTTACACCATAAAAACAGCCGAAAATCGGGGTGAATCCAACTCCAGCGTCCAACGTTATAGAACCGTTGAGTTACCGTACCCGAGCCCGGTTCAATCGCTGGGAGAAATGGATGTTCATCCCCACTAAATATATATGGACGATATATATGGTATAATACTCTGGATGGGCCAGCGAAATCCGAATCACCAGTTGGTAGATGGTAAGCATGCCATAAAATAATCCTATAAAAAAACAATGTTGCCAATAGTTACCAATAGTTACCCTGCCTGGTGCAGGATTTTGCTGGCCCATCCACAGCTGATGTTTTGATCCATCCCCATTGAAAAATGGCCCTGCATTACGAATGAAACTTTCTAGCTATGGGGCCCAACCTTGCACATGGAGTTTCTACATTTCATGGGGATGGAAAAGGGATTTCCAAAAAAAATGGATGTTAATACTATGATTTTCAATGAGTTGTTTTGGATATTACCCAACCAAACATGATGGCTTCATTTTCTTTGGTGGGTTATAGTTTTTCATATCTGGGCTTAAATGAAAATCACGGAATCTCATGGAGAATGCACGGAGCTTTCTGAATTTTAGGGATGGGAACAGAACAAAGAATAATGAAATTTGTATATATGGAATACCACACCCAAATTGGAAATATATGGTACCAAAATATATTGGAAATATAGTATTTCTAATTGGAATATTGGAATAATGGAATATATATATATATAATGGTACCAAACCTCAACCTTTAAATAATCTACAAATGGTGCTATTTCATGGCAATGTGTCAATTTTCAGAGGGCAAGAAAGACATTAATAGAAAATCAATCGGGATGTTCATAGGATTTCACCAGCAATAGACGTACTGAAAAGGGGTGCAATTGAGGTTATTACTGGGTATAACCATGGTAAGTTCTCCTCCATAAGTTGGGATATGGGACCCCTAAACTATGCTGAACTATATCTATTGACAATTGGAAATGCACTTATGGTATTAATGAGAAGTGGTACATATTTACTAGTACTACTAGTTCTCCGTTAATTATAGTGACCAACTATACTTACTAGTATTTATAGCCCTCCATAAACAGCCAGTATTACTTTTATATCTGCCAATATCTATCCCATGAATTAATTATAGTGAATGAACTAATATGGATTTCCCCCGTTTTTCGTTCTCCACAGGCACGCTGCGCCTGCAACGCCTGCAACGCCTGCAGCTCATGGCAAGACGCTCGCCCTTAGCTGTGCTGGAGGAATTGGAAAAGGCCTGCGACAACATGAAGAAGATTACCCTCAACAAATAGAGATTTCATTGGATTTGACCAAGAAAAATGGTGATTTCATGATTCACGGGGATTTCATGGCTGGGAATATACTATCATCAAACATGGCTGGAAAATCCCTGAGCTCAATGGAGGTTTCAACTGGAAAATCCATGATTTCTGGTTGATTTTCCCGCTGGACGTTTGACTATCGAAGGGTATACCATATTTGGGGAGATGAACCAAACGATTTGCCAACGATTTTGGAGTTCACAAAGGGTACAGGGTTTCGACCCATCCCCATATATGCCATAAACATGTATTGTGAGAATTATAGTTGACAATATATATATATATATACATATATATATAACAACCACCAAAATAAATAAGAACAAATGATGTATTAAATATAATCGAACTAACCCCCTGGGAACACTTGTCTATCTATTCTGGGGATGATTATACTGGAATTTAATTTGCCTTGGTATATTTTAGTCATAGTTTGATTGCGTTGCATAGGATATTCCAACTTCATAGTGGCCATCGGTTTCATCAAAACCAATATATATATATATATTATATAGAGGGAGATATAGTTGTATGAATGGTTGATAAGTTACAAGTCCTGAGTTTTCATTTTTCGAATGATTAATCCACCGTGTTTTTTTTTAATGTTCATCAGGGTTTATGAATGGTTGATAAGTTCTAGACCCTGATGTCTATTTTCCCTTTGGTAAATCGACTGGGAATCTACTGGGAATAGCAGCAACATGGGCGTCTCGAAGAATTTAAGGAAGCCCTGATGGCCATACAGGATGGTGCCCCCCCAGATATGTTTGTTGATGTATAAACCCCATGAATACCCTATAGTTCGTTATATCTACCATAAACCATTAGAATTCATCCACTTTTCTAAGGGTTGCAGTTGAAGGACCAAGCCTTTCAAATAGCCAGAAAGGAATTGCACGTGGAGCGACGTTCAAAGAAGGCCATGGAGGAGGAGCTCTCCTCCCTTCGAAACGCCTCCAAAGCTTACACCATGGTTTCCAAGGTGGGAAACGAACAGCAGGGCGCACGACGTTTCACGCACGTAGTTTGCCCAGCGGCTGAACATTTTGGATCAGAACGCTATCGACTGGGGGCCCCATCCTGTAGAAAGGGGTCAACGTCCCATTTTAAAAGCGATGTTGTATCCTCATCCTCTCATTTTGGCTGTTTAGCATAGACAATTTGCTTGTTGAACTCCCCCAACTCTGTGAAAACCATTGCAACTGGCACAATCTTTAAGCATGTTGTGGCGTGTGTTTCTCGAGATACAATCATGATATTCCATGATATCCCCACTATTTGTTGTTTTATATCACCCCATTATTTCTCATATATCAAAGCCATTATCATCATTCATATTGTAGAGCTTTGCACACCGGCGATGCCATAAGGGTTATGTAGAGTAATTAGTGTGAGGGTTGGTGTTGTTCATGTGCTCTGCGCGTGAGCGCAGGTGCAGAGCACAGTGTGATGTTCTTGTCATACCGCAGCTTGTAACCATCTTACCACACATCTTGTTGTCGCATTTTTGTGCTTGTTCTTCTTCCTCTTCTGATTGTTGTTGTTTTTGTTATTGTCACTGTCATTGTCATTGTTATTGGAGAAACAAGCGTGACATGTCAGAAGTTTGGATAGGTGCGGGGTTTCAAGTTCACAGCGCTAGCGTGCCGGTACCTGTTTGCACAGGAAGAAGCTGGACCGAAAGTGCTCTTGTACGATGCCAGCTACACGATGGATGTTTCGACGATGCGGCGGCAGGGAAATGGAGAGCAAGCGGAAGAGGCCGCAGGCGAGTGAAATGGCTGGTGTACAGAAGAGCCAGACACAGGTTGGATTTTTGTAGATCGGCCTGGACTGGCTGTTTCAAAGTTTATGTGAGTAAGAGACATGAACCGACAGTAACAGTGATGTGCAGAAAGCGGTGAGCCTTGGCTGACTGAGTACAGCTGTGAGGAGCCGAAAATAGTTAACAGCATTTATGCTTGACGTGGGCTTGTGGCGTCTACTGAAGTAAGCATACGGTTCAAACTGGGAAGTTTTGATTTTGAGGTGACAGAATTCTTTTGTGGAACTTCAATGTTCTCTTGGTACAGATGGAAGGTCTACAGTTTGTGCATGATACCAATGCAAGAATCTTTGCACTGTGATGTGTTTTTTTGGGCGGCCTTTTTTTCGTTTATTTTGTGGGAAAATTATCCCGGCAAGAGATTAAATGGTCTATTTTTGGATGACTTTGAGGTATCCTTCTGAATCTGCTTTGCTAAATCAGCACTCTTTATTAAACTAATTCAAGTGAAATGCACATGCTGACACGGCCAACAGTATGGTGGCTAATAGTGTTTCTGTATGAAATATTTCGTCTATTTCGTTAGTGGACCATTTCTGTGATGCCAGGAGGCTGTGCGCAGAAGAAACGTGCGTTTGCAGAAAGCCTCGCATCCATCTATAACAGAACTCAGAAGCTAAAGACTCACGGACTGCGGGTGAAAGACATAGAGACCAAGTGAATCGGAGTACCTGTTGCTGGCGAAGCCGTGGACAGATCCGAATTCAGGTTGACGCATTGGCCAATGGTGAAAGTTTAATGAGGCAGGAGCCCTGAGACTCTATACAGCAAGTAGCGCCTGTTTCTGTTGTCCGAATCAAAAAGCACACCTGCAGGTCACCTGCATACATTTTGGAGAGGTTTCACACCGAAACACCGTGCCACTGAAGGACGGATCCCGCCCAATGATGATTTGTCCCGGGGTCTAACGTTTGTTCTGGATCTGTCTATTTCTACTACTTTTGTATCGCTTCCCTGCGCTGCTCCTGATGCTGCTACAGGCTTCCAATTTCTGCTCCTTTTGCATCACTTCCCTGCTAGCACTGCTTCTCCTCCTGCTCTACTACTGTTGCAGCCGCCGCGGCTGCTGCTGTTGCTGCGCCTAGTGCAGTTTCAGGCCTCAGCTGCTGCTCCTGCTCCTAGAGGCATCCAAAAAGCACCCCTCGCCACACCGAAGCAGCATGTACATTTTTTTCGAGAGGTCTTGCTCACAAAACTTCCTGAGACTCTCTACAGCAAGTAGCGCCTGTTCCTGTTCTTGCCCGAATCGAGAGGCACACCTGCCGGATGGAAAAGCACCATGCCAGTGAAGGACGAGGAAGCGTCAAAATTGCGTCCCAAAAGTCCCTAACGTCACTTCTGAAACTTAGAAAAAATAATGCGTTTCTGTTTTTTTGGTACATGTTTTGGAGAGGTTTTGCTCGCAAAACCTCCTGAGACTCTATATAGCAAGTAGCGCCTGTTCCTGTTCTTGCCCGAAATTGATGACCCCGATGAACTATTTCTAGATATTTCTAGATACATCTATCGTCTATCATGCACCCTTTCGCTACTGGAGTTTTGTTTACCAACTTACCTAACTATCAGGCACCACCAAACATGGAAATGTCAACCCGAGTCCTCACGGAATATCATGGGAAAGATCCTGGAACAATCTTCCATCTACTCTGATGATTATAAGTACACGGATCAATTACTACAATTAAGCAACCCATGAGTTTGCATGACTAGCCCATAGACCATTTTTTCCATATCTTTACCCTCTGGTAAACTAACATGACGAACTGGAAAATAATTATTTTCAATAGGTAAATCAACTATAAATGACAATTTTCAATAGCAAACTGTTAATTTACCAGAGTCAATGGATTGGTTTGTTGGGGACAATTTTCACCGGAAAATTCCACAGCATTTCATGGGAAAAACACCATGGTTTCCGGTGAAAATTTTCCCTGAAAATCCGCGGTGTTTTGTAGGTTTTTACAGGAATCCACTGGTATTAATCATACCGAACGGATATATTAAAACTACTAACCACCACTATGATTATGGCTTAATACCATGGATTCCTTTCAGTTAGGTACTATTAATCATAGCTATGGTACCAACCACTGGTTAGTGGCTCCAATTCACCACTATGACTATGTTAGTTTACCAGAGAATTAAACCATCCATTCCACAGCTGCCAGGCGCCCGTGGCTGACCCACATCTGTACACCTCGCTGCTGCGCGCCTTTGCGGACAACAGCGACACCCAACACGTGAGGCGCGCTGTGGCGATCAGTGCTGGTGGAAAATACGGGACTTAATCTCATGGGTATATAACATATAATATGTATATGATGTATATATACAAATATGTATATGTATTTATACAAATATGTGTGTATATATATGTATACATATACATATATATATATACATATACATATATAAATATATATGTCTATATATAAATATATATATATATATATATACACATAAATCAGTACTTTATGAAAACAATGGGTTTTTACCATGAAAAATGTTGGACATTGAAAATTGCCAACCATTTATATCACGAAACGAACGGTTTTTCTCCTTGAAACGATGGTGATAGAAGGCCAGCAATGATGCAGGGACATCCGATCCCATGAGCATGTTCCCAGATGTTCGATGTTGAGAATACGTTCTGTTCGATCTGATACCACTGGCCAGCTGGTGTTTCGAAAATACCTCAAAAACATTGCCTTTTTTTGATTGGAAAATGATGATATACCATCGAGAGTATACCACATTTTTCAAACAAAACCGTGTTAGTAGGAGGGGTTTCAGAATCCAAAATGCAGGTTCGACATTGTTTACAGTTTACAGTTTAACATTAGCATGCAGTCGGGGTACATAGCCAATATCATGTGGAAATACCACCAAGTTCGTGGACCCAGTCCAATACATTTCACCAGGATTTCGATTGTTGAATGTTAGGGGGATAAATGATTCGGAGAATCCAACTGAAGCCCGGATTCATGCTCAGCATGGGTCTAACTCAGCAAATATCTTCCATTTACAAGTTGCAAGGGGTAGTTTCCCAACGAATCATAGCTGCTAGCCTTTAAGATCATTTCGCTATACGGTAGACCAAAATCATCAGTTCTAATTGGGTTTGTGTCAAAATGGGCTACCCCTAAATCCAGGAGTTAAACTCACCACTTTCCCTATGCAACAATGGCCATAAACGGAGGTATACCTCATTTTCGGACACACCATTTTTTATTTGCAGCTTTCTTTCCTTTCAGTTTGGTTTAAAGCAACACATCGACATCACCAGCGTTTGACTTTTTGGGTGAAGATCCAAGTGAGTTCAGAACATCATTTTCTCCGAATGACATCTTTGAGCTAGACCTCATTGTTGGACAAACCTTTTTTTTTAACATAGAGGGATTATATATTGATGATTCTGTGTCATGGTATGATAAGATATAGATAACATATATATATATACATTTATGAACACACATATCACATATACATATACTGTATATATAATATATATATACATAATATATATAATCACATACTCATAACACATCTGTTTGTAACTATATATGAAAGTTCCCCCCTCCTATACCCATCGTCGTTGCAGGCGCCTGTTGCACCATGAAGCGGCGACAGCGTGGCAGTCCTCCGCGGCCTTCACCACAGCCATCGCCGCAGTGGCAAAGCGTGGCTCATCTTAAACGCTGCTTGGTGGTTTGGAACATTTTTTATTTCTCCATATATTGGGAAAAATAACCCCAACTGACTTTCATATTTTTCAGAGGGGTTGAAACCACCAACCAGAACATGATGTTCTAGAAAAAAATGCAAGAGTGATACATAGAAACTGTTCAAATTGTTCTATCTTTTTTTGGAGGAATTTAAGATATCTAAGCATCAAACATGGTGTACCCAAACAGGTTAAGCCAAGAAAATATGGGAACTCCGCGGTAAAACTCTGGATCAACCAACTGGTGATTGGCCGTCAAATGGATGTTCTAAACCACTGGATTTTTTTTGGGAAATACAATATTCTGACACATCCAGTTGAGCATAGCAAGCTAAGAATCTTCAAACATATTTTTGAAAAAAAATGCCGTTGCTATTCAGGATTGGCCGTGGTTCGGGAAAAAAACTTTGTCATGTTCACTTTATCTGTACCTTCAGTCAATGGGTTGACCCCTTCCCCCATTTCTATATGAAATATACCCTGTTCAGATCCTGATTTTGCACTTGATCGATTGGTTTGCGCCATGGAGAAATGATATTTGCCCGATTGGAAATTTAGATGTGGCAAATCTTCCTCAACGCGGGCTATCTCATTTTGAATTGCTCATTTTGAATTGCTAGTCTAGTCATATCCAATGACAACGAATCAGAAACATATATTTATACATCACCAGCAGCTATCTATCTATCTATCTATCTGTCTATCTATCTATCTGTCTATCTATCTATCAATCTATAAATCTATCAATCAATCAATCAATCAATCAATCTATCTATCTATCTATCTATCTATCTATCTATCTATCTATCTATCTATCTATCTATCTATCTATCTATCTATCTATCTATCTATCTATCTATCTATC
>Ga0126342_10001813_pt1 | contig 31501 bp, 24 predicted proteins | sample Cyp1metagenome_FD_92528 | JGI IMG/M metagenome (GOLD analysis project Ga0126342, IMG submission 92528) | Coral microbial communities from Lord Howe Island, Old Settlement Bay, Australia - Cyphastrea 1 metagenome | ecosystem: Host-associated > Invertebrates > Cnidaria > Coral ...
CCAACCAAACCCGAAATGGCTGGTTCCCAGCCTCAATGTGCGCGGATGACCGCTCTTTGTGCGCGGATGACGCGGTTTCTCTGTGCGCAGATGACTTGTTTGCAATGTGCGCAGATGACTCGCTTTCAATGTGCGCAGATGACGCGTTGACCATCCTGTTAGCTGGAGGGGCCTTCTGGTTTCATTTGAGGATGGCTGATGGCTGATGCTGGCAACCTTACAAAATATACTGCACGCAGTTTATTTCCATGGAGACCCCTAGGCCCTAACCACCACAGCATATCAGAGCAGCCAGATATAGGCTGCATTGATGGGTAGGGTGCTGCTTGACCACGGATACATCCATTCCACTTTGCCGGGGGGTTTGGTCAAACCCATCCTGTAAACAAATATCAAATGGCAAATGGTGCCAATGAGCCAATGTAATACAGCCATTGGAAGGAACCCATTTGAAGTCGATCCGGTAAGTTCCGGATATCCAGGACATAGACTGTTTTGATATATATATATATATAGTTCAAATTCAGGTATTTTGGCAGCAGATTTGAGGGTGATCATGATGATCCACAATGGATATGGGATATTTGTTCAAGATCTGGGTACATTCTTTGCTACCAAAGCATCCTTTCCGCCAATGGTGCGCTGCACCTCAGGTGCCATCCGCCCCTGGAGAGCATCCCATCCTGGTCCGGGCACATGGTTCCTGCGTCGGTTTCCGCCATATTTGTTGAGGGTTGATCCCTAAGCATGTGGGAAGAAGATGATCCAAGTTGATTCAACAAACATCACCAGTGGAACCATGGAACAAGTCCTCCTGCATTTGACTACACAATGCATGATGATGATTGCTTTCGCTTGTGCGTATTTTGCCATTCTCTCCAAAGTCCTCGTGCGCTGAAAGCGATGCAATAGTGTAGTATAACAATTAATATCTGTGACTGATGGGTAAGGTAGACACATGGGATCCATTGTATTTTTGGACTTGGCAGGCTAGTGGCATTTTGTTGCTGTCTTGAAACGCCTCTGCAATTGCCTTGGTTAGGTAGTAGTGAGGCTGCGGCTGAATTGATGCTTTTCAGAGCTGTCATGGCTGCGGCAATTTGCGATAGTTCTCATAGTAGCTGAAGGTAATTCAGTTCAAGAATCTGAAGCAAGTTATTTTGTTACAACGGTCCCAGGTCCAGGATGGTTACTGTAAATGCTGAGGTAGTTATGCCCTTAACATTGTATGGTCGACATGGTTGGACAATCCCTTGAGAATTCACATATTGTGCAGAACATATGCTGAGGGTGCAACCATGGCGTGCACTTGTTTTCGGCGACAATGCTTGGTTGTCCTTGGCTTACAGATACTCCTCCTCTACACGCTTGTTGCAAGGTAAGCCCGTGGAAAAGTCCTGGCAAATCAGTTCACATGGAAGGTGCCGCAATACATTTGGAATCGTCTCAGCTGGGAATTTGAGCCCTTCCGGGTACAAGAGAGTCTTCATTTCTGGCCACCACTTCTATGTTCACCGCCTCGTAGCGTTTGCTTTCTTGGGGCGTGCTCCTGATCCACTGGCGTGGCAAGTCCACCACAGGGATGGCAACCCATGTAATAACCTAGTAGAGAACTTGGAGTACGTAACTCCCAGGCAGAACATCCTCCAGTCATATGAAAAGCCTTCAAGGGGCAATAGTGGCCCCAGCTTGTCACAGCCAGTGATGTGGCGCCCCGTGGGGTCTCTGGAGTGGAGAACCTGCTCCTCTATCACCGCTGCAGCTTTGGAGACGGGACTTTCTCGGACGTCGGTGCGGAGGAGCTGTCTCGGAAGAATATCGATCAAAGGCCTGGAGTTTTGCCAGGTGAATCTTGGCCAAGATGAGCATCTCCCTGGCGAAGTCTGGAGGCCAATGCATGACCCCAAGTCGGGACATGAAATCCCTAGAAGGATGGTCAGTTCCCTGGGTAGGCTGCATTTTCCGAGCGGCAGGAGATCGGTGGGATACAAGAGCAAGGCGGGTTATCTTACTACATGGTGTGGTGGGCGAATTGAATCTGTTCACCGTCTTGTCGCCTTCGCATTTCTTGGGCCACCTCCCACTTTGCAGCGCAACCACATCAATCATAAAGATCATGACAAAGGGAACAACGCCGTGGAAAACTTAGAGTACACAACTCCCTCTGAAAATGCGCTGCATGGGTTGACAAAGGCAGCCAGTAGACAGGCCGGTTCGAATGTAAAACCCGTGGCGAGCAGGCTGAACGGTAGCCAAGATGAGTGGACACAGCACCGTTCCATTTCAAGTGCTGCACGAGCTTGTGGGTTGAAGCCAGGCAGCGTAACCAGATGGGCCCACCGCGGCGGAAGCCACAAGGGCAAGTTCGAGTTCCGCTTTGCGGAGGACCCGTCAGCACCAACTCGTCCAGGAGAGGAATGGCGGAACGTGGATATCGCAGCCCACCTTGATGAAAGGCTACACCGCAAGCTTTCGACATGCTCAGTGTCTATAAAGACAGCTGCTGGACTCCTGGACTAAATCAGCAGGATGCTTACGTTTGTTGGTCTGCAGGGCCGGTACCATGGCCGTAGGTTTTCTGCCACCTGCCCCATTTTGTTTTTTAAAGGGACATTTTGAATGAGGTGTTCCAACCCTGATTATTAATTCGTGCAGTCCGTTCACAGGTTAATTGATTTCCGTGGCATGGCCCACGTGCTCCCAACCACCTTGTTTGTGAGGGTGCCCAAAGGCCCGCCCCCTACGGACAGAAGGTGGCTTGCATCTAGAGAAATGGATTGTGACACTTGGTCCTAGATTTTGCCGGGCGGTGGTGAATGCATTATGCCATCTTAACCTCACCAGATAGTCACAAGACATTGGGAGATATCAGAAGATTCTGGAGTAAGGAAAGCTGGGTGCGGTTGATGTATGCTGATGCTGCCAGGTTTGTGCGGTACTGGCTGCCAGTTTCCCCTTGACATGATTTTATGTCTTTGATTTGCATTTCTTGGTTTTCTGTCACATGGGGTGTCATAATGGAGTGGGTTGCATGCAAGCAGTCAACTTTTGCCCTATTGCATGCAAGCAGTCAACTTTTGCCCTATTTTGCCCTTTCGCTGTCTTCCTCAAAAAGTAGAGTCAACTGTCACTCCTTTGGATTGATTTATTTACTTCTCAGTTCGATTCTTGTCAAAGCTCAAAAGCCCAAGATGGTTGCATATAGTAGCAAGACTGACACACACATCACAAAGCATAGCATGTGAGAAGTCTTGCTGAATGGGCTCACATGACACCACTGGTTGGTGAGAAGGGCAACCAGGACATCGAGTGTAGCAGCAGCATTATTAGCACGCATGTTTTATAACCAAAGCTTCTTGAGGACGATCTCATTAGTTCCAAACTTCACCCATCCTTCTATGGCTCCATGGCCCCCGTAAACTTCAACATCAAAAACACCCGCTGCTTCCATCCAAATTTGTATGACAAAATCTTTAGACATGTTCAATACCGACCACCCCAGAAGGGAGACCCCCCACACCATGGGCCGCAAGCGCGGCCGCAACGACGACCCCGCACCATCCTCCACAGCGCCACCTGTGGCCCTGGCGGCCGGCCGCGGCGCCCCCGTCGAAGCGCCCGACGTGGTGCTGCCGGAGGTCTGGTGCTACGGAGTCGATGCGCTGAGCAGCGAATGCTGCGGGAGATTGGCGGCGTGCTCCAAGGGTCACCTGGTGGCATTGCTAACATGACATATAGTGACTGTTCGGTGGAGGCCTTAAGGATAATTAATCAATATATATATATATGTTTGATTAATGGGATGATGATCCTTGTATTATTTGCTGACGACAAGTGTTGGGGTGGTTTGAAATGAACCAGTCTGACAAGATTGTCGGCCGCTATACTGGTTGGATTTGAAGGATTTGCAGTCTGATCAGAATCCAACGCAACCAAGATAATAGTGTATAATGGGGTACCATCCCTGATGGGCCGGGCATTTTTTAGGCTTAAGGCATTGCATGTTTCAAGCCTGAGCCACTCCATTGTTGAAGATTCTAGGTGTTTTTTGGGGACCATGAGATGTCCTGATCTTGGGATGGAACCTCATTTTTGCAACAGCAAACACCCCCGTTGACACAATTTAGATCTGGAAAATTTGGCGTTTGTAGTCATTTCCCCTTCGGAAGCCAAAGAAATTCCATAGTGTTTTGTAAATATACCAGCCGGGTAAAAATTGGTTTGTTCAAAATAGGGTGCCCATGGGTGCCCCTAGATCCAGTGGTTAGTCATGTCTTTTTTCCAATCAACATGTCCATGCACATCGGGATTCTTGTGCATTTTCCTTGATGTTTTACACATTTCTATATGTACTTGGTGTGTCCAAGGCATATGGAAATTTCCCCGAGCCGGAGTTCCATATTGTCGCTGCTTGAATGGATTAAATCCATGTATGATAGATAAACCCTTATTTTTGTTGCCTAAGCATGCTTAAACCAACCCTTAATACCCAAGCATTATCAATCATACCTCCACTACATCCCATTTCCATTATATATATCTCATTTTTGTTGGTTAAACTCTAAGTGGTGGCCGAGGCTTCTACCTGGCCGTGCGCAAGGCCGTGGCGGAACGCATCACCCTGGGCCTGGCGGAGGGCTGCGTGCAGGCGGATCTGGCTTCGACGCGGCTGCAGAATCCGATGCTCGGTGGAGAGCTGGGTTGGGTGATACAATGTGGTGCCCCCAAGATAGCTAAGTTGGTTCAGAACTCTAATAACTAGGATTTATGGTAGATATATCTATAGTTAATGGGATTATAAACCAACTTACAACTGGGGGGGGCACCACCTTGTAGGTTGCCACTTCGAGGACCACACCGTTATACCCAAAACATGGGGATATTTACCAACAAGATATGAAGGAATATAATGGTATGTAGTGGGATGTAAAACTTGGCAACTGCCAACTGCTTAGCCAACATAGTTACATATATATACCCTTGGCTTCCAAGGACGATGTTAAACTTTAACATTCTGACGTTGTTCAAGTAAACATAATCTTTCCGTAAACAACGATGTTCAGCCCTAATCAACCCTTGCAACAAACTCTTTTTCATCAGCCAAATTTGCGTCCACCGTGGTTCAGCAGCTTCGGGATTCTCCATTTTAGAGTTTTCAGCCGCATTCTGGCTACCCGGGCAACTGGAAATTCACGTCCCTTCTTGTTCTTTGATCGCCTCGCCCAACCTCAAAGCGAAGCGGGGCCCAGGTAAGTTCTATTCTAAGATGTTCTAAGTTTTAAGGTAAATTCTAAGTTTTAGATATTCTAAGGGCTGCACACTTCAGTTGGCCCATTGCGTCCTCGTCACAAAAAGTATGATGCATTCGAGGATTCTCGCCTGAGCTTAGGCTACAGAAAAGGCTTTTTCAGCACACTAAAATTTGAGAATTTTTCTTCAGAGCCACAAGTGATATAATATGTCTGCAATCATGGCACGGGTCTTTAGCACCCCATCGCGTAGCACATGAACCATAGCCTTAGTTTGAATCTTGAAATGGGACCAGAAAATGTATGGTTCGATAATATTGATTAAAGTTGGTTAACATCAGAGACTTGCGTGGTAACTGACCTTTATAAATCACCCAAAAGATACTATCCGGTAAACAAACGTAGCTGCGGTTTTTCAAATTTTACACAGCTAACCTAGCTACCAGAATAGGCTGCCAGACTAGCATGTTCCCCACAGACCCTCAGCTATTGGACAGCATCAACAATAAGCAAGTAAGAAAAAAATGAACAGGAGCCCACTAACATAGTTATCATTTTACAGCACTCAAGGTTTCCCAACATGGAAGGAAGCCCACTAACATAGCTATCACTTTACAGCAAAACAGGAAATACTAATATATAGCTATCCATTTTTTCCTGGGATATTACAAGTTTACAACAAAGCGAACCTGGAAAATACGTATGTTTTATATAAGTTTTTTTAAGGGATGTAGTTTACCAGGGTGTAAGATGGTGTCCCTTGATTTTTTGCTAAAAGGAAATCCAGTGACCCTTATTTCATTCCCCGTCAACTTGTAACTACAGTAACAGCAATGGGTACTATTCCAAATTTGTGAAATAAAGGGCTGCATTGGATTCTCAATATCCACCAAAGTACGTGCCACTTTGGCACCATCAACCATGCCAGTTCCCCTCGCCTGTCCAGGGAAATGTTTTTTGGATCAAGCCCTTTTGAAGGGCCGGATTGAAAGTCAACAAAAAAAAACAGGCCTCACACTCATGCGGTTGAGGACCAAAAAGGATTTCAAGTAGGCTCTGCCGGCAGCTTCCAGATTTTGAGCTTGATTCCGCGTCCTTAAGGTTCCCAACATCTGCTGCCCAGGATAGGGTATCCACAAGTTTATCATACAAAATTAATCCAAATTAATACTCAGAACCCATATCATAAACAAACCCAAACTCCAGCTTATGGGTGGCCCCTTCTATCCCCTTGTATCCCCTTTTATCATGGTATTACCCCAAATACTATCCAGTTCGATGGTTTGCTATGCCCTATGCAGAGCTGCGGCAAGCTTCAGCCATCTCGAGGCACGCTCACTCAAAGAGAAATATCGGCAGATCCCTCTCCTGGAACGAGCGGGAGATGTGCAGTAATATAATCTTGGGGATTTTGTAACTAACATAGGTCAATACCCCAATGCCTACTTGAAATAAGAACCAAACGTATACCATTTGAAATCCAAGTTTCAAACATTGTTCAGTGACATCTAAGCGGTCATCAGTGTTCAGGATAACATCTGGCTGAGTTTTCACCCAGAGAACCACATCCAAAAGCCATTGACATATGAGGCGAGCATTAAACCCCTTTGCGTTGAGGTAGCACCCATACTCATCTTTGAAAATCGACTTATAAGAAAATGGGCGGTGACTACACTGAATTTTGCGCTGTCTCCGCCATGCTGTGAAGTTCGCAAAAGCCTCTTTGATTGGTTCCTTCATCCCTTGTGGTCCAGGGGCGGTTTGCCCAAACACTCCCATGTGCAATAACATTGCCCTGGGTTGGCCACATGGGAATCCATAATTTGTGTTGGGTTTTAGCCATTAACGTTAAAATCCCCAAACATAAATTCCAGAATCTCCAGAAGAAACATAAAACTCACCTGCGGGTTGAACCAACCAAGTCACAACGTCGATCCATTCGAGATGCCAAGGAGACCAAGGTTTAGCACATAAAGGGTGCACGGTTTGATGGTTTGCACGGAGAAAAAGTGTAGGTCCACCAAGGGGCCTTCAAAAAGCAATCTTTGAAGAGATTTGCGCACAAACAAGTAAATCTTGCTTAGTTGTAGGACCTAGGATATAATCCCAACAAGTAATGAAAAAAACATGTGCTAGGATGAACCAGTGTCCCTTCCAAAATTGAATTCAGGTTTTTTTCTAACCCAACAGCATTGCTAAGCATTACCTAAGGATCACAGCAGTCCATCTCGGGGCAATTCTTCGAGGATAAACTCTTCAGTCGTTCTTGGGCCTAAATCGATGTCGTAGTTTGTGTAACAATTGTGTCCAGCATCTATAGAAGCTTTGCATTTGAAGCAAACTTCCCGAGCGAGCCACCAAGAACGGTGGTGAAAAATGTAGCGAAACCATGCTTGGTCCCCTCGCAACTCACTTACCAAAAACCTCCTGCCAGCAACTCCTGTTTCGCAAGCAAAATTCAGACTGTTCTTGATTTCTTCCAGTAATGGGTACATTGTGTCTTCCAAGCTGCACACCCTAGAGGAATCAATTGAACAAAGAAGAAACCTCGACAGCCTCGTAGTGGTAGGTCTGAACAGTACAATGTTGAGAAACACCCCATAAATTTTGTCATATGGAGCGCTGATGATGGCCATCGAAGCTTCATCGCCATGAATTCCAAGTGGCAAAACTGGCTTGTCAACAAGCATTCTGAAGTCCCTGGTTTTGACAGCAAGCTCATGCTGAGATTTTTCTAGGCCTTGCCAATATTTACGAACAAGGTCATCATCGATGTGGAAGCCACATTCCGAAATCAAATGCTCCAAAATTTTGTGCGGCAACAAAACTGGTAGTTGCGCTTCTTGTTCAGAGTCATCGGGATTCTTGACTTTCACAGGAACTAGCAAAGGCTCCTTTTGCAAGATTTGAAAACCACCAGGAAGACAGAATACACCAAAATACCCAAGCCTAGATATCGAGTTTGAGGGAAAGGGTAAAGAACCAAATCTGTTCATTAGTTTCATCCATGTTTCCACGGGAAGCGGGCTGTTGCGGTAGAAGTCTCTAGAAGCATTCTTGTTGCTGTTTGCATAGCACGCAAGCTTGGCAGTCCACTTGGTGGTGCACCCGCGCGCTTCCTTAAATACATTGGATCCAAATGATGGTTTCTAAGATGTGTAACCTCAAAAACATCCTAAAGACCAGAATTGCAGATAAGTATCATCAAAAGACGCCCGTGCTGAACCCATGGCAGATTGAGCACTGGTTACCTCAAGGTACGTCGTTTCCACGAATCAATATTATATATAAGTTAATCGGGTCAATTCCTATTGATAACAAGCCTTCTTTTTTGCCAAGGGACTCCAGCAGCTATTCTCTCAGAGAGATTCCTCTCCAAAGGGCCGGGCCCTTCATCACCTGCGAAGGGGATAAAGGTCGCGTAGGGCTTTGACTAAATTTCAGCACGCTCATTAAAGCATATCATTCTTTATAAAACTGTTTTTGAAAGCACGCATTTTTTCAGCAAGATTCTGACACTCTGACACGTCTAACATCGTCCAGCATTGTTTGCCCCTTTTCAGGATTGATGGGTTGATCAAGCATACTTGGGCGGATGAAATACAAATCTGGGGGACCTTGGAAATTTATTGGCTAAGACATATTTTTACCTAGCAATGAAACTAATATAAACTTAGGTAAGTCATTGCCCAAAGCTGCCCAAAGCATACTCTGACAGGACCTATGCGCACATGTAAAACCACCTGGAGCCAGGCCCCCAATTTTTATGGGTCCTCGGCCACCCCCCGTAGGTGAGATACACCCACATGCACGCCATGCTGTATCACCCACAAGCGCAGGCTGCGCTCAAGCCGTGGCCAGGGAATTGCTGTGAACCAAACAAGGTTGGAAACAATTTGTGTTTATGATATCGATAAAAAATGGTGTCATTTTCAGCCGCTCCCACCCACATCAAAAATTGAGCAATCACACTGAATCACATTTCAAATTTTACCGGGGTCATCCCTCTTTTGACTTCTTGGATTTCTTCATTTTCAACGGCTCACACGCAATCTCGAGTTCCTTGCGTGCGTCCTCCACATCCTTGATCAGCTCACGGGTGACCTGCCGGGGCCAATCAGTACGATAGTTTTGAAGTTGTGTACTGGCCAAAAACGATTCTTTGTTTTTTCTGAATCACGTTCAATCTTGAAATATGTTTGGACTCCAGATCCTAAAACATCTTTGGACCCCACCTGAGTCTTGTCCAAAGCCGTTTGCAAAGCTCCACGCGTGGTCTGGCATGGGTTTTCCAGGAATGATCAACGGGGATCATCAAAATAATAGTTCAACCCTAAGACTGTCGAACTGCATATGTTGAAAAAATTGCTCCCTTGAACAAATATCAGAAGAAAATTGTTTCATTGTTTTTTCTCCCACTATTTCTCCCCATAATTTTGAGCCTCCAGGGTAGACTGTTTGGTCTCCACGTCAGCGCGCACAGACCCCGCAAAGTTCGAGCTCCTCAAAGGGTACGGGCAAAACTTGTCCATCAGTTTTTTTTTGGCCGATTTGTTTGATCGTTTCATACATGGTTTTCTCTAAGTACCTGGCATTTTGTCGAGGTTTGGCATGAGGCTCAAAGCTGCTTTGATCTTGGCACTGGCATCCCCAATGGCCTCAGAAACGGTGTGTAAGTCAATCTTGGAAGTATGAGGGAACATGTTCAGTAGGAAAAGTATATTGTAGCCTTCTTGGCATCCTTTTGCAATTTCTTTTCCTCGGTCTTTGCGTCATTTGGTTCTTTCGATTCTTCCTTCTTTTCCTTTGGCTTCTTGTCTTTCTTCTTCTTGTTTTTTTCCCTTTTCTTTTCCGTTTTCTGAGCCTGCTAGTACATCATGGACATGGCTACAGTTTATATATTGATTAACTGAAATGGGATACAGTGAAAAATGCCAAAGTACTTTTGAAAACCTAAAACCACTAGCTTGCTGATGCCTTGGGTGGGGTGCTTTGCTTTTGAGACTTCTTCTTCTTCGACTTACGCTTGCTTTCGGAGTTGGAACTGCTACTATCGTCGCTGTCATCAATACATTGGAAAAGTCGCTCCAATTCTTCCTCATGTGATTCATCTTCTGCGTCATCAACCAAAGTCAAAAATTGTTTCGAGTCCTGGATTGCTAAGAGAGGAGTCAAGCAAGCTGGAACATGAACACAAGTTGTTTTGATGAAAATTGGAATTAACAATACTAGGCTAGACTACTAGAGAGTCCTCCGTCTTGTCCAACTCTGGGTGGTATCTGATCTCTCGCTGTGAGAGTTCAGCATTTTCCTCTTTGCGAACCCTCATTTGCTCGCCTATTTGTGCCCCAAAACGCTGGTCCATCTCCCATGCGAACAGCCACTTTCTGGTTCCTTTGCACCTCTTGATGTGCCTCTCCCGTATGTTCATAAGGAATTTGCTCTTGTTCCAGTCACCCGAGCAACTTTCCCAAGCATCGTAGAGTATGCTGTTCAACGACTGGCCTGAGGTTTGCTTAGCATTTGATGTCTTCATGCAAGTGCACCAAAACTTTTGCACCGGGTACGGAAAGTCTTTGTTTGGAAAACATACCAAGACAAGGCACTGCCATGGGCCTCTTGTGCCATCTTTCGTATTTCAAGTGGCGTTGACGGGTCTCAGCAGTAAAGAGTTGTGGCTGATATATTATGAAAAGTGTGCACACGACAAGTTGTTCTCTTGAAAAACTGGGGTTCCCACTCCGAACAGCACGGAAATATTTTATATACCTTGCGTGTGCTTTCTTCTTCAATTCTTCACGTTCAAGTCTTTTGGCCTCCAGCTCTGCTTGGGCCTGCTGGGATTCCTCTGGAATCGGAACTTCGGGCGGTGGGGGCTGAGGTGTGCTGGGCTTCGCATCTTTCTTCTGTTCTTTACTGGTATCTTCCTTTGGCTGTCCATTCTTTGCTTCTTGACTTTCCTTCGCTTCTTGACTTTCCTTTGCTTCTTTCTTCACTTCAACCAGTTCTTCTTTCTTTGGATCGTTTTCGTCGTTTGGTTTGTTTGGAGCCAAGTCCTTTGAGTCCTGGTTGCAATCATTCCCACGCAAGTCCTTGGTGCTGTTGCCCGCCTGAGTCTCATTGGCAGCCTCTTGGAACCTTGCATCCAAACTCAACATCTCACCTGTATTCATGCGACCAAAATGGGGTTCATACTCCAAAGTCTCTCGGCTTTGTGTATCCACAAGGGTCGACTGAGAGTCTGGGGATGTCAACCGGGTTCCTGTGGAAGGTGTTGACGGCGGTGATCCCTCCTTTCCATCAGACGGTGGGGGTGCCTCATTTCCATCATGGTTGTCCCAGTTATAGTACCGGTAGTGATGGTAAGGGTTGTTGACGTCATAGTATGCTGCATGCCACTTTTGGGGTCTCCAACCTTGCGGGGGCCAATCCCACTTACTCCAGTTGTCTTCTGCTTCCTCCCTCCATTGGGACCATCCACCATTATAGTGATCCCCTTGAACTTTGCTAGGTTCATGGCCATCTTCTTTCGTCAGATCAACCTGTACTTCAGGCGGGGTGGGTTTCCCAGCCAACTGGTCATCAATCTTTGCCTTCTTCACCTTCTTTAGAATCTTTTTCACTACCTTCTTTTGATGTCCTGTATTGGAAACTAAATTGGTTGAAATTGGTTGGATATAGGAATCGACTTGAAAAAACTGATGGGATCAATGTGCGGGTCCTGCTTTCGAGCTTGGGGTATTCACAACGCTTTCAGCAGCAGGTGCTTTCTCTTGGGTGTCGCCAGTTTCCCTGGCAACAAGGTATAGGAGATCTTACTTTTATACAACAAAATCCCAAACATGTGTGAAACACCAGCGGAGAAATCAACAATCTTGCCAGGAATACTTCTCAGCAGGAGTTGTTCCCAAAAGCGTGTCATCAGGTTGCGGTTTGTCATTCCCAACCCGCTTCTCTAGGGCATGAGCTTTGTCCAAAAACCCTTGAAGCTCACTATCCTCCATGTTTTTCATCATAAGGACAGAGAGCCTTGGCCAAAATGCCTGCAAAGTAGAAAAGCAAAATAAGTTTACACTAGATCGCATTAGGTCTATCATGTGCTCAGGTTGCTCCCAGTGCAATGTGACGCCCAGGACGATCGCAATTTGACCCCCCAGTAAACAAACACAGCATTTTGGTTTTGCGCCGAGCAGTTTCCAGCTCCAACGCACATTGTACGTCAGCTCAATTAAGCATTGAGATCGCAAAGCTTAATTTTTGCAATTTTGATGGTGTCAACCCTTCCCAAAAGTTGTTGAAATTAGGGGGGTTCCAGTTTCACGCCAATTCACGGGTAAACATCTACTTTCATGGGTAAACATCTACCTTCACGCGAGTTTCACGGGTACTTCACGCGCCCGGTTTTTTCCAAAAAATGTTGACCCATCAAAATTCAGCTTTGGTAATCATTAAGTTACCATCCAGTAGTGATGTTGGTATATTCCAACATGTCATGGCAAGGTAAATTAGGAATGTCCCAATTTTGAGACACCGAGGGGGTTAGATATTTACCTTTTCCCCTTGGTCTGCCACTTGAGAACGAACTTCTTCAGTGATGGCAGGTCTGCCTTTTGCCAAGCGCCCTGCCTTTTCACCTGAGCGATGGCCAAAAGAGGCCGGAATGGAAGTGAGGGAAAATGATTCAGTGTTGGCACAGTTCGTTGGATTGAAAAAACAGCTATTAGTCTTTAAGCCAGTGGCGGGCTTGACACCCTTTTGTTTCATCTTGGAGCAGGCTTTCTTGATACAGGCTTGCAAGTAGTTTCTTTTGGTGTCCTGGATATCAGGGTCCAAAAATCACACTATTGATTGTCGAATGGAAAATGGAAAGCATCATAAATAAAGACAGTCCCGCAAGTCATCTTGCAGGGCTTGGATGCGGACACCATAACCACGGGGATAGACTTGAGTTCGTTTCAAATCTTTGCCCCCTGACCTGAAAAGCATCAACCCATAGTTTTGCCGATGTCATGTGAACCGGACGGCTTTCTATAGACTCACTGAATAATTAGAGGTAAAATAAGATGAGGACACTGAGACTTGTCCATCCGCATTCCGTTTCTTTTTCGTAATTTCCAGCTGCAAATTCAATAGCTTGAGGCGGTGCAGTTGGCTAAGCTTCACATACAATTTGGGCAACCAAAACCTTGGCTTCCAACTGTTTTGGTAAGGTCCATGTTGTTGAAATTTGGCACAAAAAATACAATGTAAAGCTCCCATCAACCTTGATCTAAGCCAGCAACGGAGTTCCCCAGACCCGGCTTGGCTTAGCCGAAGGTGCACCCCAAGATGCCATCCAACTCAGAGAGGTGCCCGTGGCAGGAATGTTGGGTAGGAAAGGGTGTGTTGAAAATGCAAATGCAATAGACTAGAATAGCTGAAATCTCAGTATCGAACAAGAATTGCTCGTTCCAGAGTCCCAAGTGTTTTTGGATCAGTTTGGCTGTGGCCACAAAGTCCGGCATGAACTTCATGACTGAAGAAGCCGGCTGTTCCAATACTACATATGCACCTCTCGCTGTTGCGAGTATGAGAAGCAATAGGGCTCGAACACATATCCTGAAGATGGCCCAGGAAAGAAGGATTCATGATGACCTATCAGATTTCATCGGATTTCTGAGTCACAGTGATTTGAAATTGCACCTCCATTTACAGTTGCAAATGTAATTTTGAAAATTAGCTGACTCTGAATGGTTAAACAAAAAAATTGAACTCAGTGTCATCGACGCCCTTTCCACATACTCCCGGCTTTGGTCCCCGTATGGGTTTTCTCGTGAACGACAACTCGTTGCTCGGTTCATCCATATATAGCTCCCACACGGCGGACCCATAGATAGGATCCCATCCGGGGCCAACTTCAGCACATTGAGCACCGCCAGGCAGAAGCCATCCCTGAGTATCGAGGGGAACCCTGGGAAGAGAAGCTCTACAACGTTCGAACTGAACGCTAAGGCGCCCACGTAGTGCAAATGTCATGCCGGGGGTTTGTAGCCAGATCGAAGTAAACCCTCAGCTTAGCTAGTCAGGTAAAAATTTAACACCAACCTATACCCTTCTATCAACCGACATGTTGCCCATGGATGCCCATGGTGCCATTTGTAGGCTGCACGACTGTTGAGTATGTCTTTGGGGTCCTGGCGAGTTTTGATTCTTCCGGCCTGAGGCCGGTGAGGAAATTTGGAGCCGATTTAATTTTGTAATATGTTTAAGAGTATTCACAAAAAATATCACAACATATATCCATCCACTACTATGTTTCAAACTCCATCGAGTTAAGATCAGGTCCCTGACTGAAGGCTTGCGATATAGATCGCTGTCCAGAAAAGCAATCGAAGCACACCACGTCCTAGGTTGATCATTAACAGGGGTGCACTATTCTAAACGAATATTATTAAGAATTTCTTTGTTGAGTTCCCAGCACGGTTGTGTGTTTTGTAACTTGTCGCAGCGACGTAGTCGGCAACATCCAACCTGGTTTTCTAGCGATCTTACATAGTTCGATATTTCCCGGAACTATTGACATAATTAATTACTTGGTAAAGTCGAATTTGGAAAGGTCATCTGAGGATGCTACAGTGTTGGTGGTGCACCAAGTAGTAAGCACATGCTGGCCACACATGCCGACAAGGCCAACGGGGATTTCCGCCATTCAGGCGCCATGGCTTTGAAGATGGTGGGAGACCTCTGAGGCCAGGAGTATTGGGATGATCTGATGGTAGGGTGCTTGGCTTTCAGCTAGCTTGATCATATCAGAGGCAAGACCAGCAGTATAGTTTTGCGAATATGGCATCTCACTTGAATTTACACACACACACACACTACTGTACTTGAAATCGTGAATCCTTTGATATCCTCGACTTTTTTTGACACTGCCATCAGCTTGATTTGCCTTGAGAGGGGTAATCACAGAGCCACTCACCACTTTCACATGTTGAAGGAAATTAGTGGTACCATGGCCGTATATCGCAAACTCATGTAACACATATTTCAAAATTGTGGTCCTGCGACTGCCAAGGTCAGGTAAGGGGAACACAGCCATCACTGGTCATTCACCCCACGGAAAGTATATCGTTTCAAAACTCGATCCAACCACTCAGGCATCGAACCAACTTCCACCTCAGACAAACGATGTGGATTTGCAAATAAACAATTGAATTGGGATGGAGTAGTTTCTGCGATTTTCTGTGGAATTTAAAAACCGAGACCCAAACGCTTCTTCAACCCCTCCGTGGGTTGCCCAAGACACTGTGACTCCCATCTTCGCATTTACCTGTGCATGTTGGAAGGCCAACTTCTATTTTGAAGTGATAATCATGCCCCAGGACTGACACCGGGCCTGGAGGTTTTTTCCCATAGTCTCGTTGACGCGCTTCACGATGTCTGGATCAGGGTTCACTGCGTAGAACTGAGCAGAGAGCCTCAAGGCAAATTTCCCAACAATACATAATCGTAAGTATTCTTCCTATATTCCTGGGATCCTGACAAAGTACTGATTGGTGAGGTATCAAGTGCTGCGTTTTCATGGTGACTGGTCCAAGACCTTGACGCTAGACGGCACAAACCATCTTGCCGACTAGGATTGAACATGTTATTGATTGTTGAACCCATTTCCCCGAAGATTTATATTTGAGATTAGGATTAATGGATCTGTATTATTTTTTTTGGGGGACCCTTATTAGTGGTGTGATTTTGCATAAGGGTAGGGGTGAGTGAATGATACTTGCGAGTAAAACACATATATCAGATAAGTAGCTTTACAGTCTTCAGTTTCTCTTCATCAGGGAGGACGTACATGTTGCCAGAAATTTTGGCAAGCTCCCGCACCAATCCCAAATTTTTCTGTCGCACTTCCTTGCAACGGTGTTGCAAGGGGCCGATGTGATGAGGAACCCAACCAACACCCAACTCCGTCCTCGGGCAATGCATAGCTTTTTTTCGCCTTGCTGGGAACGGGCCGTTGGGGGTAATTGAACTTGGTTTTGCTACCAAGCTTGTTATGAGTAATATATAAGTTGTCAAAAAGATTGGTTTCAAAGCTACAGTTTCTCAAAGCATTTGGATTTCAAATGTTCCCACATCAGAAAGCATCCCTAAGGCCCTAAGATGCATAATCCATAGATCGAGATAGATCTGTAAATGATGATAATACAGCCCAGCCCAGATCCTGCTCCGGCTTTTCTCTTGGCTTGTTTGGTTTCTCCTCACCATTGTCTTCTTGGTCTTTCTTGTCGGTGTTGTTGTCGCTGTTGTCATCGTTTGCTGTCTTGTCCTTTCGTGAGGTCGTTACCACCTTCCGTCTCTTCCTCCTGGTCTGCCTCCTGCCTGTGAGCAAGTCATCTGATCTTTGTTCATTATTTCCCTCATTCTCCTTCTTCTTCGCGTCATTCCCTTCTGACTCTTCGTCTTCTGTATTTCTCGACTCCTGCTTTTCATCTGTTTTGCCTTCAGTCTTCCTGGCCTTTGCCGCTGGCTCTTCTGACTCCTCACTTTTGGCCCTCTTTTGTGGCCCTTTGCCTCGCCGTCCTCGCCCTCGCCCTAGTCCTCGACCTCGTCCTCGACCTGGCTTTTCTGTTTTGTCAGTCTCCCTATCATGCCTCATCTCGTCGTCTTCTCCGTCCAGGGCTTGTGCCTGTCGCAAATCTTCATCGGTTGCTGCTCCTCGTCGTTTTCTTCCTACGGCCGCAGCTTTGGCTGCTGCTTTCTCTGCTGTTTTTTGCGCTTTCTGAGCTGCTTCATCTTTCCTTTTTGTGTTGAGCTGTTGTCGTAGAAGCCTTTGCTCTTCCAAAAGTTTTTGGATCATCTCATCTTTTTCATCTTTGGTCTGAGGGATCTCCTGGGCAAGGTCTGGCACTTGCTCAAACAAAGGCTTTGTGTCGTGAAAAGTGGGCTTCTGCCGAGCATCATCGGAATCGCTAAATGCCTGCACATCCTCCTCCTGAGCTTCTTGTCCTTTTTTCTCTTCTGGAGTTTCTTTCTTCTCGCCTGTAGACTTCTCCTTGGCTAGTTCTGCCTTTTTCTCATCGTCTCTTTCCTTTGATTCAAGCTTCTTCTTTTCTTTTTCCACCTCCTTCTCCTGTTCAGCTTTGCCTCTTGCTTCTTTCCTTTCGGAATTCTTTTCGGCTGCCTTTCTTGCTTCTTCTGCCATCTGATCTTGAACCTTTTTTGTCTTTGCTTTCTCATCATCTTCTTTCTTCTCCTCATTTTTTTTCCTGGCTTCTTCCTTCGCCTTATCCTCTTCAGCCTTCTGTCTGGCTTCTTCTGCGATTTTTTCCTTGGCTAGTTTCTCCTGTTCAGCCTTCTTTCTAGCATCTTCCGCCACCTTCAGTTCAGCTTTCTTTCTGGCTTCGTCTGCCAACGTTTCTTCAAGCTTCCTCTTGGCCTCTTCCACCGCAATCTCCTCATCGCTCTTCTTTCTGGCTTCTTCTGCAATCTGTTCCTCTTGTTCGTTCTTCTTTCTAGCCTCTTCTGCCACCTGCTCTTCTCTTGTCTGTCTGGCTTCATCTGCCATCTTTTCTTCAAGCTTCGTCTTGGCTTCTTCCACCGCAATCTCCTCATCGCGCTTCTTTCTGGCTTCTTCTGCAATCTGTTCCTCTTGCCTGTCCTTCTTTCTAGCCTCTTCTGTCACCTGCTCTTCACTTTTCTGTCTGGCTTCATCTGCCATCTTTTCTTCAAGCTTCCTCTTGGCTTCTTCTGTCGCCCGCTCCTCTTCAGCCTTCACTCTGCCTGCCATTGTCTCTTCTGACTCTGTTGCTTCTTTCACTGCATCATTCTTTCTCGCTTCTTCTGCCATCTTCTCATCTCCAGTGCTTTTCTCCTGTGCCTTTTGCTGCCAGTCTTCTGTCTTGCTGTCTGTGTGCTGTGTGGCATCTGTCTTCTCAATCTTTGTCTGGGTTGCCTCTGCCACTTCAACTTCGTAGTCATCAGTGAATTCTTCTTCCTCTTCCTCTTCTTCAACGATGTATTCATCATCTGAGTCTCCCTCCGCTTTCTGATCCTCTTTCTTGTCGTCTTTGGCTTCTTTATTTTTCTTTCCGTCCTTTTCAGGCATATGGCACACGGATTGGAAAATGATTTCGAATTGGAAACATTATGATTGAACTAGAAAGGTCATAATTTGCTTTTCCCAGCCCGTGCAAAAACAATATGGGTTCCTTGGACATTGCAGGTTTTCGGATTGACCTTGTCCTTCGCTCAATTCCTTTCTCCTACCGGTTTGGATGGATCTCCAAAACCATGGTGTGGTTTCAAAAGGAATTAGTTGAAACACCTGGGGTGACAGATACCCCAAAAAAACAAACCGATCCTTGTAGATCATACTGACCATCTTTTTGAGTTTGGCTAAGTTGGAATCTTTTCTCCTGGCACTTCGCCAAATCATGGCAACGTTGCTATGGTGGAATGAAAAAAATGGATGTAATATGTAAGTACGGCAACGACATTTAAATATGTGGTAGTATATTTACAATTTACCAGAGGCCCCGAAGGTAGTATGAAAACGGGATACATAATGTTCGTATATCGTATATTTAAAAGTCCGTATATTTAAACAAATGTAGTTACCGTATTGCCCCAAGCCTGGAGCTCGGGGTGCGACCATGCATCGCGCAGATCCTGCTGGCCAGGAGACGCTGCAAGTTGCCTTCATTTCCTGCCCACTCCTCATAAGGCTTGGCAGGGCGACTGGGGATGATCTGGGTGGTTAGGCTAGCAGCTAGCAGTCCTCAAGTTGAAGTTGGTCCAGGTTGGTGTTCACCAGCTTTCGATCCATTCCAACTTTCTGTAAGACAGCCTACCGATGGGAAAACCACATGATCAGCTTCCATTTCCAAATGCCACCCCATAGTAAAATGGGTTTCCAAGACAAAGTTGAAGAGGAGAATGATTCAGTATGAAACAGTTTTGGCATTTCCACGATGTAATTGAGCCTGCCTTAACTTCTTGCGCAGTGGGCGGGTTGACCGCAAAATGCGGGAGCCACATCATCATGAAGTCGGTGTTGTGGTTGGTCTGAATCTGGCAAACTTTTGACTAACATTTATACAACAGATACCTGATAAAATTCATGCCAGGAAGGCCATATCTTCATTCAGGCCCTTCTTCGGGTGCACATCTAGGAACGCAAAAGATAGCGGTACCTGGTCACCCAGACAATGTGTTTTTATCCAAACCCCTGTGGCAGAACAAAACCCAAATAGGACTGGAAAGGGGTACTTGACCATCATGCAGGCATCTTTTGATCTTGTACTCGGACATGCCTTCCCTTTTGCCGAGTTCAAAGAACCTGTTCTTTCTATACTCGTCTGTCAACAGTTCTTTGTAAAATTCCTGGCGGCAATATGGGCTGGAATCATGCACAAAAAATTGGGTAGCATATCTCATTTCCATCCAGCCCCGATGTGGCCTCCAAGAGCTGCATCCTTCGTGCATCAGGTTTTGTGGTCGGCATGATGCCAGTGCATCCGGCGGGAAAAATGCGCTGGTTGGAGAAAAGGGAGCCAAAGTGGCTTTACATGGACCCAATGGGCTCAGTGAAATCAATGATTAAATGCAGAAACTCTGAAGGTAAGTCCCTGGAAATGAAATTGAAATCAATCGATTGGATGGCAGGTACACAAGGGGGCGGCACCTTCATATTGATCGCTGCCCTGGAGGGCTTTCATGCCTCAGTAAATCGATATAACTTAGTAGGACGGGGTTACTCAACCATTCAAATTTTAAGGCTCTGGCGCTGGGTAAGTGCCTTCTTCATGGAGATCCATGGCACCAGGTTTGAGCCCCAAATGCCTATCAGTAATAAATAATATAGATTATATTATTATTATTATTAATATATAATATTTATATCTGAGGTTAAACATCAACACACCGGAGAACGAAGTTAAACTTGGCCGTTGAAGGCTAGGGTATATATATATATATATATATATATCACATATCATATACCCTAGTTATAGATGAGAGAACCCACTTATGCGATTTCCTAAGCAGGGTTGTTAATCATTTACGATCTGTGGGATGATTCATCCTCCAAGCAGGGGCCAGGGGCCAAACAACCGGCTTCAGTATTTGTATTTAGGTATTTGTCAAATTGGGTCAGAGAGTTCAGACATTCAGGCTTATTTACCATGTTGTTAGTTAGCAAAACGGTGATTTAATGGTTGTTAAGTTGCTTACGGAGAGCTTTCCAGGGATCCACCAATATTTGGTTCCACAGAAGCGTTTTGTGCTTTCGGGAGAACCGACAAAACGCTTCTTCCGTTTTTCGCAATCACATGAAAGGGAAAAAACGCTTCTTTGGAAACCAGCTGCCTTCTTGCCACTTAAAGCTTGGTGTGAGGTGAAACCTTGTGGTGAAGTTTCCAAAACCTGGTGAAAACCTGGTGAAATTTCTAAAACCTGGTGAAAACTTGGTGAAATTTCCAAAACCTGGTGAAAATCTGGTGAAATTTCCAAAACCTTGTGTAAACCTGGTGAAATTTCAAAACCTGGTGAAATTTCCGAAACCTGGTGAAAACCTGGTAAAATTTCCAAAACCTGGTGAAATTTCGAAAGTTGGTCAAAACTTGCTGAAATTTCCGAAACCTGGTGAAAATCTGGTGAAATTTCTCAAACCTGGTGAAAACCCTGGTGAAATTTAGAAACTTGGTTAAAACCTGTTAAAAAAATCCAAAACTTGATCAATGTTTAGGTGAAGTTCGGGCATTTTTCTCGACGTCAGGGATTTTCTGAAACCTGGTGAAAACCTGGTGAAAACTTGGTGAAAACCTGATGAAATTCCGAAACCTCTGTGAACATGGCAATAATTTTGAAAGAAGCGTTTTGCTCTTTTGGGTCTTGGTGAAAAACGCTGGTTGTAATCTGGGCCAAAATGGTTTGGTCAAAACGCCTCTTTGTCCTCCGCACCCAACCGCGAAGCAACTCAACATTAATGGTGGTTTACCCCCGGTAATTTTTGGCGAATACCCATCAGAATAGTGTCTTTCTTCTTTGCTGGTTAGTGATGAAAATTGTGTGGACATGAATAATTCTAGCACGGAATTTCGTCCTGATGGATGATGGGTTGAACAAGAAGGACATGTTTTTTTCAACTATCAGATTGTAACTGTTTCTTTTTGATGTGGTAGTATTGCTCAAAGCTGGCAACCTTAACAAGTAAAGCTGAGCAATGCTCCTGTGAATCCAAACCAAAGTTCTGTGAAGTGTCGTTGTGGATGCATCCTTCCAAGAATGCAGATAATGGGTTTATCATGTTTTCAAGCGACCCGGGATCAGAGTTCTGAGGATTTTGGCCCTGAGCCATTTGGAATCGCTGGCGCATTCGCAGTGCCTGGGTTTGGATGAAGTCGAATTAAGTCTCCAAACTTGACGAAGGTTCCTGTGAATGGATAATGGTTCACAGATAGGTACTGTAATGGGCCATGTTTGGGCATGCCTGTCCAAGTTAATTAGAAAGGGGACGAACTCCATTGGGAAATCTGGAGCCCGAGAATACTGTGGTATGTGTGGTGAATGTCCACTTCAAAGTTGTGTTTGAGATGGTCGGTGTTATTTTGCGTGAGGAGGTCAGTTGTGAATTCTGCCAGCTACAGACCCGTTCTCATCCGGGTTCCAAACAGGTTCAGCTCTCAATTCAGATTCCCAATTCAACTCTGCCAGAGTGGCTGTCCCTCAACCTACTTGTCGACAACTAAGTTGGTTCATGTTCACCCATCAACTGGAGATATATCCACCACACAAACCCATCTCAGAACTTAATTTGTTTTCTAATTCTAAGCCAACATACCTTTTATTGGATGAGCATCTTAGCTGGCACATGCAGCAAAACCCATAGGTGACGGTGTTGTTCAGTCAATGACTGGGTGAGGTAGGCAGGGTTATTGACGCCTTTTTGGGATTCACAAGTGTGTAGGGTTTGTACGTCAAATCCCATGGGTCGGGGTTTCATTCCTAAGTTCCAAGCCTTTGAAGCCCAATGTTTTTTTGATGAAACCCATTCTGTTGACAGCGCAAATCCAATTATATGTTGAAAAAGTAATTTCCATCTTTGGTGAACTACCAAAAATTCGTTAGAAACCATCGTCTTTTTCTGGGGGCATCCACCTTTTGCCAGCCACTTCGCTTCCTCGGGGAGGTTTCTCTTTGGCGGCATCCGGGCGCTCTTGCGCTACATGGCACCTCGGACGGACTTGGGGGCCGCAGGGAGGGCATCGGAAACATGCTGAAATAGGCCAGAGGAAGTGTCCAGGATAGCAGATATTATCAGTTATATATCAGATACTAAGAATGGATGGTATAAAACTGGATGACATTGGATAAATTTGCTTCAAGTATTGTTTGCAATCATTTGTTTTGATAATGTTTATTTATTCGTTCACATTTTGGCATCTAAAAGCGACACCCATAGTTGCTGTATGATAGCCACGTCGCTGAGTTGACCATATTGCACTTCGAACAGACCCAAGTGTTGGCTGTGGTTCGCGAAGTCCAACTGTCATGAGGACAGCAAATAGCTCGGGGGTTGGCTAGTCGATTGGCTTCGGTTTGCCCCCTCCAAGCGAACAACGCTCCATGTTGGTGTTTGACACAGTCCTATAGGGTCGCCTTGGGAACTTTGCTATCAGGTGGAAGCTCATCATCCACAAGTGTCCCAGCATTTGCTTTCGATGCTTTGGAGTTTTTCCCCTGGTGAGAACACCCTATAAAGAGGGGGAACCTTAGAAACTTTAGAACATGCAAAAACCGCGAGGATATATATATAGTGGGATATAGTCGTTTACAACAATATGAAGATAGACATTGGATTTAGAATGATTTGCCGGACATTGAAACACAAGATAGCACAAGAGAGGAGCCAACCGCGCAAACCGATGCCGTGACGACACCATAATATGTTCACCAGTTACAGGTTTGGGCCAAGGAAGTAGGGATGGATAGGGTAATTGTGTCTGAAGTAGTTTTTCCAACAAAGCCCAGATACGTCAAAGATGGGTAGGGTTATTCAGTTGCAACCTGCAAAACTCTACAATCACCCTTTACAAAAGCACATGGACTTACAACATATCCAGCCCTTTTTCAGGTTATTAATCATATTAAATAGGGAATATGATTTGCTACTTCATCCCAACCATCGTCCCATCCCCTCTCTTGTGCCTCCACCCCCGTGGTGAGGCTTCCATCTGCCTCTTGGAATCGCCCCCGTGCCCCGACGCCCTCTGCGACCTGCTACTCTCACAGCTGCGCGGCGACGACGACGGATCCGACGGGTCCGCGGCGTCGGCGTGGGCGAGGCTGGCGGCGTTGGTGTATCACTACCAGCCGCCCAGGTGGGAACGGTCAGAAGGGGGGATGATGATGAGCAAACGGTGGGGAACATTGGGCGAACCTCCCCCAAAAAGTGATTATCCTAAAACTGTTTGGGGCTATTGGGGGGGGATTCGGCACCAACGACCGTTAATTTTGTGAATTTAATTGAAGTTTTATCAGTATTTCATTTGTCATCATATATATTGCCGGGTTCACCTTTGTTAGGTGTGGTTGATTCCCAGCCCAAGGCCCAAGGATATCCAATGATCGGGAGAACTGCCAAGCATTCATCTTGGTACAATCCCTCGGCTTCTTAAATGGTTCATATACCTGGCTTGCCGCTTTGTCAATCAAACTGAAAGATTTAGGGAATTGCACCCTGGCTCCCATCCCAATTTGCAAACTGGAAGGGCTCCTCCGAATCATATAGTCTTTGGTTTCAAAGCCACAGACATCACAAAACACAGCTGGTGTTTCAGTATTTTGTTCAATTTGTTCATGAGTTCGTCTATAGGATACATATGGATATGATCCAGTTTCCGGCCACCAATGTCAAAGAATCATCATCTTCGAATGTGTGTTTGATGGTTCAGCGGTGGTTAGGCTGGTGGATTCCTCGGGATACCCCCGGATTTCAATACGCCAAGCAAAACCGGCATCAGTTTGCAACCCCATCTCCATAATCGCGATCCCCTGACATGGCCCAGCCAACCCCATAACTAAAGTTATCTGAACGTAACTTCACGATAGCTTGAAAAAATCAAATTGATTCAAATCTGTAATATAAACTCGGGGGCACCACCTTGTAACCATGGTTGAAACGTCCAAAAACATCCTTATCTTCCAGGACTTGGCAGCCTCCCGTGGAGTCCTTGTTGCGCCGCGGCGCCAAACGGCGCAGCACCAAGGCGGCGACGCTGGCGCCGCTGGCGGCCAAGGGTGGGGAGCTGGGGCAGCTGCTGCATGGCATGCCGGCGGTGGCTTGGAGATAAAGACGGGTGGATGGTTTGATCCCAGGGCTGCAGTTGAAGATCAGTTGAAGATCAGTTGATATCAGATGTAAAAGTATCTTTCTTTCTTAGGCTTGTGGTGTTGGATGATTGATGTCGGCTTGGTGACGGGCAGACTTCTTCAAAGAGTTTGATAGACCACTCAAGCTACTGAAGATTCAGCACCCCAATGTCCGTCCCAGACTACCAAAATGCTGGGCCGTTTCATGAGATGCAGGCTCTCATTTTAATAGCAACTCCTCAGTTTCTGGGCATGACCGTGATGACCCCTTAGTGAATCAATCGGTGCCATACAAGAGTCTGGTTGACATTTCTAGATCAACAGCAGCAGTGAAGGGTATAAACCAGTGGATTTAATTTATGTGGATTTCGCCTCTGGGATTTGCTGAGGTGCAACCCTACACTAAGACCTGCACCTCGGTGGCATTGGACAATGAAGGGGAAAGAACATAGACAGAAACCTTGACGACAGTGGGTGTGAAGATGACTAGGGTTGATGGTTGATGTTTGGTGCCGGCCTTGATGATGTCACTCTTCGTCGTGATATCCTGACCCAGGTAAGAACTTGGCCATCGGAAAGCTGAATCTCACAAAGTTGAGCCTTGGCCAGCTTCAAACTGAACAAGTCAAACGCGTCGGCACAATCATTAATAATCTGAACATTGTTTGGTTTCATCTTATATGCTCAGATGTCTTCAGCTCAAATCTGCACACCGCTACGTGCATCTACGCACATTCTCAGATCAATCAATATTGCAAGATCACTGATTCTGAATCCTTGATGTTTGTGACCAAGATGCACCGGATAGATCTGCACCCAAACACCTAATTTCGCCCAGCATTTGGAAGTTTGGTGCCCAAAAGATCACCCTGAAGAAATGACAGCTCCCCATAAGAACCCCTTCCCACAGATTTGCAAAAAATCTAGATATGTCCGTCACGTATCCATATACATCCTGTTCTTAGCATACTTGTTTTGACCAACTTACCAACTCTGCTGGGGCCCTTCCTGTCCACTTAACTAATTCCTGGTTGTTCGGTGGTATAGTTAGATCATGTTATATCATCAATATAACAGATAATCCCAAACAAACATCACTATTATACGATGTTATGCCACTATGATCGTAGTTATATCCCGATTTGGGTGTGGGTTAGATTTTAACACCCAAGGACCGCAGATCCAAGTTTTATATTAACCATACAGCTATTGGGGCTACTAAATCAAAAACCAGACCGACCCTCTGGGAATAATCTTATAACTCTTGAACAATAGCCCATTGATAGATGAATTGCCTATCAAGAATGTCCCATCATTTATGTATAGATGAATTACCTTTAAATTATGGCCAGTCATCTATGTAGAAGCATGGAGGATTTTCGCTTCAGATACCAGAGGGAACTTCTGCACCAGGATCTGTCAGCTGCTAGAACGTTTGGTCTTCCCCCCGCAGCAAACCTCGCTGCTGCTGCACCTGGCCCTGCCGGCCGCGGCCGCGCTGGACGCGGACGCAGCGCAGCCGCCGTGCTTCGTGCAGAATCTGCGGGTGCTGGAGGCGGAGGTGTGGAAGGAGGGCGATGGCATGGTGGAGCCTGGGCTTGTGGAGGCCTTGGGGGGGTGAGTTGGGCCAAGAAGATAGGCACAAAGATTTTGAAGACATGATCAACTTTAGTAAAGACATGGGTTTTCCCTACCCTTTTTCTGACTCTTTAGGTGGGTTGTTAGCACCTTTTTGGTCCACCAGACTCCAACAATGATGATGGAAAGTGGGATGTTCCCACGGAATATGGCATGAACAACAAAGGGCTTTGGATTGATAATGACTTATCTATAACAAACGCATATTTAATATATATATATATAATTATATCGAAGTTTTCCAGGTTTTTGCCAGTGTTTAGGGATCCAGCTTGGGAGCTTGGATTATCTTGGATTTATAGCTGGGAGGGAGTCGTTCTTGAACCCAACCATTTGGGCCCAAGGACATCCTTGTGCTCGATGCAAAGAAATCGTTTCTCGGGATGCAAGTCGGAGTGTGGGATGTCATCAAATTACCCTCTAGTTATTGAACATAGCCATGGGAAATGGCCCATTTATAGATGATTTTCCCGTTAAAACCTCAATTTGTGAGGGATTTTCCATGGCTTATATAAACAACCGGATGGTAAAACAAATCCCATCTTCAAACCTACTGTAATCTTGAAGGTTCGCAGTTGCAGAGGCGGGTATGGATATGGATGATGATTAATGGCTATTTTGTTGCACTTTTTTGTTTCTTCTGTAGGTCGTTCCTTTGGGAGAGGAACATTTGCAGAACCACATCGTCTCCAGGAACTCATACTCATTTCTATGTCAAAAACCAGCGTTTGTTTTAGTCGATTGCGCGAGCAAATTCACAAATTACGCTATTTCATTGTTTAGACTAACAAACAGTCAGATCTAACACGTAGTTTCAACTAGACTTTGAAACCCCAATCCTACTCAGAGCAAACCAGAGAGTGCCTTGAACTTCCCGAGGTACTACGTGATGTTTGTCGAAGGTTTGGACACCAGCTGAACATTCAGAAAATGATGCGTGATGCAGTGGGGTGCTGGTTCACACTCCAACAAGATCCAGCAGTGGCAAATACATTGTTTTGCAGCAATATGTTCCTGTTTTTTTGGGGGGGTTACCCTTGGGGGGGTACCGTAGATTTTCGTGAAGTACGTAAACGCAGTAAGAAAGTATGTTTTGACATTTCAATTTTTGAAATCTCTGTGCGATCATCATAAGTGCTTTGCATCAGAAGCCAGCCTGTCCAACGCATGAAGGGTTTCAACACCTAGAGGACCTAGAGGTTTAAGATCTTGGTCAATGACAGCAATGAGTTTGACCACCGGTGATTTATACATGTTCCAGCAATTTTATGCCTGTCCCCGAGGTGCGGATTCTACCTGGCGTCGGGGAGCGCAGGATGGTATCAGGGGCTAGACGAGTTTTCTCAGATTTTCTCTTTCCATGCCCTGTGTTTTACAACCGGCAGCTCAAAAATGCAGAGCCAGTTCCTGAATTCCAAAATTCGTTTTAACCCATGTTCAATGCCACGGGCTCTCAAACATGGGCGCCCGGGATTTTGCAGTGGCAGGGTTCTGTAGGCCCCACCCTTCGGTAATCAAACATGGAACATGACACTGGAACATTCATAATATGATGATATGTTGAGCCAGAGAATTGGCGCTAAAAAAAGTGACATAGCAGTGACATACAGAGATGGAATCGATAGACACGTAGATCAATAGATATTGGCGGTCTGTTCCATTGCCCGATTAGTTTGCCGATGATTCCCCGGCACCTGGCCACCTCCTCTATAGGTCTACTATGAAGCCTTGGACATCTCCAGTCCGGCGGGGGGGGCACAGGGGGTCCTCGCAGCTCAGTAAATATCTCCGAAAGGATTGGCTTGCAGGGGATCTGTATTGATATTGTTGAGATTTCTTGAGAATGTTTAGTGTGGTTCTTATCTTATATTAAGCTTTGCCTGAAGTGCTCAGAGGAACGCTGCCCATATGGCCCTGAGATGCCAAAACCATGGCTGGAACCGCCCCAGGTGGTGCTAGTGGGCGCCGGGAAGGAGCTGCCAACCATTTGGGGCAACAGGTGCGGAGTGGATCCTGGGGTCCTAGATGATGCTTGGAGGGGTAAGAACCCTCCGGTACTTTAACGCCTTGCGACCTGGAAAACCACCATGCAGCTGACAGCTCCATCAGCATAAATGATCTATGATGCCATTTTCCATAGCTATGTTAAATAATCTGAAATTTCTCTTCAAAATTTCCACGAGTTAGTTGTTTTTTTTTCAGGTTGCTCAATGATTTTGATTTGAGCCAGTTGAAGTGATGGGACTGGCTTGGTCGTTCCAGAACTATGTTGCATACATGGTGCTTCGATGTGTCCCTGGCCGTAGGCCTTTCAGAAGTTTCAGATTTGCAGTAATTACCCCATTGTCATTTTGGTAAACCAGGGCGTTTATGTTGTTTGTGGTAATTATCCCCTCGGGTGTTTGGCTATTCCAGTAATTTTGTTTGGAAGGTCATGTTTTCAGCGTCGAAACCAGTAGGTCAGTAGCCAGATTTCCAGTGGCGCTTCTGAGAATTTGATACTGTTGGACAGGAATCAAAGGCCCCACGTCAAGACCATTGACCAAACCGATGTGAAGTGTTACTGTAAGTTGCAGCCAGCCACAACCAACTAATCACCACTGATGATGGTGTATGTCACAATGTTTGTGCTGGCACTTTGGCTCAAAGGGCACGAAGCACATGCGAACCATTCAGCTGGCATTTCAACAGCCATGACATCTGCATACCATCCCAACATAATTGCATTGCTGTTGGGTGGGGGCCTTGGAAGTTGCGTGCCTGACCTCCCACATGACGTCCTTGACAGGCAGACCACCTTTGCCAAACATTGGACCGCATCAAACTACCAGGTAAAAACCCTGCTGTGGGTAACCGTAACTTTGTTCACACTTGATTTATAGGCCTATCGTTGTCGAAGCAAATCATATAGATGGATGCCAAGGAAAAACAAAAAGAATTATATAATGGATTTCTACAAATTTCTACCCCCCAAAAATGGGGGTGTGACACTAAGCTGCCCAAGTCACGTAGATCACCACCCATGGCGTCGACGTCGAAGACGGGGAAGTCTTGGACTTTTGAGGAAGCTTGTGCCCTTGGTTGAGATACCAATATCTGGGTGAACCTTGCTTACTGGTTGGGTAGTTTTATGTTGTTAACTCGTTTAATTCACACATGGTGGAATGTGATGCCCAGTGGTTTGTGTATCATGGACCCAGCTAGATGATTTGATGATGTTTTAGGCGGGTTCAGTATATACTCTAAGATTGGTTATGTTTCCTGGAATCCAATTTTTGGAGGTGCTTCTTTCACTGGCAAGTGTTTTTTGGGTGGTGATTTTCCATGTTTGTTGCTGAAATTGCACTAGATTCGATTTCAATTGTCATGACAGGTTCCATTACAATTCCCATGTTTCCTGCCATTTGTGAGGTTGAGGTTATTAGTTAATGCCTCACTTTTTGGCTGGTTTCAAGCATTTGTGACTTCCCCACTTCGGAGGGGTGATGCGTTGTGATGGGTGATGATATCCAACGAATGAGCCAAAAAGGGTTTGCATGAAAATAGCACGCCCCCCAGATTCACTGGCTTGTGGTTGTCGATGCGCATGAATATTCACACACACAGATAAATAATTATATAGATATATAATAACTACACATATATTCATCATTACATTAGGCTCATTTTGGTTCCTTAGCCCACTATAATCCACTTTTGGACAAACCGTTCATCCCCGAGACGGCATCATAGGTACTGCAGCCGGCCTGGAAGTGTCACAGGGCAGCGCCAATGGGTGGATCTCTTTTCACTTAGATGGGACATGGAAAATAAGATTATAATTATGTCCCATCTAAGTGGAGATTATAAAATTGGGATTCTTTAATGGGGATTATATAATCTTGTTGGGATTCTTTCATGGTTCGTAAATGGATTGTAATTGGGGTGTAGTACCACAAGTTAACTAAGTGATTATAAAACTGGTTAGTAAATGGGTCTTTCCTATTATCATTGGAATAATTGATTAGATCTGGTTAGTACATGGATTTTAGCCGCTTAACTTATAGGTATAATCCATTTACTATCTAATGGATTCCACTTGGGAAAGTTGGAGTACAGTTATGGCTCTTTGCCAGTTATAAGTATTTATTATTTATGGAATATATATCTATATATATATAATCTTATGGCCATAACCAGCTATAACTAATAAATGGCCACAACTGTAGTCTACTAACTAATGGGTTATAACCCACCATTGGTTGACTGACTAATGGACTCCAACTTATAGGTATGATCCATTTGTTAAATATATATACTGTTTGGTGTTTTGGAACATTTTTTATTTTTCCATATGTTGGGAACAGTAACCCCAGCTGACGAGCATATTTTTCAGAGGGGTAGGTATACCACCAACCAGATTGGGATGTTAGTAAATTGATGATTCCTATTATAAAACCAGATTACCCTCTGGTAAACTAACATTATGGAAAATCACCATTTCCAATGGGTAAATCCACTATAAATGGCCATTTTCAATAGCTATGTAACAAATTACCAGAGGGTAACTATTGTCACTTTCTAAACCGCTCCCAGGTCTGTGACCCGTTGGTGGCACCGCCGCGCGCGGCGGACGCCGGATCCGCTGGAGGCGTGGCTGCGGAAGGTGCTGCTGCGGGGCGTGGGGCCTGGCGACTTGGAACGAAACAGTGAGACTTTGAGCAGTGAACATGGTGATTTCACCAAGAAAAAGTGAGATATCACCTGATTCAACCAACAAAAACAGACAAAAACTTGGATTTAACGCTGATTTAACCAACGAAAACTGGGATTTCACATGATTTAACCAACAAAAACTGTGATTTCACCAAGAAAAAGTGAGATTGAACATGATCAGGCAAACCAAAACTGGGATTCAGATGGTTTTTAAGATGATTGACATGCAATGAATTTGATGTTTCTGAAGTTTGCGCCGTAGACGCCATGATCCCATCCAAGGATGTTCACAGCTCATGCGCTGGGGCGTGCCGCAGCACGTCCTGCACCATGGCGGTGAAGGGTAGGTCCTGGTAGGTGAATGGTTTCATGTTCAGGTCTCCAAGCGTCATTGTCTCCAGTGATTTAAGCCATATAAGATGGGTAAACTCGGTGGATGGGATGGAAACAAGGTGGGCCAGAGAACCCAAAAGCAAGACGGCACACAGCACGATTTTTTTGAAAATCTTGTGGTGTGTGCTCTGCACGAAATCGACGTAAGATCTTTACTGAAACATCGTGCGCGC
>Ga0126342_10001814_pt1 | contig 31494 bp, 25 predicted proteins | sample Cyp1metagenome_FD_92528 | JGI IMG/M metagenome (GOLD analysis project Ga0126342, IMG submission 92528) | Coral microbial communities from Lord Howe Island, Old Settlement Bay, Australia - Cyphastrea 1 metagenome | ecosystem: Host-associated > Invertebrates > Cnidaria > Coral ...
AAATCCAGCTCTTCGGATAGAATCATCAACAGCAATTGGGGTCATGACATTTTCCAACTATCGGATTTTTGACATCAAAAAAAAACATGAGAAATCAACATAAACATGATAAAACATGATAAACTATGATAAACTATGATAAACTATGATTCAAATCAGACAGTCCAATGTTTTTTTCACCCAAAAACTGGGGATTTTTCATCCCAAGCTCCACCGTGCCGCCCGGTACGGCCCCGGTACGGCCTAGTTCTTGCAGCTGCTGCGCCAAAGGGACAAATTCGGGTGCCCCAGCGCCCAGGTTGCTGATCACCTGCACGAGTCGGCACTGAAATCATCCAAAATCGCCTTCAAACCAACCAAACACCTCCAATGCTCGCCCACATTAGACATTGTATCATATATTGTATCATATTGTATCTGCAATTTGCATCCAGTCTGTACTACCTGGACGCCAGTCTACTCAGGACTTGCTGGTAGACTACCGTGGAGCTCCGTGGAGCCTCTGTCCTTTTCGCCCAAGGTGCCACCACTTCGGACCATGCCCTTTTCTCTCGCTTCTCAGGTTTGACACCTTCCACCTGCCAAGTTTTCGTGGCTCCGCGTTGAGGTCAGGTTTCAGGTTTGAAATTAAAGTTTTGAAAATACGACATGTATATAATATTATACAATATAGTATAATATAATATAATATAATATAAGATAAGATAAGATAAGAAAAAATAAGAAAATATAAGATAGGATAAGAGATATATATATATATATCATATATATATATGTCATATATATATATATTGTAAATAATAGATTATATACATGTGGAGTATTGTATTTGCAAGTGTTCAAGCTTGGATTTAAGTCCAGAACAACCACAAAAGCCAGAAAAAACACAAAAGTCACAAAAGCAACAAAAGCCAGAAAAGCCACAAAAGTCACAAAAGCCAAGAATCGAGACTACAAAAAAGGTGACATCAAATTTTCCCATCGACTGAAAGGACATTGCACAGCTCGCACAAGACCGGTCTTCAAGGCTCAGACTTATCGTCAAACTATTGGATGGCTCAACCCATCCAACACTGGCCTTTGGCTTCTCCTGCACAACTTCAGCTTTGGGTTTCTCCATTTCGTCCTGTCGCAACCAGATCCATTTCCATGTGTTTGATGATATTATGAGTCTAAAACATTTGTTTAGGCGCTGAAAAGCACTCAAGCATATATTCTTCACATGAGAAGGCAATATTTGAAGGATTGCAAAAGGATCAACCATGGTTAAGGGGCTAATTCATTCACAAAAAAAACAGAGTAATCCGTTAGTCACACAAATCACTGCCATTTTTGTTGCCCTGCTTCCGACTACTCTAGTAGCATCCTTCCGCTTCATGGCTGGGCCCTCAGTATCCGCTGCGCGAGGCTCTTCAACTTTTGCCTGCAGCAACCATGCTATATGTTGGAAGCAGAAGCAAACGTAAGGATACCAGATTGCACTGGTTGGTGTATCCCGCAATCCCCAATACATTGGGTGGCATCGTCCCCTATCATCATCAATCAACAAGGGTTTTGAACACTGCTCATGTAACGCAAAACTCCTTGAAGTACAATCTAACTGCTTTGCGGAATTTTGATTTATGCACAGCCGTTCCATCCCGCAGCCTTCTTGTTTTCAGATTCACTGGTCTCAGTCGCTGGTGCAGTAGTCTCCTGATCGGATACAGTAGTTGATCTTCGTCGAAGACCGTATACCAAAGGTTCACGTAGGTGGGTGCCCATTTCATTTTATCCCGGATAATTCTAGGGTTCGTACTCCAGCTACCACTTACTTCAAGGAAAAATCCAAGCAAGAATTCCCAGCCAACTCCGTATCGGCTGAAAGAAATGTCTTGAGACTCGGCCTCCACATCATCGTTTTCGGCTTCTTGTGGACCACCTAAACCGCTCAGCGATGCTCAACCAAGCCATCACTGGGAATCAACCGAAGCATACCCTCTATCAAACATCGCCATGGGAAATATGTTTAATATATATTTGGAAATCCACAATTTTCATTTGAAAACGAGGGAAAACCGTTTACACATGTGCAAAAACTTGTTGGAGCGGAGGATAGTGCACCAGTCGGTGGCCTGCTGCAACTTTGGCACGCCTTCACAGCAGTAACGTCACTGACATGTAGTCGTGGACAAAAAAATAAACTGTAAACACCAGCGGACTTTGGTTTAGACAATTTGTTCGGGATTCTAGTCCATCCCAATGTGGTTTTGTCTGAAAATTGGTTACACCAACGTCCCATGGTTTAGAAGATTCAATTTAAAATCATATTCCCCCAAAAATGATTCAATTCATGATCGATATTCAATTTCAATCCATATTACATATTGCCCCATATTCCCCCAACATCCACATATAACCCATATAACCCCAAGGTCCCCTGTCTTATTTAACAATGTTTAGGGCCATAAATTAGTGGCCCATCCCATGACTGTCAAGACCTGCAGCGCCATTGTTTCAGCCAACGCGCCTCGCTTTGGCGGTTTGTTTCCGCTCCTTGCGCTGCGCAGCGGCTTTTTCCTTAGCCTGCGGCTTCGGAATGGGGTGAGCTACCGGTTTTCTTGGGGTTCATGTGTTCATTGCCGTTTTCATGGGAAATATTGCGGCGAAACAACCTCAGAGCCATCAGAACTAATTTTGCACCCCCCTTGGATGAAACACAACATGATACCTTTTGATATCCCAATGCTAATCGCAGGAAGTTTAGAAGGCAAACTTCGGACAATATGGACAGATGAAAAAGCAGAAGTGGGAAGAGGAGTCAGAGAAGAGACAGGAAGAAGGAAGAAGATCGAAGAAGAGAAAGAGTCCGAAGAAAGAAGCTGCAGGCGCACGAAAGGGTAGAAAGTCGCGAAACAGTGTGTCACTGTGTTTTTCCCATGTTCTGTGGCTCTGTAGGGTAGAAAAGTAGGCTCGCTAAAGCGGCGGGTGCGGAGCCATCTGGTCTGATGAGCGATGAAAAATTGCACGCCGTTGTGGCGCGAAGCACATGTCGAAGTCAAAATGCTAAAAATGCGTCAACGTCGGAACACTTTTTGGAAGTTGAGATGTTGAAAAAGTGGACGCCGTTGTGGCGCGAAGCACATTTCGAAGACAACATAGTAAAAGCACCACATGTTCGGACCACTTGAGAGAAATTATGATCTTCAAAAAGTGCACGCCGGTGTGGCGCGAAGCACATTTCGAAATCAAACTGTGCAAAACACACCTGTGGGGGGTACCACTACGTGGCAGGGTGGTTGTGGGCGGGAATCGGTGGCGGTGGTCGATGGCGGTGGTCGGGCGGTGGTCGGTAGACCATGGTATCCCTATCACCCTGAGCATCGAATATGGGTTACAATCAATAAACTTCCTACGTTGTATTTTGGTATTGGTTTGAATGATTTTTATATCCCTTGCATTCAAGGGGACGCCAAGGTCCCCCCTTGGATTAATTTTTGAATGTAAAATCAGGCCATGCTAAGTCTAGGAAACAATCACTGAACATACATGAACATACCTAATTACCTCTTTAAAGCCAAAATTAAACCAACTCAAGGAGGGAGTCCCAGTTGCCCCCCCAAGAAACCAAACCACCAAAATAGACGTGGTTTAATGTTGGCTCCCCTTAAAAAATAAACTCAGGTGCTATCTCCAACAGCTTGAAAGCTTCTGCATTTTTGCCATAAAAAGTGCTTATGCCATAAAAATTAAGCGCTTATGCCATTAAAAAAATGCTTATGACTTATGCCATAATAAACATCGGATCCCCTTGGAATTTCACAAAACATCTGCATCAGAACCCTCGGAACCTCACAAGCTATCTGCACCGGAACCCTCCAGAACCTCACCACGCATCTTCACCTAGACCGGAAACAACAGGTAGCTGCACCGGAAACTTCCGGAACCTCACCAGATACCTGCACCAAAACCCTCTAGAACCTAACCAAGTATCTGCACCGTAACCCTCCGGAACCTCACCGAGGACGTGCACCGGAGACTTCCGGAACCTCACAAGGTATCTGCACGGGAACCCTCCCGGGAACCGCACAGAACCCTCCGGAGCCTCAGCAGGTCTTCACAGGAACCCTCCGGAACCTCACGAGGAACCCTCCGGAACCTCATGAGGCATCTGAACCAGAACCCTCCGAAACCTTGTCCGGAACCTGGTGTTGAAGCTGCACCGGATCGCACCGGAGCTAATCTGGGCTAAAGATCCCATAGTAAAGTTTTGCTGTTGGGGAACAAGCACATATATCAATGTAGAAAATAAATAAACAGCCAGTGGTTCAGTGGTTCAGTGCCTCAGCCACTGCAGACCTCAGCTTTCTTTCTTTTCATCACTCGCATTTTCCACAACGTTGTTTTGTCTTGCGCATCCCAAGCCTATCTTTTCCTGCATGCCTGTCCATTTCATACTCCATGATACTACGGGTCCATGTTTTGCTAGCGGGCTGTTTACCGTCTCACCGTCTCACAAACATGCTACATGCTTGCACGGGTGTGGTGGGTGGGACGGAACTAACGTTCAAGTAGAATTTGAACACATAAGAAACGCTACGTTACTTAGAAGTTGCACACAGAGCGAATGCTACGTCACTTAGAAGTTGCTCACATAGTTGATGCTACACTACTTGAAGGTACACTTAGAAGTTACACGCCTAGTTTTTGAATGTTTTTGGATACGTTTGAAAGAAAATCACTACCACTCTCTCTAGTTTGCAAAAAGGCAAGCCTGATCCAAAAATCTGGACCTATGTCCTAGAGCTTGGAGATGAGTTCAAACAACTTGTTGGAAACACCTCCAAAGCCCACAAAGATTTGTGACCGACGTGCGAAGCAAAACGGTGAAAACGAATTCGAATCGTTTTAGTACTAAACACATGAGAAGGGTGGTTCACCTCACTTGCAACTAACTCAACTAACCAGATTTTACAACTGATTTTTCCGTGCTGTGCTGCCGTCATGATTTTGCAATATTTGTGGGCCGGTAGTGGGTCCACCCAGGTGTTTTTGACCCCATGCAGCAAATGTCCAAATATTCCCTGCCGATTATCGAATGTCCCATGTCCTCAGAAAAATTAAACCCGGGGTCCCTGAGTACCTGCAGGACATGGTTTAAAATCACTTCCAAAAAACTTCAAAGGGTCCAAGGCCAGCTCTGACCTGAAAATTGCAGATTTAAAGGTGTGCCATCATTCTTTAAGCAAAGAAAAGGCATCCCAAGCCTACCTTTTCTCGCATGCCTGTCCTTTTCATGTGGAATAGTGTGGAATATACTATGGACTACATGATACTATGAAATATACTTTTCACGATAGCTGCAGCATACTGCCAAGAAATCACAAAAGCGTACAAAAGCCAAAAGAACAAGAAGCAAAAACAACAAATGCAAAAAAAAAAAACAAGAAGCTAAGAAGCCGAGAAGACAAAAGTCGCAAAAGCCACGAAAGCAACAAAAGCCAGACAAGCAAAAAAAAAGTCAATAAAAGCCAGAAAAAAACACAAAAGTCACAAAAGCAACAAAAACCGAAAAAGTCACAACAGCTACAAAAGCCACAAAAGCCAAGAAGCCAGACTGGAAAACAAAAAAAAGGCCCTCCAATTTGCCAACAACATCAATCGACTGAAAGGACATTGTACAGCTCACGCAAGACCAGTCTTCAAGACCGGCTCGACCCATCCAACACTGGCCTTTGGCTTCTCCTGCACAACTTCAGCTTTGGGTTTCTCCATTTCGTCCTGTCGCAACCAGATCCATTTCCATGTGTTTGATGATATGACGAGTCTAAAACATTTGTTTAGGCGCTGAAAAGAACTCAGGCATATATTCTTCACATGAGAAGGCAATATTTGAAGGATTTCAAAAGAATCACCCATGGTGAAGGGGATTACTCACCAAAAAGTCAGAGCAATCCGCTAGCCACACAAATCACTGCCATCGTTTTGCCCTGCTTCCGACTGCTCTAGTAGCATCCGTGGCATCCTGAGGGTTCATGTCTGGGCCCTCGGTATCCGCTGCGCGAGGCTCTTCAACTTTTGCCTGCAGCAACCATGCTATATGTTGGAAGCAGAAGCAAACATAGGGATACCAGATTGCACTGGTTGGTGTATCCCGCAATCCCCAATGCATTGGGTGGCATCATCCCCTATCATCATCAACCAACAAGGGTTTGAACACTGCTCAAGTGACTCGAATTCCTTGAAGTACAATCTGACTGCTTTGCGGAATCTTGACTTATGCACAGCCGTTCCATCCCGCAGCCTTCTTGTTTTCAGATTCACTGGTCTCGGTCGCTGGTGCAGTAGTCTCCTGATCGGATACAGTAGTTGGATCTTCGGATATAAAGGTTCACGTAGGTGGGCGCCCATTTCATTTCATCCCGGATAATTCAAGAGGTGTACTCCAGCAACCACTTCCTTCCAGCCAATTCCGTATCGGCTGAAAGAAATGTCTTAAGACTCGGCCTCCACATCATCGTTTTCGGCTTCTTGCGGACCACCTAAACCGCTCAACGATGCTCAACCAAGCCATCACTGTGAATCAACGGAAGCGTACCCTCTATCAAACTCCGTTCGCATTGGGAAATATATGGAAATATGTTTAACATAAACTTGGAAATCAAATGAAATCAACTTTGTTCTTTTGAAAACGTTAGAAAACCCGTCTACACATGGATGCAGAAACTTGTTGCGGCAAAGGTTACAGCACCAGTCGCTGGCCTGCTGCAACTTTGGCACGCCTTCACAGCAGTAACGTCACTGACATGTAGTTGTGGACAAAAAAACGTAAACACCATCGGACTTTGGCTTAGACAATTTGCTCGGGATTCTAGACCACCCCAATTTGGTTTTGTCTGGTTACACTAAAGACCCATGGTTTAGAAGATTCAATTTAAAGTCATATTCTCCCAAAAATGATTCAATTCATGATCCATATTCAATTTTAATCCACATATTGTCCCATATTCCCCCAACATCCACATATAACCCATATACCCCAAAGTCCCCTGTCTTATTTCACAACGTTTAGGGCCATAAAATTGTGGCCCATCCCATGACTTTCAAGGCTTGCGCTGCCGTTGTTTCGGCCAACGTGCCTCGCTTTGGCGGTTTGTTTCCGCTCCTTGCGCTGCGCAGCGGCTTTTTCCTTTGCCTACAAAAAGGGCCATCTGTGGACTGGGGTGAACTACCCAACAATGGGATGAAACCCAACATGATACCTTTACCCTAATGAAACATTAATATCGATATGTTTTTTTTTAGAAAAATATTAAACAAACCCAATGATACCCAACCAGTATTAATGACATGTTATTGTTGTGTCAATCACTGAAACAACAAGTATTAATAGTGGTCAATTTTTGGTTCTGTGTCTTTCTAGTTTTGGTTCTATGATGTTTAAATCGTCATTTTAACTGGAAACAATGGTCTAATGGTCTTGGCCTTGGCCAAACAAAGTTGGGCAAGTGAACTCCCATCATCCAGTGCTGGGAATGCAGTATGTTGGTATGCTGAAGGGGTTCCAATCCTGTGAATGAGAAACACATAAGCATGGTTCTACGACCCACTTCCAAATTCGATAACTCCACTTGAAGGCGTGACTTAGCACAATTTCAACCATCAACAAGGTGTTTATAGATGTTTATAGTATATAGGTCAAAACTCCCTGCTACCCTGTGGTTCACCTGGTGCGGATGTTCATCCCGCAACAGGATTTGGAAAGCGACGTTAGACACTGTTGTCTGTGGCCCACTCAGGCTGAAACATTCAGCTAGGCGGTGTTTCGCTGTGGCGAAGCAAGACTTTTAATTCTGCTTGCTTGGCTCACGTCGAGACTTTTAATTCTCCCCCGATAGCAACCGCGGTAAATATAGAAAAGCGCGAGGGCCGGAAAACACGGGGAGGGTAACATACCACCTCCAATTTTTCTATCTTTAGTATCGTACTGCAAAAATGCGGGGGAACAACAGCAAAGATGCACATCAAGCATTGATGATATGATAATTGTGTGGATTTGTGGAAATAGCATGCCGATATTGAAGATAGAAAAGTGGCCATGCATAAATTGCTGCATACATGCCTACAAAGAGCTTTGCTTGGCAAGATCAGCCTAAGGCATATTTGAAAACTGGCAAAGTTTACCAAAAAGTCAAGAACATGTTGAAAACATGAAGAAAAAACAATGATGAAATGAAGAAATAGGTTGAAAAAACAATGAGAAACAATGGTGAAATGAAGAAACGGGCTGAAACGACGATGAAAAGCCATGCTGACTTGAAGAAGAAAAGCCATGATGACATGAAGAAATGGGCTGAAAGATGGTGAAAATATGATGAAAGGGTTGAACACTGATGAACAACAATGACGAAATGACACAACGGGTTGAAACGATGATATGAAGAGATTGGCTGAAAACATGATGAAAAGCCATGTGAAACACAGAAGCGGGTCGAAAAGATTATGAAATGAAAGCCCGTGACGACAGAAAGAAATTGGTTGAAAGATTGGTGAAAACCAATGATATATAAACTTGATTAAACTTGACAATTGGGTGCGAGAGACAGAAAAGTTGAAGGGCACATTAGTGCTATTCAATCAACGTGCAGTGTACCTGCACTGTGGCAGGGCGATACAAAAGATAGGAAAAGAATGAATAGCATTTGCAAACGGAAAAATCGGCAAAAAATCGGTGCTAGAGACAAAACAGTTGAAGGGCACATGCAATGTTTTTCAATCATCAACTTGCAGCTTGCCAGTACTTTAGCACAGCCATACTAAAGGTAGAAAAGTTCGAACAGCATTTGCAAATGATAAACGAATAGCATTTGCAAATGGTAAATTCGCTACGCGCCACAATGAGAGCCATCTGACACAACCAAAGTTTCGAGAGGGTTGCCCAAGCCAGCTGAAAATGAGCACCGCGCCACAACGAGCGCAATCCGACACACACAAAGTGACGAGAGGGTTGCGCGAGCAAATATTACATATATAGATGTTCACAAATAAAACATTGCGCGCACCACGAAGAATTATGAACAGTTAACATTGAAAAAGTCAAAAAACATCAAAAAACTACGTTTTACCCAGGTCTCAGCCACTTTTTGGCCCAGGTCTACAAAGTGCTGCACCTGCCACGAAAAATGAGCCCGAGGCATCCGAAGTGCTGCGGGTGCCACACGGAATCATCATCATGTTACAAATCAAATTCGACAAAACGCGATCTTCGACCCTTTCAACACGTCGTCCAAGTGAACCAAATACTGCTCCTGCCACGAAAAATCGCCTCCGAAAGCACCTCTCATTTTGATCCATGCCTGCCAACGTTTTAGCAACGTCCACAAAGTGCCACGCCTGCTATGCGGATGAAAAAGTGTTCGATGTCCTGCACCTGTAATGCAAAACGACGTTCCAGACCTCAAAATGTCCTGAAAGTGGCGCGCCTGCCACACAGAATCGACATAGCTCAAAAAACGAGAACAAAAAAACGAGCAAAACGAGCCCTTCGGAAGAGAGACCTCAGGGGACACCATTTCGTGCGAGAATTCCGTCGAAAACAGAAGATGAAGGAACTTTTGTGCTCAAAAATGGCGCACACGTATGATACCACCTCGAATGAACACCGGGCCTTAACACCTACCGTAAGAAAAATGATATTCCAACATCATCAATCAACTGGTCCAGGACATTGTACAGCTCGCACAAGACCAGTCTTCAATTCAAGACCACTTGTCGTCAAACGATTGGACCGTTGGAACTAGTTGGAACCATCCAACTGGCCGCTGGCCTTTGGATTCTCCTGCACAACTTCAGCTTTGGGTTCCTCAATTTCGTCCTGTCGCATCCAGATCCATTTCATGTGTTTGATGATATGAGTCCAAAACAGTTGATTGGGTGCTGAAAAGCAATATGCAAAAGATTGCAAAAGGATCAACCATGGCTAAGGAGACTACTCACAAAAAAGTCAGAGCAATCCGCTAGCCACACAAATCACTGCCATCGTTTTGCCCTGCTTCCGACTGCTCTAGTAGCATCCGTAGCATCCTGAGGGTTCATGTCTGGGCCCTCGGTATCCGCTGCGCGAGGCTCTTCAACTTTTGCCTGCAGCAACATATAGCATGCAACCATGCTATATGTTGGAAGCAGAAGCAAACATAAGGATACCAGATTGCACTGGTTGGTGTATCCCGCAATCCCCCATGCATTGGGTGGCATCGTCCCCCATCATCATCAATCAACAAGGGTTTGAACACTGCTCAAGTAACTCGAAGTCCTTGAAGTACAATCTGCCTGCTTTGCGGAATTTTGATTTATGCACAGCCGTTCCATCCCGCAGCCTTCTTGTTTTCAGATTCACTGGTCTCGGTCGCTGGTGCAGTAGTCTCCTGATCGGATACAGTAGTTGGATCTTCGTCTAAGACCGTATACCAAAGGTTCACGTAGGTGGGTGCCCATTTCATTTCATCCCGGATAATTCAAGGGTTCGTACTCCAGTAATAACCACTTACTTCGAGGAAAAATCCAGGAATTCCCAGCCAACTCGGCCTCGACCTCATCGTTTTCGGCTTCTTGCGGACCACCTTTTTACCGCTCAACGATGCTCAACCAAGCCATCACTGTGAATCAACGGAAGCGTACCCTCTATCAAATTTTGCCTTGGGAAATGTGGTTCATATACTTGGAAATCCACCGTCTACACATGGATGCAAAAACTTGTTAGAGCGGAGGATAGTGCAGCAGTCGCTGGCCTGCTGCAACTTTGGCACGCCTGCATAGCAGCAACGTGACCGACATGTAGTTGTGCGAAAGAATCGCAACCACAGACTTTGGTTTAGGCATGCTTTGGCTGAAATTTGATTGTATATACCCAGCCCCATGGTTCAAAATATTCAATTTATATAGATTCATGGCTCTCCCAGGTTTTAAACATAAGCCAACAGTTGATTTTTAAACATATGGCCATGTTTAAAAAAATCCCCATGGTGGCATTGGCTGCAGGCCGTGCCTCGCTTTGGCGGCTTGCTTCCGCTCCCTGCGCTGCGCGGCGGCCTTCTCCTTAGCCTGGGGCTGTTGAGGGTAGTATAACCCAATAATATATGTAGAATATTGTATATATATATATATATGTATATACACATATACTATGTATACGATTAATACCGGTTATCTTAAATATTATACATATATATATATATATATATATGTATTGTATGTATTGTATGTATGTGTGCGTGCGTGTGTGTGTGTGTGTGCGTGTGTGTGGGTGTGTGCGTGTGTGTGTGTGCGTGTGTGCGTGTGTCGATCATTGTTCTGCTTCTCTATGATGTTTTGTTGAATTGTCCAATGTGAGAATCCTTTGTTCTTTTGGATGTGTTGAAGGGTTCCAAGTTTGTAAATGAGATATAAACGTGGTTCTATAACCCACTTCCAAGAGGGATAGCCTGTTACTCAGCACAATGTTCAACCATTCACAAGCTGGTTATGGGTCAAAAATCCGTGCTACCCTGGGGTTCACCTGGTAATTCTGAGCATCTTTTCAGTGGAGCGACCATGGTTCTCGAAGCAATTACATATACCCTGCGGAAATCAAAGATGGCGATTGTAAAATCGCCTATATACAGAGGTTTTAACGGGAATTATCCATACATGGAGGACTTTCTGTTGCCATCTTTGATTACCAGAGGGCCTGAGGGTAAATGGTTTAAAGTTATAAGAGCATTTACCCCAGGTGACTGACTTGACACAGTGAGAATAGGTACTGACTTCTTGCGAACTTGGATAGCGGCAGTTTGTTAGAGTCACAATGCCGGCTGTGATCAAGAAAGTGATGGCAATTTTTGAGCAAGGCATTTCAATTGTCTTTTCCGGGATGGCTTTGATAAAGAATGCCCGTTGCATCAAAGCATCACACGCAAGAAACACTTGGTTTCAGCATAGCACTTGAAGGTCTGAGGAGTTTTTTGAGCACTAGAAAATGAGCAAAACCATTTAAATATGAGTTTGTCTGAAACGACTAGAATACCCCGTCCCGTCCAGCGGTTAATCATCATTTCTGTATCATTGGATGTTACTCCAATTATTCTAGCCACACCATAATATCAGTGTTTGAATCTCCATTGCTTATTTGTCAAATACACTTGTCATTGACCATTAGAGACCAAGCAAATCCATAGCAATGTCAACATTAAATCATAGAAATATAGATATCATATTATTGTGATATATATATACTCATTATATCCCCATTATATATATACATAACATTCCACCTGTACATAGAATATTTTTCACTTCTGAAAGATGCTTTTTTTGACTTTCTTTGAAATATCGAAATATCACCCGTACTGCATCATAAATGGACATAAATGGACATTTTTCAAATTTTCACCCTAAAATCATTTGAATTATCAAAATATCACCCGTACTGCATCATAAATGGACATAAATGGACATTTTTCAAATTTTCACCCTAAAATCATTTGAATTATCAAAATATCACCCGTACTGCAGCGTAAATGGACATAAATTGACATTTTTCAAATTTTTTTCACCCCACTAAAATCATTTGAATTATCAAAATATCACCCGTACTGCAGCATAAATGAACATAAATGTACATTTTTCAAATTTTTACCCGACTAAAACACCATAAAATCATTCAAAAAACGTGGGCACAGTCTTGCTGACCCAAGCCAAATACTGTAGCTAGGTGGTGATGAACTAACAGAAAACATACGTGAATTGTGATAATTTGCCAGGGCTTTTGTTAGGATTTGCAATGGTTTTATTCGGGTGTAAACTCTTACATGTATAAGGATATATATGTAGTTCCCTTTGGGGAGTAGCAACCCTGGATGTCTGAAGCTCCTGAACTAGAACATTCCCGTTTCGTGCGTGCGTTTCGTGCCTCTTTCTCTTTTGCTTCTTTTTCTTCCATGGCATCAATCCATGATTCGTCCACCTCCACCTGCCGGAGCTGCGGGGGGTAGGGTTTCAAACCCAATAAACCAATAATAAGTACCAATCATAACTTTGCATGTCTATATAAATATAATATGTATATATATATAGTATCCATGTGAATATATTATATATAGTATTATATACATAGTGTTATATATATAGTATTATATAATTATAATACATATAAATAATATAAATATAATATATATATATAAGATAGGCTTCACCACATCCTTCCCCACGTCCGCCAAAGTCCCGCGCACCTCGGTCACACTCGCTGCCTGCGCCGTGGCCTTCTCAGCTGCTGCTTGCGCCTCCAGTGGCTTCAAGAAAGCCCACAGATCCACAAGAAATCTGGGTTTCGTACCTCAAAATTATGGGAAAACCATGGAAAACCCAATTCCAGGAATGAATCATCATTTATTCCTATGAAAGTGGCCATGAATCAGGATGTTTGTGTTTTTTGGCAGGGTACCGTCCCCCGTGCTCTGAGAAAGAGGGACCCCCATGTTGCACCAAAGATGTTCCCTATCACGGATTGTAGTGAAGGCTTTTTGCCGGGAATATGGCAACCACAAGGGGGTGCCGCACTGCTCACAGGCCACTGTGGCATAGAACTATATCCTGCTGGATGACCATTTGAGCGATTTGGTAGCTGTGAGTAAAGACTATGCTCTGCAGTACTGTTGTGGCCGTTTCCCCTGCTATCCCCAAGCTTGATTTATCCCTCACTGGCAGAGCTGGTCTAAGTTGTGGATGTAGTACTCAAATAACCTTCACAAGCCCAATCAAACAATTACGAACCCTGTTCACCGATTGCTTGTAATGACATTGGACTTCGTGATCTTGATTCTTACAATGAGAAAATGTACACCTATAACCCCGGAATCCCTCTAGGATGCCAAATTCAGCAAATATGTCGTTTTAACGATTTTAATGTAGTTTTTGATACGATTGGAAAATAAGTTGATACGCTTTGAATTTGGGCTTATGATTTCGATATGGTTTTGTTGTTTTTTATTAATATATTATATATATGGTTTGGGTTGTGGGGGAACGGAGCGCCTTTTTCAGGGTTTCCGACGGGTTGGCTTCAAGAAAGGAAACAGAAACAGCCGCGGGACAGCCTTTTTGGTGGATTTCTCGAAGGTTTTTGTGGTTTTGATATGATTTGCTTTCACGCTGTCATTCCCTTTTGCTGCCGTGCATGTTGGTTTTTGATATGCTTTCAGCATACCGCCATCAAAAGTTTCAGTGACCTTCATGGCCACTTATTCCCCTCAATGGGACGCCCATATGGCAGGGCAATTCTCAGGGAAACTCATTGATCCCAAACCGGATCTAGATCCAAATGGCAGGATCTGACCTCTTCCACGTGCCCCAGCTTGCTGCTTGACGGACTTTAGTCTGTCGACCAAAAGGCACGAAACTGTGTTATCAGCATTTTAGTCTCAGAAGATGCTATCAGAGCAGGGAGTTGGGCCAAGGCATCGCAGAGGTATAAACGGGCCACGGCTATGCTTGCCCAGCGGCCACGCAGCAAGGTCTTTTCCATAAGCCCACACTGTTGAAAGTAGGCTGTTGCCCCCCCTCGGCGGAGGCTGTAGCCTCGAAAGCCCAAGTGCGCCACTTTAAACACACGGACCAAGTGAAGGAATTCCTCTCGGAATTTGGTGCCACTATGCATCCAGATGGGGACACGGCTCAAACCTTGCCTTCGTTTGCTTTGCACAAGTTCATCCATAAGAATTGCGACAGTCTCTGAGTAGATTGTGACAGACTCTTGGATGTTGTGGCGTGTCCCGCCCTTGCTTTTGGGTAGGTGCACGATACCTTTATTGCCCTTTAGGAGCAGATCGCACGGCCTTACGGCCAGCGCCTCCCCAGTACGTAGAAAGCAGTGAAAGGCCAACGCCACCAGGCAACCTAAGTCAAAGCGCTCATGTTGAAGACAATAAGAGACCATCGCCCACATCAAGTCTTCTGGAAGAGGGGGGGCTCGGCTGGGGACTTCCATCCGTCTCCATGTGCCAAATAACCGCCAACTAAGCGGAAGCCTTTTCTTCGTGGTAGGCACGAAAAAGTGTAACCCACTAAGGGCATCAGCCACCACATTGAGCGGGGCACCTTTTGCAAATTGCAGTTGGATCCAGTCTCCCACCTGTTCATCCAGATCTTCCATGTCAGAAGCATCCTCCACAGTCTTGCAGAGAAGTGAAACAGCGTTATAGTACCTGACTTGTGTGGCCTTCGTCACACCGACGTCTCTGAGCACTATCCCTTTACGGGCATGCTGCCTTGCGCGGCGATTACGGGTGCCAGCAAAGCTTGGTAAACGTGGCATGGCTAGGCTCGACTCGCCTGATCAGTCGGATTCTCTGTGCTTTCAACATGAATTAAAATGGGGAACAAGCTGAAACCAAACTGGAGAGCGGCGATCTTTCTCATGATGGACATTAGCATCTGACTGCTGGACCTTCCCTTCGCAATCACACTCATACTCACATAGCTGTCGGTGAGATGCACAAATCTGACGTTACTCTCCAGGAGATGCTCGATTCTCCAACGGAAAGCCAGCAATATGCTCCTCATTTCCAACCTGTTTATATGTTCTGCTTTTTGCCACCTACAGGAAAATACATGCTTCCACTCCCACCAGTCTGCTTGAGCACTCTGTCGCGGGTAGGCTTTCGGATTCATGATCATGCCCGTGGTGATTCTCACGTCAGAGCCCGTGTGGTTGACACGGGTAAGCAATGCCCTAGTGAGATCACTGACCAGCTGAGGGTTACCATGTTCAGAGCCATATACCAAACCTCTGTGTAGAGGGCATTTAGCATCTGGAGCTGCGCAGAACCCTGGAGCCATTCCCATGCGCTGCGCGAGGTGGGTATAGGAGAGAGCAGGGAGGAAGCGAAAGCAAGAAGCCCAGGCGAAAAGCGCGAAGGAGTACATGCTGAAGGAATCCCCAATGAGGCTGCATCGCTGATCTTCGTATCCGACAGGATCTCGCTTGATTTCACTCGCTGACCAACAGACTGCGGTGTGCTCATACCCATATCCATGCAGAAGGTCCCTCTCTGAACTCTCAAGCAATCGCCAACCTTTCGGTGACCATATCACATATTGGCTTTTATATTGATACGGAGGGTACCTAAATTCGTCCGCTCTCCAACGCTCTTGTGCATCCAAGGGGGTTCGAGAAAGGCCGGCCGGAGCTGGAGGGGGGCGCGTTCGCTTGATAGCTTTCATGCATGTAGGAAAGACAGTATCTGCCTCAGTTGGTTCCCACTGGGAGTCTTCTCGAAGCCACTGACCTACAGTAGGGTACGCGGACCTCGCGGTTATCTCCAGATAAAACCCTTTGTCCACAATGTGCACCCCAGGTAGAAGAGGAAGGGCCCGGTTGCTCCAGCAGAAGCGAGGACGAGAAACAGGAACAGCATCCGAAGATTGCACCCTATAAGGCCTAACCCCCAAAGCTTCAGAGATTTGCTGCGCAGCCGCCCTATCCATGGAGGCCACGTTTTCCACAAAAGAAATAGATTGGGAAGTTTCGACCAAAAACCTGAAGTAATAGTTCCAACACCCTCAAAATTTCGGAAAAGAGACCGCTTTCCTCACCCTCCAAGTTCTTCCGATTGTACTTTACCGAACTCAGGTCGACGCAAGGAAAGCCTCCCCATAGATCTACCTGCTGAACATGAGGGTACCGCAATAACCATTGGTGCACCATCTTCCTGTCGATTTTTCTGACATCCCCCATCACCACTGCATGTGGCCACCTGCGCGATGTTACTCGGCACGCCGCTTTTGAGATGTCGAAGGCAATGAGAGCAGAGGGTGAGGCACCTACCAAGTCATACGCCCGGAACGCCCCTCCGATGCCGTTGAAGAGAGAGATCACTAAGATAGGCACGTCAATGCCACCTCCAGCAGAAGACCCCAAAGACCTAGAAAAGGCCTGGCCCGCAGAGGAGAGACCCGTTGCCTGCCCAACAGCTCCCCCGCGGCCCGAGGCATCCGAAGCAGTTGCGACCTCACTTACCCTGGCACCCAGGTTGGTATGAAACAAGCAAGCCCCAAAGACCAAGTACAGCAGCTCCCTACGTGCCTCCAGTACCTGTCCAGGCCCCATCCGTTTTCCACTAATCAGCTTCCACACCATCTGCACACCAGCCATCCCAGCGCGTCGAAATTGTAGAATGTGCACCCAGCGCCCCATAACAACCTGCAGCCACTTAGTAGGCATCCTGGACATGGAAAGGAGCAAGCATGTAGTGAGGATTAAGCGGTGTAACCTCTCGGCAGAGCCCCCCAGCAACTGAGCATCACCGTCCAGGAGAGCCCCCAACTCTTCAACAGCCTCCACATTATGTACCTTCTTCTTGGCAGATGAGATCACTCCTGCAGTGTTCCAGGCCTTTTCTGCCTCAGCATGTACCTGAGCCACCTCTGCAGCCTCTTCACCTTGTAGTACTTTTTCACCTGCAAAGAAGTTGTCCAAATAGACATGATACCAAGCCTTTTGCCTCTCGCGCGATTCACCAAGAACTGCGGTAAGCCACGAAGGAAGGGGGCGCGTCCTAGTAACCATTGCATCGCGGGGCAAACCATGCCTATCCAGCAAAAGTTGACTGGCTTCTTGCATAACGCTAACTGCACTGGCCCATCCCATTGGGAGGACACCGCAAGCTAAAGCATACTGAGTACCAACCACCCGACCGATGTCAGCACCATCCACAACGAGGTTAAAAGCCAGGTAAGGTCTCCACTGTGGGGGAAGCGCGAAGAGGTAGAACGCAGAGGTCATATCGCTTTGACACAGGCGTAGCGTTTCGTCTGGTCCCAGTGTGATTGACATGTACTGTGTAATACCTGGTAACTCATGGACACACCCAGTCAACTGCTCCATCACAGAGTTTGAGGGAATCAAGTTCATGATGACCCGCAAGTGAGGTCTCGAATCATCCAGAGTTGCCGATTTGGCCACACCAAACATGCCATTGAGAACTGTAGTACCCCTGTATTTGAAAACCGAGTCCAGTTCAACCCAAGAGCAAATATTCCTGCTAACCAGGAGTGCAGCAACCTTCATCCTATCAGTTTCAACAATGTGCACCTTGGCCTGCAGTTTTGGGAGTTTCTGCCCACAGTCACTGGCAACACAATCACTCGGCCTATTCAAAAATGTCCTGGTACGTCCCTTAGTCCACTCCAGAATTGGTATGCTACCTCCATGTCCCATCGGCGGCAACGCCGGGAAAACTTGGTCAAATGTGAGTGGTTCCATCTTGGCTACCTCTTCACCTGTGTATGTGACGAATCGGTTGCTAAGTTCTTTTTCCACCTGAGCTGCACTTCGCGTGATCTCAGTGTCCTTCCGGAGAATTCGCTCCACCGAGGCCTGCACATTAAAGAGCGCAGTCTCGTCAGATTTTCGCCAGCGGCCCCGGGGCGCGCCACGGCAACCATGCATCCAATTAATATAAAGCAAGGATAGCAGCATCCAGCTTTCTGTACTATGCTGCAAGGAGAAACTTGGGGCTAGGATGTCCTGGTACGTGCAACCTTTCAGTCGCACAATCAGGGCCTCCAGGCCGCCTAGTCGAAGCGGCAATGCGCCCTTCTTGAGGGTGCGATGCACGGCAGCGAGGCCAGCACCTTGAAAAACCATGGGCGGCAGGATGCAAGACAATGGTGTCAGCACCCCGCCAGCGCCATCCACTGGGGTCCCTTGTGAGACCAGCCAAGCCATCATCACGCCCAGCTGCCTCAACGACCTTCCGTCGTCGCAGCAGAGCCTGAAGAAGCCCAAGCCCTTATCTCCCTTAAGAGAGCGCGTCACCGGACAGCTCCCCTCAGGTGTCTCATCCTCCAAGGACCTCACTTCTTGGGATCCTTCTCTGCCGGCTTTGCTTCTTTGTTCTCCGGCTTCTCCTTTTGGCTGGCCCACCAATTTCCTCCTCCGGCGCCCTTGTTCCAGCTGTTTCTTCCCTGCCAGCCCCCTTCTCCTTTGCCCGGCCTGGGCCAATCCTTGCCTTTTCCTCGGCCCTTTCCTTTGTTGCCACCGCCTTTTCCGCTCCCCTGCCATGAGTCTCCTTCTTGGCGAGGTCGACGCCACTCCTCTCCTCCCTGTGCTTTGCTCACCATCTTCCCGTGTTTCCGTGCCTCCAGGAGGAGAGAGGCAGGGGCTCCCTGGGTAGCTTCGAGAGGATGAAGCTCCAGGAATTGAGCCGCTTTCCACGTGCCCTCGTTCGCCGCCGTGTGCAGGGCCAGGAAGCGGGAAGCAAGGGAATCTCCCAGCTTCCCTAACTCCCCGGCCCGCAACTCGTCCAGGCACACCGAGAGGTGGTTGAGCTCCTTCATCAGGTTGTTGTTGGGATGATATGGCCTGATCATCAGGTTGAAATATGAAGTCATCTTGACTCCACATGTGATGTCCGAGGCCTCTTTCGTCTCCACCACTGAAGTTTGATCCAGCGCATGCTTCGCGTGCTGAATCAGAAGCCTCAACACAGTGCCGGGCTTCTTTGAAGACTTTCGTTGGAGGGGAGCCAGCATTTCTGACGAGCTGGACTCGCTTGCATCCTCTTCCCTGTCCGACTCCTCCGAGCTCTCCCCCGGTGAGTCTGGGTCTCCTCCAGGAGCCGAGGCTCGAGCTCCATTTTTCTTCTTCTTCTTTCCTTTCGACTTCTTCCCTCCAAGCAGGGCCTTCACCAACTCCTTTACCTTTCCTGAGGTGGAGCTGCTTCTCCTTCCTGAATCCTTGCCAGACATCTCCTCCTTCCGGGCTTGCCTCACCTGCGCGGCTTGCGCCAGCAGCTGCAGCCCCGGGTCCTTGTCTTTCAACCTCTCCTTTGACTTCCTCTTCCTCTTCTTTTTCTTTCCTCCTCCTTCTGCAGCCCCCTTCGGCTCGCTCTTCACTTTGTCTTTGATCGCCAGTGATGTCCGGGGAGACAACGGCTCCCCCGAAAGTTCCGGCGACCCGTCCTCCTCCGCACTGTCTGAATTGTCTATGTACTCGGACACCTCGCTCTCCTCTACCGTGATGACTTCGTCTCCTTTCTTGGCGTCTTCTCCGGCTCCTCTTCCACGCAACCTTCTCAGCTTGTCTCTGAGCTTGGCTCCATCTAAGCCCGCAGTCTTTCCAGCTGTGCGAGGACCTGCACGGCGAGGCGCTGCTGCGCCAGCAGGCCTCTTCAGCACGGATCGACGGCGGCCGCCCGGAGCCTCGGTCTCCTCTGCCTCGTCGGCCTGTAGATACTCCTTGATGACCAGCTTCCCCCACGGCTTCATGTAGCTGGCCTCGAAGGTGGCACAGTTGAACCACCTTGCTGCGATGACGTGCACCACGCCCTCCATCTCCTCGTAGGTGCAGGGCATGCTGTGGCAAAGATGTAGGGGCTGCTGCTTTCTGTTGAGCAAACTGCTCAAAGTCTTGCCTGCCTCCTCGTGATTGCAGCCCACACATCTTCCACTCAGCTCCAGGCTTCCTTCGCCAGTTTCCCTTGTGGAAGTAACAAGATAGGCACCGTAATGCCCGCTGTGCAAGTGGCCCTCTACCAGGCCAGTCTCGAACTCCACAATGTCGCCAGCCCTGGGTCGGAAGCCCTCCCAGACATAATCTGGGTCCTCTAACCTTCTCCATTCTCCTTCTGCGGCGCCACGCGCACGCTCTTCTGCCATCTAGTTTCTTCTCTTTCTCTCCCCGCCAGGTGGCAAGGGGGGTCTCTCACTGATTATCCTTTCGGGAAGCCCCCGATGGATCTCCAAGTAGGGCCTTTCGGCCAGCCTGTGGACTCTCTTGTGCTTGCGTCCACCTCTTTTCTTCTTTTTCTTTTTACCCTTCTTTTCACCTTCTGCAGCTTCTTCTTCTCTCTCCTCACGCCTCTTCTTTGCCTCCTTCTCAGAGCCTTTCTTCTCGCCACGCCGCTCTTCTCTGGCGCGTTCTTCTCCTCTGTCTTCGTCCTTCACCCTCTTCAGGGGCGGGGCCTCTTCTTCCTCTCTCCTCTTCTTGGGCCGCTCCGATGAAGCTGCGCGACGACCTCTTCCGTCAGCAGCTCCCGGCAGCTCCTCCCTTTTCTTTGGCGCCCTCTCAGGCGATTGGGGGGCGGCCTTACGACTCCGCACGTCAGCGGCCCCTCCTTCCTCCTCTTCCGAGTAGCTCTCGTAGGTATAAGAGTACTCCTCGGAGTTGGCTTTGGGCTTGGCTGCGCTCTTTGCCGCAAGCCCGGCTGAGGAAGTTGCGCGGCCTGAGCCAGCAACCTCCTCCCCGCCTGGCACGGCCGGAGGCCCGGTCCCGCTACCACCAGATGCGCGGCCAAGGCCAGCACTGATGGACCGCAGGGCACGGACCTCACGAGCCGCGCTCAGTGCGAGATTTTCCGCAACGGTCCGTAGACCAGCGGGGCCAGGCCACCTTGCGGTGAGTTCGGAACCTAAGATTTCCCAGGCCCCGCACCCAATGCACCAAGTATCGCCCGCAACCTTCTCGGCAATGCGACACTTGGCACACTTTGAACTCATTTAAGTTCAAAGGCTTTAAGCCCAAACAGCAGACAAACGTGCATTTGCGTTCAAGCAAACAGTCGGGACGACACTCATTGCTATGATTTTGATATGGTTTTGATACGATTTTGATACAATTTTGAATGGTTTTGATACGATTTTGGATATGGTTTCGATGGGTTGGCTTCAAATCACAATTTTGACCCACATCAAGAATCATAACTGAAACCATATCAAGATCGTATCTGATACCATATCAACATCATGCAGTAACTGCAAAACCACGCCAGAAACAATTCATAACAACACATCATAATACATCATATCTGAAACGTATCAAAATCATAAAATATATATACACATATATTGAAAACCCTTCATCCTAGAGATTTCGGATGCTGTAAATTTACACAGTTCGGCTTGTCAATGGATTGGTTTAAGGGAACATCTTAACAGGAAACCATGTTTTTGAACCCCCAAATTTGTTAGGTTTTTTCTGTAGACGTTCCATGACGTTCCTATCAACTCTGGGATCTTGACAGTTATCCGGCCTTGGCTTCTCTGCGTTGCCGCAGTCTCTGCACAGCGCTGTTGGGCCTGGCTTGAGAAACTCATGTGACTCATGTTCTTGTTGAGAATTGCTATTCCAATTTCATCCAATTTCCCCCATTTTTGGAGAATCCAGGATATCCTCCAGTAAACCAAAACATAGCCATTGAAAATGGCCATAGAAATAGTGGATTTTCCCATTAAAAATGGTGATTTTTCCATAGTTATTTTGACATAACCAGAGGGTAATCTCCTGAGATCTCCTCAGCTCCCAAGAGATGACTCTAACTGAAGTTCGCCGGAGCCACGGTGGAGGCTCGTTTCGGGCATATCGAGCCTTTTTTTTCAAGGTGCAGCACTCGGGTTTTTTTTGGTTTTTAATAGCCCCGGATAAAGGGATAAAGGGTAAGGTAGGGGCAATGGACGTGGTTTATTACCGGCTCTACCACGTTTTTTTTGGTTTCAATATCAGATCATCTCAATGTTTTTGTTGTTGGCATCAGCAAATGATGCAAAACGGCCAACTATGGCCAAAAAAATTGACATCATCTGAGGCATCCGCTTGTCGCTGAGCTGAGACGTTGGGGATGACGTAATTCATCCACTCCTTTGGATACACTGTCCAACAACGAAGGATACCCCAAACCATTGATTTACCCGACCACATGACTGGATTCTGTGTTCCCCAAAGGACTGGTATGAACAATGATGGGTTCCATGGATTTCTACCACTTCATCAACGGGGCTGAAATCTGCATCCACTGAGATGTCAAGAGTAGACAAACTTCAAACTGACCATGCTCTGCCTGCCTCGTTGCTCACGTTGACATTGATTGGATCCCAGGATATGCTCTGATCTCTTTCTCCAGCTCCCTGCCAACACTTTGCCCGGTACAATTATCTTTCACACAGTTGACAGGGTTGATTTTTTTTTCGCGATCTGCAGATGCTTTTTCATCAGGAAACCAAACGGTGGATTTTCTTACCATCCAATTTTTGTGTCTGTTTTTAAACTACCATCTGGTTATTTAACATAGCCATGGAAAATCCCTCATAAATGGAGGTTTTAATGGGAAAATCCACTATAAATGGGCCATTTTCCATGGCTACGTTAAATTACCAGATGGTATGTTTTTCCGGACAAATCGGCCCTGAAACTCACCCTTTTCGCCCTTCTTCCAGCTGCGGCCTTGGCTCCAACCCTGTCATGAGCCGCCCTGGGCACAAAGTGCCTTGGCACACGCGAGGATGGACGTGGTTTGAGAGAAAGCTTACCGGACACCCCCATTTTTGGGGGAAAAGCATGGAAAAAAAACGCGGAAAAAACATGGTATATGCATGGTCTGCGGCAGATTTTCCCTTGAGTCTTCCCAGTGACCTAAGCTCCACAAGAACTGCCGGGCTTAGATTCAGACTCCTTTGCAACATCGTTGTGCCCTCACCGGGAACTGATGCATCCAAAGTCAATGAAAGTGCAACCAAATATTGAACGAAACCTGTTTTATACCTCTCCATTTCAACGTCTACTTCGATCATTGTCATCAAAACGTGTCAGTGGTGATGCTACTCAGATGAACCTGTTGGCAAGAGAACATCCCCATGTCAGTTCGGTCAGTTGCTCGTTGACATTTGGTCCCTGTTTTGACAGAAAAGTTACTGGCCATGTTTCGGAAAAATAACATTATTTAAGACCTTGTGACAATCCAATTGAGCCATAAACGAATCCCCAAAATAAACGAATCATCCCCAAATAAACATAGATATACACATATAGAATCATATAGATATACATAGATTATCAATATAAACATAACGCCACCAAATTTACCACCCTCCCGGACTCCCTGGTCGTCCCACCTTGGCGATCCGTCTCACGTTCGCGCTTGGGCTTCACGGTCCTCGATGGGTGACTGGGTGACTGGGTCAGGTGGAGCAGCAACGAACACACAACTGGATGGACATGTTAATTATTGTTTATAGTAAGAGGAAATGATTTTTTTCAGTAACAGTGTTGATCATATCCACTTTTTTTGACTAAGTTATGAAGAATATTATCAATTATTTGTAAATCTGGTATGAAACCATCTAATCTTTGGGGGGTCTTATCATATTTTGACCCGTGAACATCTCCGTTGTGTATGTTGGAGAGTACATCCTCCTGCTCAAAAGAGTTATAGTGGTATCCATCTGAGCATTCTAGCGATGATAATCAATGATATGTTATAGAATTATATATATTATTATATATATATATGATTATATATATATACATGCTATATCTTCTCCATGTTTGATAGCTCAATCATCCAGCCTGATGTCTCCGACGCCCATGTGGCTCATCACATCTCAGGTGCCCCACTTGGTGCTCTCTGTCTGCCCCATCCCGATCAGCTTCTTGGCTTTGTCGATACCAACATTTATGGCGTTCTGTATTCTGTCCTCAGAAACGTCACAACTCAGCGGCGCGGAGAATGTTGGAGAATGCTGAAGACTGCTCCCTCTACGGAGGCGCTAAGAACCCCAAGTTGAGATAAGTTGAGAACCTCGATCAAACCTCCTTTCCTGGCTTGGTTTGGCCAATCCCACATCAGCCTTCGTATGAGAACATGCAATGGCATTTTTAGTTGGGTAACTATCCCAAGCTCTAATCCCACATCAGCAAAAGTTGGTAGCGCTTTTTTTCTTCAGGTCATTTACTCAAGTTGATCATAGTTGATCTACACCTCGCTGAATCCTGCTGAATATTACCACAAACAACACCTGGTCGTTGCCAAGATGCCAAACCCGCTTCAAAGAAAAAATAGACGGGATCCAAAGCAGCATCACAGGCATCCAGGAAGGCCACTACTTTTCGCCTAGGCTATGGTAATATATGGTAATATACATTAATATGATATGAAAATGTCATGATCTTCACAGCTTTCTGAATGACCCTCTTTGAAAGCCGCTTTCGACTTGGCTCCCAGCACGGCCCAGCTGACCCGTTTAAAAGGCCTCATGAAGTTGCTAAGCAATGCTCTAAACCAAAGTGCGATGGAACACGTACGATGCTGTCTAGATTCTAGACTCTAGACCATCATGATTGAATCTGACAACCAGGATGAAGGGTTTGATTCGATCACTGAGATCTTGGCTTCCATTCTCCCACCCGCGTACAGACCACCTGAAACATTCGTAAAAAGCATCGTCACGATTCGTCGACTGCAAATGCAAAAGGTGCAAATCAACGTCCCCAGTGATACAGGTTCCATCAGGTTCCCATCCCTTCAAAAATGCTGGCCATCAAGGCTGGTGGAACAAACAGCGCGGCCCCCACCGGGCCCCCACCTGTATTGCCTCTTCCAAGTAGAGGGCGCAGTTCTCCGACCAGGTCCTGAAATCCACAGGGGTTCTGAAAAATTCAGGTCTGACCCCAACATTTGGGGATGTTTCGAGGTGTAACTCCAATGTTACAACTGTAACCCCAAGGACAAAATGGTAAAACTATGTAAAACTTGGCAGTTAGAAGATCCCACCAAAGAAATTAAAAAATATTAAAAAGGTGCCTGATCCAACAGAAACAGCATCCGCGACCTCGCTTGAGAGCCACGTCTTTTCCGCTTGGTGGGTGCAGGATCACCAACCTGGGCGGCGATGTTTGTGAATCACGATGCAACATGACCGGCTGGTAGCTTGGCCCACGGCAATGGATCCACGGATTGCACATCCAACGACCGCTACAAGCGCAATGCACAGCAAAAACCTCAAGCAACACGGCGGCATGAGATTACCGTCTGGGAGGCTAATGCTTTATCACGCTATATCACCCTCTAAGTCTCTGAAGCCAACAAGAATGTGCATGTAAAGCATGTGCCGTAGACATCAAGTTGGCAAGGTCCAGACGTAGCAGCAGCGGAAAGGAGTGTCAGAATCGAGGTTAATCCTGACAAAAAGGCACCCATTGGCGTCATTCTACAAATCCAGTTGTTCAAAGAACAGAACCCCAACATACCCCAACCCACTTGGGATCATCTGGATGTCTTTTGAGTCACAGCAAGGCCTGTAACTGACGGCACTGTTTCTGGTTGACAACCTGAGGTCAAAGGGAAAAATCAGGGGCGCTGTCGCAGGTTTCAGGTCCATCCACCCTGTGACAGCAGCCGAGCTCGCGACTAAAGCAGGACTCATCACTGTTCTGTGGAGCCTATCATTGAAATTCCACGGCCAGTCGAAGGGTGAAAACATGTGAAAACTACAAATCCTCTGGCAATCTAACCCGGAAATGCGAAATCCAAACTTCTTTAATGGGTAAATTGATATGCAAATGGGCAAGTGTAGATTTCCATTGCCAGGTTGCCAACGGGCAACCTTCCGGATGGGCATCGCTACCCAGGAGCCAGGAAAAATCCAAGCAAGTTGCAACAAGGAGACACACAGGGCAATAAATTCCCTGGATCATTTGTTTTTTTCAGAATTATATGTACATTTATAGATTCCAGACAGTTGTAACTTATGTAATCTCGAGTTATTGTGCAAACTTGATTGGAACAATAGCAAGCTAGCCACATCTTCACACTTGATTGATCCTGGGTGTTTCCAGTCATCCTATCATCCTAAATACTTTCAAAGCGTCACTGCATGGCTCAGATGAGCCTTGAAAAAACCTGGTTTGCACTCGCAAGCTTCGGAGGAGCAGGCTGCCGGTGACCTTGGTCACTTTTGCTTTCGTGGTAAACCGGTAAACCCAATCGTCAAGCAAACTAAAATTCAATGGATTGGTTTAAGGGAAAATTTACAGGAAAACCCCATATTTAATGGGAAAATCTATGGTTTCCGGTTAAGATTTTCCCTTAAATCAATCCATTGATAAACTCATCCAATTTCAACAACATCTGGGATGTTTTTCTGGAAGCCCATCTCCAGGGAGTTCTTTGGCCAAGTAGCACCGGACACTCTGGGAGAACTGGCGTGCACCTCCGTTTCTGGGCTTTAGCTGCGGAAACACATTGGGAATGTTCAAAAACATAGGAACCCCAAAACCACAGAGCTTGTTAGCTTGTTAACACATTTATCACTATCAGAGCAGCCTCTCATTCAGGGGTATCATTGCAGGTCTCGAACACTTGAGTATCTGAGTATCACTAGAACCTGCATCAACCTGCGATGACAAACATCAACAAACATCAAGTGAACCATCAAAGATCAGCAAAGATCTCCAAGAATCATCAAAAACATCAATTGAACATCAAATGAAGCGCTGCTCACCGATATTGACCTATTTCAGACTGGCCCCCCTAGGACCCCCCGCAAGTAGCAAGTTGACCTGTCCACCGTCTGCAGCTCCTGGAGAGGAGTGGCTCAACCCCTAGATCCAATTCTTGTGGTCCATTTAGAAATTGTAGAGACCGCCCAAACAGATTCAGAAAAGTTTCAACTTACTACTGTTTTGGTGGGAATTGTCTGTTCAATCATTTTACATATTTTACCGGCTACGAGAAATATGAGAAAATCTTGGGGGTTCAGGCTGAAAAGGGGTCCCCAATGTTCCCTGAAAGAAATCAGAAAATGATAAGATCTGTGTCTTTGTCAACGTATCAGCTCCTTTCGGACATGCGAGGGGTCTTCGCAGCGGCACATCTCTGTGCTGCATTGAGACGGATCTGTTTTGCACATGTACCTGTCCGCAATGGAGGAGCGGTGCTGGATGTCCTAGTCAAGTACAACCAAATTTTGGAAGTCCTGCAATAGAAAACTTAGCAGTCCCTGAAACATCATGGAAACAAATGAAAAGCAACACATACCTCCTTGCACACAGCTGGCAATCTGAAGCTTGTGGCGCACTCTTTGATGTGTAAGCATTGCTTCCCTCTGCTGGTACAAAATGTGCCCTTTGTCAAGGCCTCGTCCACAGCATGTGTTGCCAGCCATGTCTTCAGCCGTTTACATCAGAAAATTGAATAAAATTGAAACATCGCCTGAATGGGTATTGGTCGTTAAAAATTCTCACCCAGTGGGCCAGGGTGATGTAAAATCTGTAAATGGAAGATTTCAACACCCAGTGGGTTTTTTGGTGGCCAATTTTTTTTTTCATCCAACTGCGCCTCATCTTTGTTACTGCGTTGTGTAAACTTCGCAGAGCCGCCAGGAGTCCCTGACAGCATGGAGTCTGGAGGGATACATAGCAGAGCTGAATCAAATACCCAAGCATTGCTAACTGCTAAAGGATCTTCAACCGCAGAAATTTAAAGGGAAAAGCATTGCTTTCAAAAACGCATCGTCTGCACATGTGTATCTTGCATAGAAATCCATGTTCAATGGTATGGTTCTTTTCCCTTCAAGCAAAAACCGTCAACATCGCAGTGCAAAAATGGTCATCTGCGGTTGGTCCTAACATAGATCAGCATGGAATCCCTTCTACGTGCCCATCAAAACCCCATCTTTTCATATATTTTTTTCAGTTTGTTCTAATGTCATCCAATGTCCATCTCTACTCTGCCTTGACACTGTGTCAGCTGCCAATCACCATTGGACCAGGTAAGGCCTCAAAACCGGAACTTTCTGAGATTGGTTTCTCAAGATACCAGACTAACAAACAATGAAACATCACCGTGCCCTAGCCCTAGAATTGAAATATTGCTACAATCCCCAAGAAACAACCGTCAACTAGCAGATTTTCACTGGCCATGTCTCATTTGCCAAAGGATGCTATGGTGGGTAAAGCGAAGAGTCCCAAGGCACCAGCAACTGCTTCGATTCGAAGTCTTATCTAACATGGCTGCGCCATTGTATCGAAACACAGTACCTGCACACCGATGCGAAACATGACCCTTCTCCATCTTCATGAACCGTGAACTAGCGGCAAAGCTTCATTTTTACGGCATAAGAACTGCTGAATTCACAGGGTACATGTCCTGTTCTCTCCAAAGTCCAAGCAATCATTATCGCCTTCGCCTCGAGAAACAGGAATGAGTCAGAGAAGTTGAAAGCACGAAAGCCACGCACTGTTTAAGCTTGTACCTTTCTGACTGTGACCATCCGTGAGGAGCGAACGGCGCAAGGTGACATCAACATGAGGATGAACCTGAAGCGCTGCCGCTGACAACAAACAACTCATCAGGCCATCAGGCTCTGGTAATTTAACATAGCTATTGAAAATGGCCATTTATAGTGAGTTTTCCCATTAAAAATGGTGATTTTCCATAGCTACGTTAAATTACCAGAGGGTAGGCTCTGTTTGGCTCAGGTCCCCAAAAAATGGGACACTGGAGGTCACTCAGCACTCGACGCACTGCATGCATGGCTTCTCGGGAGTTCCTACATCTATCCTCCAGGCAGGACTCGCTACACCTAGGACCCCTCTCCACCATGACCTTTCTGCTTCAACGTTAAGAAAGCGCTTTGATGCCCTGACTTGTGGCCCGAAAATGTTCAAGGTGCACAGCGAAAAATCCGGGAAGCATCAAGCATGGATGTGATATATTGTGATATGATCCTTGGCCAAGATGGATCCTCACAGTCGCAAGCCTCAGATCAAGTCGCAATGGAAATCACAAATTTGATCTGCAACGACCTCTGCTCCCCAGCCCCCCAGGTGCTCGGAATCCAGCAGCTGTGGAGCATGCTGGGTCTCCTTCTACGACCGCCTCAAAGAAGTTTCGAAAGTGTCAGGCTGGCCCCAAATGAGTATGGCAACAGCAAATGGGGTACCAATGGACCCAAAAAATTGGCTTTTTTTCCGAGTTTACTATTTACATCTATTTACTATATACTGTAATTAAATGTAATTAAATGTCATTACCCAATTTATGCCAAAATGGTGGTGGATAATCTTGAGCCATGCGCAGCGAAGACAAACCTGAGGATCAGACTGGACAAAACTCTTCAACACATTGCGAACATGCTTGCGCGTCCTCCGCGCACGTGAGAGACATGTTTGTTTTTAAAATCCAACAGCTTCAAGCAGTGGGCAGATTCTTGGACAAGAAAATGCTAGCATCACCCACATCCACAGTTTGGCTTTTACCAAAAACACCAGAAGTCTTCGCACTCATCATTTCCGCTCTCCTGCGTCACCAAATCCCGCTTCATCAACGGGAACGGACAAGTGCATTCTCCGGGCCTGATTTGGGCTGATGCCAAAGATTGCAGCATGGCAGACAAACATGGATGGCGCAAAATCTCTTGGGGCGCCCACGTGCACATGCCTTGCTCCGCAGTGCACCTGCACAAACATAGCTGAGAAACAGGATGGAAACTGGTTCACAAAGTCCGAAGAATGTGCATGTGACATTTCCAAGTGATCTGGTTCGCCAATACCAAAAAGATCCGAAAAGGGTCAGCGTGCTTCAGCTGAAACTAAAATCTTAGTCGTCTTTCTGTGTGTCTGGACCTTGGAACCATTTGGCCAGACAGCCCGAAAGCGATCAGAAACAAGATCACGGACAGGCTGCAAGCCCACCTGAGCACAATGGAAGCCGGCGGTTCACCGGTGAAAGTCATCAACGCAATAATGTGTCTGCATTGATACACTGAACCAAAAAGATCAAAAAAGTGAAGATAGGCCACACAAATTAAGGGGGGACAATTCACTTGATCCCCAGCCTAGTTCTGCACGCTTGAAAGTAAAATTGAAGTCCAGATGGTCGACGCAGTTACTGAGGGGTTTCTTCCAGAGTTGTTTCTGGGAGGACGGCTGGCCCAGCCAATGATCTTCATGAGGCTGGATGTCTTCAACCTGAGTGGTATAGGGGTCAAGGCATGTTCGGCCACAAAGTTGAATTTAGCTTCAAAAAATAGGGATTTGAACAGCAAACTAAGGGGTCAATGTTTAACCCAAAAGTCCGAAAAGATCTGAAAAGTGGTTCACCAACCGAAACGATATACTGTATATAATTACTGTACAACCAGGAAAAAACGGAAAATCTGTGATATTAAATTGGGTTCAAGCAACATCAAGCAATTACACTACTACCCAAAAAAAAACAGAACGGCCCCTCATGGGGGAGTGATTTTTGCTCAAAAAATTGTCAAAATACATGTATTTACATGTATTTATAGTGTTTTGTGACAAAAGTAGGCTTAAAACCGTTATTTTAGAGCAAAAAATAGAGTTCACCTCCAAAGGCTATCATATGTTGTTATAAATCACTGGCATCTACAGACTCTTATGATAGGATTCAAGTTTTCCTGTGAGGCTTGCAAAGAACTACAAAAAATCAACACATAACACAAAACGTCTGCTGCACAGCATGCCAAAGAATGGGTAGCTGTGCATCTTGGAACAGAATATACAGTAGCAATAGGTGGCTAATGTGATAGAGGTGATGGAGAAATTCTATCGTTAGAAGCAACTGATATGATATAGCTTATTATTCATGAACTTGTTAGATTGATATCATCTCAACATACATTGTATATAGAAGCATTTGCGCTACATAAGAAGTATGGTGGGAAGGGCATACATTATGTAGGTGG
>Ga0126342_10001815_pt1 | contig 31493 bp, 34 predicted proteins | sample Cyp1metagenome_FD_92528 | JGI IMG/M metagenome (GOLD analysis project Ga0126342, IMG submission 92528) | Coral microbial communities from Lord Howe Island, Old Settlement Bay, Australia - Cyphastrea 1 metagenome | ecosystem: Host-associated > Invertebrates > Cnidaria > Coral ...
GGCGCGTGCTGCGTTTCTCGTGTTGCTGCGCGTCCATCCCTTTGCAATGTTGCGTTGCTTGTCGTCCAGGCCTCAGCGACAAGGCGAACAGACCGCCGTCCCTCGCCGAGTGGACGGCGGATGGTCACGCGCGGGCCCCAGCGCGTTTTTGTGCTTGTCCTTTCTTCAGGTTTCCGTTGCATGCACGTCCTGCCCATCGCATTCATCACTCAGGCTGCGTTCCGATACAGACCGAACTACCTGACGAACAAGGCCCGGGGCCGAGTGATTACTTCCAAAATCCTCCAAACCTCTCCTTATATACGCACTGGTTCTTCGTCTTCTTCTTCTTCTTCTTCCTGCTTCCGAGGAACGCAACAGAAAGGCACATGCGGCCAATGGCAACACCAGCATGGTGTGTGTGTGTGGTGTCCTCAGACCGCACTCTATGTACATACATGCTCCACTGCATCCCGGTATCATCCGGTATATCCATTATTGATCCCAGGCCAACTGCCCCGAGGTGCCCCACGAACAAGGCTCGGGCCGACGACTTTTTATTTTTACTGTTCATTCTATATATTTATGCAATAATATTTTATGAATATATAATATTATATATGTAATAATAATGATAATGATAGTATTATTAATAATAATAATAAGTAACATATCTCAACAACAAAATACATAGAACAGTTTGAAACCAGCAAATTATCAGGACAAACACATAATCTGTGTACATCCTGAAGAAACTGCTCTACAAGGTGGTGCCCCCCAGCTATGTTTGTTGGCTTATAAACCCCATGAGTTATAGTTAAAACAATCATAAACCCTAGTCAACCTAGTCATGCTTACCAACTCAGCGATCTAAATCCTATGAAATGCCATTAAATCCTATTAAATCACAAAAACGCATGTTGTTTCACCATGATCAGCCACATTTCCGCGCAGAAGAGACTCGTCGTTTCTGGTGGTGTCAGTGCCTGCAGAGACCATCGTACCTTGGACAGAGACCATCGTATCAGCTGGGCGAGGAAGTCTTTGCAGGGATAGAACTGATAAACAATTATATATAAACTAGGTCAATCTTAGATGGGTAGAAACTAATCCTTTAGTCTTGTGGTATCAATGGGATTATCTACGTTCACCAGCTAAGATTTTTTTTTTGTTGCAGGGTATCTAAGATTGGCCATGTAGAGGATATAGCTATGTATAAGGATATATCTAGATTTACATACATTACATAGTTTCTCTATATAGAATCAGCTGGGAGATAGCTGATACATGTTTTTGATTCTATAAAGGATTAACTATATGCAGATTAGGATATAAAGACGATATCTTGGTGATTTTTTCACGGTGATTCATAAGGATTGCACCACCTGAAGTCGTGATGTCACTGGAATGATGGTGAAATGGGAGCGGGCAATCATCCCCACACGGGCCAGTACCTGTTCAGCCAGGACTAGATTTGGTGATCACACACCGAAATCTTGCAACAAATCACTAGCCCATATACTCCATGTATGGTATATTTGCCTACATTTGGGTGATTTTTAGGGCAAATGTTGATAAATATTCCATACATGGAGCATATGGGTAGAATCAAAGTGAAGATTCTCAATAAATTTGCGGAATCCAATATAGAATTCACATGGCCATATATTGCCATGATATACTATCAGTTGATCAAGATTGCTGTAAAGTATAGTCAAGTGATATTCTCATTAATTTCAGCAATTATCATCAGAATTGTCTTGATGGAATAAACTTCAATAAGAAACAGTTGAGAACAACAGTCTCAGTCAGTTCTTGATAACATCAATCAAATCGAGATCAGATCCCAAAAGCAATCAACTTCCATCAATCAACAACAATCCCAACAGTCATCGAACAAATATTTGGCGACCTCCATGTGGCCTAAACCTACAAAATCCTGCAAATCATGGTGAATGTTTATTGGGAATCATTCCGATAGCTGGCCTTACATCTTAAGGTTTGTGAATATGATCAGTTGCCCAGAGCTTATCACTTACGACTTACTTGCGTTGCAGATAACAGATGTCAAATGCTAATAATCAGTACCATTTTACTATATTGATATCCAGATTCTATAATTCTTGTTAAGATGCAGACATGAAACTCAATTGCTAATCGGTTACTATAATTCTTATCATCAGTAAATATCAGCAACATGTTACTATAATCACTATAATCAGTAACATGGTAATAACGATGACAAAAATCAGTCCCACTACTATTGAGTAGCTATATAATCAGTAACGCGGATGTTTACATCACCCCGATCTAGGCCCCGTTGACAGAGCTCTTGAAGCTACTGATGAACTTGGAGGAGGAGTGCTGAAGTCATGGTGCTACCTATGGGTTTAATGGAAATTTAGTGGTGATTTAATGGGGCTCAATTGGAAACTATAATGGGAATAATAATGGGAAACAATATTGAATATATTATTCATTATATATGGGACATATATTCCAGTAATTCCCATTTATTCCCATATATTTCCCATTAATGAATTACTGGAATAATGGGAAATTGTGATTGAAGGATGATTCAATGAATTTTTTCATGGTGATTTCATAGGACTTAATGGAGAAGCTAGATGGATATAGGGGAATGAATGCAATACCCTAGGAGTAATCGCCGATATAGATGTGGGCAACCCAATGCCATAAACAACTACCATGACTGGGAATGACTTATGTATATCAGCCATAAACAAAATGAATTTGGGGGACGGTTTAATGCAACGAGGTTTACCACATTGGTATATGTATTTACCAGCAAGAAAGGATTTACCTAGACATGAACGCATCTTACAAACAATAATCTATGAATATCTATGGTAAGTTTTGCGACAAATTCGTGGGGCATTTGGCTTCAAATGTTTCACCATATGAGGCAAAGGCCGGTTGGCAAAGGCAGCTCAAAGGCCGGGCCCTTCCGGCCCCACTCCAGACCACTTGGGGCTGAATGCATTGGTACAAATATATATATATATATAAACATATATATATATATGTAGAAATGGGGGAGGGTCAAAACCTACTATTACCATATCACTGTGTGAATAAACATCCACAAACCATTAAATTTTAGGGTACCATCCGGGTACCACGGCTTTGACTCCTAGCCACATAATTCAAAATGGCAATCTCAGTTTTTGGACGGGTCCAAAACGGTACCTGATTGACTAAGCCTGTCTCTACGCAGTTTTTGTCGGAGCTTGTGGGTGCTAGAGGAGTTATTTCGTGCGTGTCCTCAGCATGGTCTTCATTCTTTGAAGAGCTTGGAGGGCTGTTTCTCGGCCGCGAAAAAAGGCCATCTGGAAACTTAGCATGATGATGTAGCACTGTTGACATGATTCTGCATCGAAAATGGCAAGTGCCTGACCAGTGGGTTTTGAGTTTTGAATAGTTTTGATCTACATATAAATATAATATATATAAATATCCTGAATGCAATGAGTCTTTTCCATCTCACCATACTTGTAATCCTGGACCCAAGGGTTGTTCCAACGCGGAGTGACATTCAAGTATTATGGTGCAATATCACCCCCCATCTTTGTTTCGGACTAAATAAGAGCCATACAAACCTCATTAAGAATGCAAAACTAGATAGGAAAATACAACCTTTTTCAACAAGGTTTTCCCAATTTTTCCCAGTTTTTTCCTATGGGCTGTCGGATTTTTGGCAGGTTGCTTCATCTCTGAAGCGTCTGGCGTGGTCAGCGGGCAAAGCTGGCTGTGGGCTGATGATGAAGAAACCGTCGAGGTGCGCCCGGGTCTCGCGGCGACGTGGACTTGGAGGAGTATTGTTGTTGAATATATAGTATATATATATAGTATATATATAGTATATATATGGTATATATATATAGTATATATATAGTATATATATAGGATATATATATATATAAAGTACATATATAGTATATATATATAGTATATATATAGTATATGTATTATATTTAATAATAATAGCATTATAATATTTAACTTTACATTTTAGCATTATATATGGGAGAAGTATTGATTTTAAAAGTATATATAGTATCAATAATCAATCATTATATATTTATATAGACAATCTATACATTAATATACATATATATATATATATATACATGTATTTTATAATGTTATCAGGAGAATTATAGATATTTGTTGTATGTTATTATATATCTCCTCATCAAACACATTGCAAGTTGATGCTAGTGACTAATCCTTGAAGTAAGACCTCCTTTGTTGTGTCGTGTCACTTCGACCCTCACCGCATCCCATGTGCGGACAAAGCCCTGTATGATGCGGGTTGGATAGGGACATTTGAAGCCCAAACGACCGTACCACAAACGATGCTTACGCTGTGGATCATCAAACAGGTTCTTGATTTGGTTAATGAATCATGATACTTGCACCTACCATCAAATGCATCTTGGTAAACATATCGTAGAATGTGATTTGAGGTGCCTTGCAAGCCCTTTTTTTGGTTTGTTGCCTCACAGCCACATGCTTCTCCTTTGCTTCTGACTCGGAGAGGGATCGGTAAAAAACCCTCCTGTAAAGCCCACCATGTGTAGATCATTGTCCCGTGGAAAGCATTGGTTTTTGGACATCTATGAGAATTTTCTGGAAATACAGGCAAAGTGTCCTTTATAATTAAAATAATTTATAATCATGGAATAGTGCCTAAGTTTTCAGGCACTTGATCTATGTCCATGTTAAGTGGTTCTGTTCCAATACCACACTTGCAGCCATTTGCAGTAATGGAGACTTGGCAATTGGACAGTAGATATCATTCGATATCAACTGGTCTGGCCCGTGTAACATCGAGTGATATGAATCCGCTTGAAATGTGGAAGGGTCATTTCTCCTTGTTTGTACATGTGGTGAGCATGACACAAGTGTAGCAAATGGACGACTATCATATGCTCTTCTTGGATGAATATAGTATCCCGCATTCAAAAAAACACACACACACACAAATTGTTTGATGCGACAAACCCAGGAATCGCAGAACTACCTTACAGTGGCTCAAAGGCTTGTAGGTTTCGTTTGTTGACATTTCATGGGGCCTACCAAACCTTCATGGAAACCCACACAAAACTCTTGGTTTTCCCTCAGTTTGCCTGGGGATTGCATGGGCATTGAATAAGGGTTCATGGGCCTTTGATGGGAGTTGCGTTTGACTTTCATGGGACTTGCTTTATTGGCAGGCCCCAAACATTTAGGTCCCTCTCTTGTGGGGTGTCCATGCCAGAGCCGTGGCATGGCAGAGAAGCATCACTGCTGGGTGTGAGTTCAAGAAGACCCTTGCTATTAGGTGCTTCAGCACTCCTATGAAATTACTTGCCCGTTTCTGACCATTCTAATAGTAGTTCATAAAATGCCAATTCTTTTGGGGTGCATCCCAGTTAGTAGATCGGTAACAACCATACTACAAGCCAGTTTTGTGAGGGTTATTACATGTTATTACATGTTTTTACCCAGTTGTGTCCATAATAATATGTGTGTATATATATAGTAAGTTATTATGAACCACTTGCTAAATGCCATGCGCCCCCCAAGCACCCTTGACTTCCATCCTGGAGGTCTTCGACGAGCTGGCGAACATCTTGCTCCAACACCTGCCACGACGCGAGGAGATGAGGCGACTGACTGGACCGGAATTTCCTGGATCGACTAACTGGAATAGGTACAGTTATGGCCCTTAGTTAAGGGCCTTAAATGGAATAATATCTACTATAACAAAGGTTCTATATCTATATAAGCCCATTAATAAGTGTTAAGGGGAATAACGATAGTTTTCCAGAAACAGAAGTTCAACCAGCTAAAAATATGGGGAAATTGTGAATGAATATCGAGCACTTTCTTATCTTTCTGAAGATCTGAATCTCCCGGCGTTGCGAAAAGATAAGTTACAAGCATGAAACTGGCGCAGTCACTTGACAAAAATTCTTAGAGCCAGGCTCTACACGGCATCTTTCACGGTGATCCAACACGCGGTGGAGGTGTGGCGATGGTTGGGCGATGGTTGGGGCAGGATACCAATCAGTTGTAAGTTGTAAGTCAAAGGCCTTGTGTTTTGATACCATAAGGATTGATATTATATAAGGTATCTAATATGTGATAATTACTCCGATACTGGATTTGTTTGTTGATCGGGCTCATAAATTTCTTTTCACTCAATGCATAATTTCCTGAATTACAGTAATTGTCGTGTATTTGGGCGTGTATGAACATGATGTGTTTCAGTTTTTCCCACGATTTTCCGCTTGTTTGTTACCTCAATTTCCCGATTAAAGCGGTCATATCTGTGGGAGGTATACTAGCCAGCTTCAGAGAGACCCAAGCATCAGATTCAGTCTTACATTCCTTTCTATCTAAATTCTGGGGGGTTCTTAAAGTGGGGATTTTTTAAGTCACCATGGGTTTCAATAGTAAAATGTACCAAAATGGTCGAATCTGGATGATTTGGGGGTACCCCCATTTTAGGACAACTCCTTGTAACCTCAATATCTGGAATGGTGAATGTCAAGGATAACTATCCCAAAACAGTGTTAATTCGGGCGCGCAGGGCGCTGGCCGGCCTAAGTTAGTGAATTATAATTATCATAATTGTTACAAGGTGGTGCCCCTAAGATAGGCAAGTTGGTTTATAACTCCAATAGCGATGGTTTATAGGTGATATATTATATCTACAGTTAATGGGGTTTATAAACCAATTTATAACTGGAGGGGGCACCACCTTGTTATTATTATTCAGGCGCAATGATTGGTTATCCGTTTGCCCTAGCATTAGGTTTCAAAATCATACGCTACTAGTTTGATGGATACATATATGGGCCAGGGTTTCCCAAAAAAGGGGTCCCCCAAATCATCCAGTCGTCATTTGACCACTTTAATTCGTTTTTTTGTTGATTTGTGGATCCCCAAAATTAGCGGAAGACTAGAGTTGCAAAAGTCGTAAGTACAGCGCCAGCGTGAAAGAAAAGAATGTTGGTTGCAGATTGCCAGGGTCCCTCAATTTCTGATCGGAAAGGCCCCATGTATGTCAGTATATGTACAATTATTCGGTCGAGGGTCCCTTAATTTCTTAGCAATTTCTTAATGTAGTATTTCACAAGCAGTTAGATTTGAAGATGTAAGAGCGGGGTTGCCTCTGCGCAGCGCAGCTCCTTTCGTGAGTTTTGACTCCGCCATCCTTGCACAGCTTCCCAGAGGCTCCTGGGCACAAAGGAACAGTTACCCAGTCTCCTCTACAGAAAGCTTTACAAACCCTTACATGATTAAGAAATTGAGGGGCTGGATTTCTGAGTTATGGTTGCAAGGGAGGCTGGCTCCATTTCCCGCTCCAAATAGAATCTTTATAAACCCTTTCATGGTTAAGGAAATTGAGCAGGGGCGCAAAGGGGCTCCTTCACATACATCTAAATTTCTTAGCCTTCAAAATTCCAGGGTCCCTCAATTTCTTCACGTCACTACCATTCGCATATATATATATATTTTTCCACAAAACATATATGCGGCCAAAAAATCCAGCCCCTCATTTTCTTTTACATGCAAGGACTTCTTATACAGTGCTTGGATTGTAATTTTCTTCGCCACTCATGTAATGTTTAATATTAAGTCACTGCAGGATGGTGCCCCCCAGTGATGTGAATGTTGATTTATAAACCACATGAATACTAGTTCGTTGTATCTACCATAAACCATAGCATTCAGCCACAACCATAAGGCAACTGAACGCGATTTCGAACGGGGGCTCCATCCTGCAACGGCTGCACTGACCGCGTCAGGATGAGGACTCCAAGTGGCACGTGGATTGGCATGGCATTCCGGAAGGCGACCGCCGAAGGGGCCCCCGTTGCCTAAGTTGAGGCACATAACTTGGTGAGCGTTTGAGGTTGTGGGGGATAGAACATATAAATCTCTGGTTTATAAAGCAATTGTTACCTTGGTTGATTGGTTATAAACTAGGGAATTGTGCTACCTAATTTATAGGGGATAGAACTATCGTTAGATGGGGGTATGAGCCAAATTATAACTAGGGGGGGCCCTTGCAGAAATACAACCTGGGGCCCCAATTCGTGAACTTTTGGTGAACAGAAGTACTATAGATGAAGGAACTGGTTTATGGTAGATCTATAAAAACGACCTAGTTTTCATGGGGGTTATGAAGCAACAACGATAGCTTTGGCCCGGCCTTGTAAAAATCTCCGAAACATATCTGGGGCCGGGAGCATGCCTGTCAAGAAACGAAGACTGCAGCAAATCTGAGGTCTTGCTGTTCATCCATAGAATGATGTTGTGATGATACCAAGTAGTTGACATTCCAAAATAGCTGGTGGTTTTCCTGTTTCTCAATGATCAACTCTATTTGGGGTTTCCTTAAAATGATCGATCCCCAAGTCACCATGGGTTTCAATCCTAGAATATGATGAATTTCGGGTGATTTGGCAGTACCCCATGACTTAGGAAACCTCCATTTGAAATGAGGATCCCCAAGTGACAAATATTTGAACCACAAACCAGCTTTGGTGTGTGCAGTGTTGATGATGTTGTTGTCTGGGATCCGAATGCTCGACATGTTGTGTGACCACATGCCTCTATCCAATCCTACTGGTATCAATCCAACTACTACTATATCAAACATGAGAACTTGACCTGTGCGTTTTGCAGGATTTTTAATGGGGTGGGGTGGGGTCGGGGGGCAATAACGGTCTTCTTTCGACCACTCCTTGATGCCACGTTGATAACATGTTGAAGTATCTTGGGAACGCTCTTGGTGCTACGCTGATAACATGTTGAAGTTACTCGGAAGACACTCTTGATGCGAACGTTGATAACATGCTGAAGTAACTTGGATATATATATATGGGGTGGGGTAGGGTGCGGGGGCTAATAACGTTCTTACGACCACGTCCTTCATGCTACATTGACAACATGTTGAAGTAACTTGGAAAACACTCTTCATGCTACGTTGATCACATGTTGAAGTATATTGGGAAAACATGGGAAAACGTTGTTGATGCTACGTTGATAGCATGTTGAAGTAACTAATAACGTTCTTCCACCACGAACTTGACGCTACGTTGACAACATGTTGAAATAACTTGGAAGACACTCTTCCTGCTACGTTGGTCACATGTTGAAGTATCTTGGGAAAATGCTGTTGAATCTACGTTGATAGCACGTTGAAGTAACAAATAACGTTCTTCCACCACGAACTTGACGCTACGTTGACAACATGTTGAAGTAACTTGGAAGACACTCTTGATGCTACAGCGATAACATGTTGAAGTAACCTGGAAGACGTTCTTCCGACCACGTCCTTCATGCTACGTTGATAACATGTTGAAGAAACTTGGGAGACGCTCTTGATGCTACGTTGATAACATGCTGAAGTAGCTTGGAAAAAAGGTGTTGATATGTGTTGATGCTATGTTGATCACGTGTGAATTGAAAATTCACACCTCAGCATATGTGTACAGAATTGGGGAAGATTTGCAAGCGGCGACCATGAGTGACAAAAGTGGCGCCGCCGCCCACTGGCCACCCGGCACGGCGTAACCTGGGTAGTTTAATCCTGCAATCTTTTGCTATGAGTAGGAATAACTATCTAATATTGGCATTGATAGTAGGGACCCCATGAAGAATAGGTGATTTTCTTGTTTGATATAGGAATCTGGCAGTTGTTTTCACCCTCTTGAACACGTAGTCAATGATCATCAAGCCAAATGTAGTTGAACATAAAATCTCAGAGTATTCCCAAATTGTGCCAAAATTTGAAAAAAATCATGTAAAATAACAAAAACAAACTGAACCCTATAGTTTAGACTTAAATTCCCAAATCCGGGTCGTAACTAAACAATGGACCCGACCACAATGTTATCGCAGGTTTGTGCTGGACGTTGCTTGTTCCCATTTGGCCAAGTGTGTCGCGACCGATGGAGGGATGGGCGGTTGGGTGAAGTTGTGTTTGTTCTGGTACACCTGTTGGGAATCAATCATGGCAACAGAAAATGACCGATTTACATTTATTTACTATCAATATCTATGGATGATGTTCATGGATTTTCCGGATCAACTTGTGATTTTCCGATTAAAAAACAAACAGGGTCTTTTATATAAACTTTGGGTGCCAGGTTGGGAGTAGTAGCCTTTTATAGAGGAGCCTGATTCTCGAGGGCTGCCGTGTTCATCCTGGTTTTGGACAGATGTTGAAGGTCACTGGATAGGAAAAAAACGACCAGCTGGATATGGTTTAAACCACCCATAAAACATTTTTCTCAACCATTTTGGGAATCATTATTATATACCACCCATAAATATACCACCCAAAAATCCTACTATAGTGACTAATGTGGTGATTTTGGGGATGGTTCATTGGTGGGTCTACCGGTCTACCAGATTAGTCACTATTTGGATCTGTTTGGTACATCAGAAACGTTGGGTTTTCTTCTTGCTGACTGCTTCGTGGTTTCCTTTTCGCAGCTTCCATGTTTGATACATGGTGATGTCCATGGACATACATGACTTCCCTGTCAGCGCACTGCCCATGTTTCTCCCCATTTTGATGGTTGATTTCGACGAGTATAGACCAATTATAGAATTATATAATGTATATATATATACATATATATATATATATTTATACATATATATATATATATATACATATAATATCACCACCTGTATTAATTATTTGTTACAACATGTACCCCGTTTTTTGCGGATCAAACACCTAGACCTGAGCCGTTCACTCATAAAAATACGGATGCTGATGTTCAAGTGGGCAATCAAATTGGATTATACCATTTTTTATGAGTGAACTGAGGGTCAAAAGCTGATGGTTCATTCCAAATTTCTCTGCGGTTTTTCATCAGTTTTTTTTTTTGGTTGTCAAAAAAAAAAACAAATGGAAAACATGGAAAACACCAGCTTGGTGGCTTCACATGTTTTCTCTCCCAACTGTCCGTCCTGGGATCTTAGATATATCCCAATGGTTGGTTGATTAATAGAGTTTCCCGCATGACCAAGCAACAGGTCGATGATAGAAGATGTAAAATGCTGTAAATACCAAACCGGCTCCAATTTGATCTGTCCGGATGTTTTGCCATATTTATCCTTATTTACACCTCAGTTCTACATATAGAAGGTCCCCAGTTATATATGGTGAATATATGGATAGAACTGGTTTTAAAACCACTCACAATAAGGACGATATTGATTGGGATGGCCTAGCCCACAAGGTCCCCGAAGATTGGCGCAGCATGGGCGGCACCCAGCTTTGTCGGCACCGTGACCATCGTCAGATGCTGTGGAGTGCGGGGAAGACGGTGCCGGGCAGCCTGAGAGACTTGCTGGTGGAGGCGAGGAGGAATAGATGGGAAGATGGGAAACTGTTGGGCAAGAAACCTAGGATACCTGGGCTCAACATGATTTAAGCAACAAGTGACATGTTGTGAATAGCAACATCTGTATAGAATCTGATGATTCCAAAAAAGACAACATCAAAGATGTTGAATTTACCATAAAATTGAATTGAGGATCACAAATAGAGAGGTGACCCCTCAGGACAACGGGAGTTCACCCGGCCAGAATCCCAGCACTTGGCTTGAATACTTTTGACCCACATATCTATGGAGGTTTCTGAGGTTTATGAAAATGGGAGATCCCCAATTTCCCATTTTCAAAACTTTGGATGATTCGGGGGTACCCCCCATTTTGGGAAACCGCCATAGTTGTAAAAGGCATAGCCTAGCGATCTCGCAACAAGCTCAGTCAGTTTGATGGTAGGCAGCGCTGCCTCCAGAGGACTTTGAGGTCATTGAACATTGTCGGGTGCTCAACTGGGGGTTCAGGGATCCAAGAGAAAGGTGGGGGCATAAACAATCAGAAACACATATTTTAGATACGGCACAACCCACGCTAGTTATGTGGGAATATTATATGGGTATGGGTCAATACCTATAGATACATTTTTAGTGGGATGAACATCCATTTACCAGCTATTTTGGGGTTCACTAGGTACCAGGGTTTTGACCCATCCCCATTAGTTGGTGCTGTTAAACCTTTTAACCTCTGTTAAATGATCCAACGAATCGCAAAAAGACGTCGTCGTGAATTTTCAGACCAGGCCATTGCCATGGATCCATTTTTTTTTCCGAAGGATGATGAGTTCTAACTGAAGAGTTGATAGTGATGATGTTGTTGTTGGTGATAGGAGTTACAACCTCAGCTCCGAAAATAATTCTATAATGTTCTATACACGAAAAAATTCTATAGTCTAGGATAGTTACCCTCTGGTAATATAGCATAACTATAGAACATCACCATTTTGAATAGGTAAACCGGTAAACCATTTATAAATAGACCATTTTCCATAGCTATGTTAGTTTACCAGAGGGTATAGTTAAAATTGGTTAAATATGATAGACATGGCAGAGTTACTGTACTCCTCCAATTGGCAAATTGTAGGTACCTGGACAGACAAAGTACGGGGTTTCAAGGTGGGTAAAAGTAACAAAGTGTTGGATAGAATACACTACCAAAAGATAGGAATCATACAATGTGAGCCCTCCAAATTTCAAGTTGGTTATTTTCACCCATTCGCTTATAGCTCTGGTTGGTGATTTGGAACATTTTTTATTTTTCCATATATTTGGAATAAAAATCCCAACTGACTAATATTTTTCAGAGGGGTTGAAACCACCAACCAGAGCTTTATCTCCACCGTAAACAGTTATGTTTTACACCAAGAGAAACCTATGATCAATCCGATGTTGATAATCTACTTGTTTGGTGGTTAACTTCCCATATTTCGTTTGGCGGTTATTTCTGATTGTTCGTGGTCAGAATAAAAATATTTCAGGTGGTTAAATCATGTTAAATCATGGTAAATCCTGTTAAATCACATTCTGTCAATGGGAACTCCAGGATCCTGAAATGGAGGTACTGTACCATATAAGGCCATATTTTGGGGTATCCCCTTACATAGGCCTCAAAAATAGGCCTTATATATGGCAGGTACCTCCAATAAATCGGTTCCTGAAATGGCCATTGATTCTGTTAACTCTCGTAATTTCCATGAGAAATCTCTATGTTGGCCCCACCTTGTGAAATCCCATGGAATCTGAAGGCCCCACTTTGCGAATGTTTCAGTGTTCAAAACCCCTGTTGGTTGATCATGAGTTCGGAGAGTCAGATCTACCCAGGGATTCAAAAAGACTCCAATAGGGGAAATCCATAGGGAAACCCGCTGGTAAGTTAACATAGCTATAGAAAAGCACTTTTTTTTGAATAGGTCAATCTATCTATTTCTATAGGCCATTTTCTAATCACTATAGTTAACCCGTGAATAGGTAAACCATCTATAAATAGGCCATGTTCCATATATGTTTCCATCCCTTTCACGGGTGAAAAATCCCAGGTTATCGGCCCTGCGAATGTCTCCTCTTCGAGGGCAACGTGCTCCATCGCACAGGGCCCTATGTCACCTGGAGTTCAGTGGATGTGAATGGATTTTGATAGATTCTATATACAGTTATGGCCATTTATTAGTTATAACTGGTTATAAATGGGATTATACAATCTATAAATGGGGTTATAAGTACTTATAACTGGTAAAGGGCCATAACTGTAGCGGATTTTGATCGGTGTTGATGGATTTCAAAGAGCGTTATGATATTTGGGTATGTCTGGAAATGGGGTACACCATGGTACACCCCAAAAATGCAAGTTTAATGGTGAAAAGTATGACAAGCAATGGGTTTTTGGTATTTTATGTCCAGACAAACCCATCAATTGGTGGAATTGATCATCGATATTTAGTGGATAGATTCAACTATCAACAATAGATAAGAATAGTAGCTCGTTTTATCTCGTTTTATCAAACCAACTATATATTTGTAATAGGATTTGGTGCCCCATTTCACAATTGGCCAGTTTATGAAAGAACTGACAGAAATCTGGCGTTTATCGTTGATATAACAGCTAACTAGGTTTATAAGCCAACAAACATAACTTGGGCTCAACACCTTGTATGGGGGGAAGGGTTGAGTGATAATCCCCATTCCCCATTCCAGGTACTTTCCTGTAAACTACCAATTGCTATAAGACATGGAGGGTAATCAATAGTCATAGTACGTTACGTTCTAGAAATGCACAGGAAAAAAAAGCATGACCCCTATTTTAGGATTTGCGTTGCGTTTTGTTGGGTGTTGTTGTACATAAAGCTGGTGAATTATGAGAATTCACCAAGCTCATGTGTGCCTTTGGGAGAATCCCCTGTTGTTTCGAGACAAGTCAGTGATTTTTCATCCCCATGGGTAATGTTTAAGTATAAAGTAAGGGATAAGATAAGGGTAACTCTGCCAAAATGGCCCTTCCACATTTCGACATGATCCAATTGCGGGTGACTTGATCCTTGATCCTCGAACACGGATGGTTGATTCGTTTGGCGACCCGAGAAGGACCACCTTTTGGTGAATTCATCACCTTCTGCCATCAAACATTGATGCGTAACTGATAGTTTAGCTCCAACAAACAGGACATCCTCCATGTTTAGTGCTTGGTGGGGTTGCCATGTCTTTACTGATAGTTCATCGTACGCAAAGCGATCCGAGATCATGTTATCCAGTTTCAATGGAACATCCCTGGCTCATCTATGCTCATCTTATTTGCTTTGTATATGCCCTGTATGGTCCCCGCTTTGAAAAGCACCAAGTCGAAACCATCGCATGGTCCACGAGTTCTGGCGTCACTGATGGTGCCGTGGCCAAAATTGAACCGGGGGATGTTGCCGGGATCAGCCACCGATTTCTTCTGGGGGATGGTTTCTATATGTTTCTATACTTGGTGGCTCATCCCAGTTGGTAAGCGACTTATGACCCCAGTTATAAGTGGGAGAAGTAGGGTTAATCCACCTATAGCTCTGGTTGGTGGTTTGGAACATGACTTTTATTTTTCCATGTATTGGGAAGAATATAATCCCAACTGACTAATATTTTTCAGAGGGGTTAAAACCACCAACCAGATTTGTTTCTATAGGTCCCTCAGTGCCATGGAACATTTCCAGATATAGCACGTGTTTGTCCTCAGTTCTTCATGTTCTATGCCTTAAAAGAAGCTTTGAGATTTGTTTGCACTCTCTGTGAAGGTAAGATGGCTTGGTTCGTCGTCGTTTGATAATGTTTGATATGCTTGGGTTGGGTTTGAGTAATTCGTGATAAGCCTGTTTATCACTATGGATCTGTGATTTCCTACTAAGGGTACTAATACCCTGTTGCATGTTTATTCTAACTTGCTCTTGGCCATTAATTCAACACTAGCCGCTTCAAACATACCAGGTATCAGTACACGGTATCTCCACAAATCTGCTTCTGGGGTGACCTGGACCCTGCCTGTGAATTCCTGTGAAAGTTAGAAGCAGTACCAACTTTTTAGGACTATTTAAACTGGCTGGTGGTTTGAAACTTTTTTTTTATTTTCCATAATATATGGGATAATCCTTCCCAACTGACTAATATTTTTCAAGATGGTTAAAACCACCAACCAGTAAACTATTTATGTAATTTTCATGTGTAAGATTGAGGGTCTAGAGCGGCTTCAGAAAAGAACTCGTTCTAGGTAGTAGTGACCATGACAAGTCTCAAACTGTTAGATCCCCCTTATCCCATCCAAAACGTGATATGATGTGATATACAAATAGACCCACCCCACAACAGCCACGACATGCCACGACAGGGTAACCATACAACCCAAACCTTTTGCCTGGTGGAATGCTCTGTATCTGGTCGCCTTTTTTTTCTCCCCTCTTTGAACCATGAAAAGTGAACAGCCACCCTTCAATTGGTCACTGGAATCATGGTAAATTTATGGTAAATTTATGGGAAATCATCCCCAAACGCAAGAAGTTGGTGGCCGCAAGATTCAGGTGAGTGAAATATTATTTCATTTGATAAATGGTATATCATCCACATTAATGGTATAGTAATGGTATATTACGCAGCTGGGTTGATTGGGCCCATGAAGCCAATGATGTGATTATGAACCAACAAAACACCCCCACGACTTGGATCATGTTGGCCCCAAAGACCCTGAACACTTCCCAGCCGTGGATCGCAGCCTGCGGAAACAGGGCGCTTGTTTCCTTCGCGACAACGCTGGAAAAAACAATGATGGTGGAGACAGGGGTTCGATTGTCATGTTAAATGTGAACAAATACGTCTGTGTTGTTTTGGTATCGGCATACAAGTTCTGACATATATATATATATTGTAAAATTAAATATATATATATATATATACATATAAAAACAAACTTTTTAATCACATCATATCTACATTATATTTTTTGTAGTCGTTATTGTTGTTGCTGTTTTTCTTTTGTATTAATAATATTCGTTATTAAATATCTATGTTCTTCCTATTATTAATACTACTATTAAGTATTAGTATTTCTTGCGATTATAAATACAATTATTGTTATTCTCAAATAATACATATACATATATATATATATTATAAATATGTCAGCATATATTGTTATGATGATATATATATATATATACATATCACACCCTTGGACGTTACGCTAGAACCTAAGCGCTAGGGAGCTGCCGGAAGCAAACTCAAACGAGTCGCTGAAGTGTCATGAAAGAAATGGCATCCGTTGATCCTCCAAGACATGTACTGCTTGGTGGTTTGGAACATGGCTTTTATGATTTTCCATATCGGAAAAATAATCCATATATTGGGAATGTCATAATCCCAATTGACGAACTCATATTTGTCAGAGGGGTAGGTACGCCAACCAGTGTAGAAATGCAAATTGGCCTCAAAAAACAAATACAACATGCAAAACACAGTGGAATTACGTACCTGTTGTCCTTGCAAAGGTGTCAAAAACACTGTAAATACGTCGTTTCTCAAAGATGATGAGTTTGTAAATTCTCAACAACTTACACAAATATAGTTCCCAACGGAGCGAAAAGGATCGGAGAGGTTTATGTCCAGTATTCTTGACCACTGCATCTAACATTAGTGGTGCTTGCGTGCCAGGCAAGTGAGAGGGCCGAGTGAGCTGAGCGACTCGTGGAGCTGCAAACCGAGGAAAAACAAACGGCAGACGTTGATGCAGTGGAACTTGGGGCACCAATGGCCCCAGAAAAGGTGTTTCATTTTGAACCCATTTCCATTGGTGATATTGAGATATTGAAATATTGAGATATTGAACTACATTTTGAGATATTGAGATATATTGAGATATTTTTTTGGGTCCATTCATTTCGAGTTGTATCGAAACTCAGCTGATTGCCGATGTTAAGCATCCCAACACACCACAAAAAGGGACCCCGGTGACTAACGTTAAAGCCCAAGCAGTTCGTTATATCTACCAATACACCATTGAATTTACCGGCTCGTGAAGTGAATCTTTTACGTAAGCTATCCCATGGCAGTTCAGTTTACCATGAATTTCCACCATATTCAGCTCAAAGAATTACAACATACGCAATAGACCTTAGTTACGTTGCCTCGACGACCTCGCTTTCTTCCGGGATGGGTTTTTATCAGCTATTTTAAGATGTTCACCAGGTGTTTTTCACCTGCCTATTGGTGCCATTTTGGGAATTACAATATGTTACTATGATGTTCCAAGCATTTTGACAATGATGGTTCATTGGGGGGTTGACCCATCCCCAGATCAGCAACTTAAGATGATTCGAGAGCTGAACATGTGGTATAGCCGCTATAACCCAGATGTTTATCTCATTTGTGGCGGGAAATGATGACTGAAATTCCTGGGATTTTTGGAGATAGGAAAGAAGAACTGGTGGCAAATTGCAAGCAGGACCCCCCAAAAAGGGTTTCCTGTACATGTTACCCAAAATCCATGGATTCAGATAGTTCATGATAGTTCAAACTGGTGACAGGTGGCCCAGATAGCTAAGCAAACGTGCTGGAAAATCCCCTTTAACATAATTTACCGAAACGATTCTGGTTTTAATACGGTAACATCAGTTATAAATCAATTGTAAATCACGGATTTTCATGGATTAAAATCCGGCAAAGCGCGTTTTACCAGAAGGTAATCTGGTTGGCAGTTTCAAACCTTTTTTTTAATATTTTCCATCATATATGGGATAATCCCTCCCATTGACTGATATTTTTCAAGATGGTTAAAACCACCAACCTCAATGGATTGGTTTAAGGGAAAATTTTCAGGAAACCATGGTTTTTACCATTAAATATGGGGGTTTTCCTGTAAATTTTCCCCTACACCAATCCATTGACAACCAGTAATGAATCAGTGATAAATCATGACCTTAGTTTGGCTTCGCTGTCGGGCCGTACCTTCGCGGTTCCTGGGGCACATGCCATGCAGAACCGCGAGGAGTTTACGGTGCGGACGTTCGGAAGACGTTGTGATTTGTTGGTGGTAGAGGGTTATAGAAAGCCTCAAAAAAATGCATCTAGTAGTATACATGGAAACAAGAGTTTATTCTAGAAATAGTGCATTCTATAGCAACCCCTTTTTTGTCTATTCTAGAAATGTATCCTGGTGAATGAAAATCCACAAGTATACCAGCTATTTTGAGGTTCACCAGGGTACCGTTTGGTTTTGTTGGAAAGCTCCATTTGTCTCTTTCCCAGTTCTTCACATTCCAACTGGTCCACTCTTCTTCTGGCCTTGTTTGACCCACGGGACCACAGTTGTTGATTTTTGTTTAGGATTCACATGCATCAATGCATCAATCATCGATTATGTTGGGGTACCCAAATTTCGAGCCATACCCATTTTTTTCGAGAACTCCAGGGTTGCAAGTTGTGGGTGTTGCTCTAAAAATAGGGTACGCCATTCCATCCCATAGTAAATCATATCCTTCTTCCCATTTTCTCGCGGGGATACACACTTGCTACCCATTTTTGGACACCCATTTTGATTTTCATGTAGTTGGGCTGAAATATAAGAAACCACCACAGATCACTTCAAAATTGCCATCATGTTATACGTATGTATATATATAATATTATAAGTTCAAGTAAGCTATGACAAATCACAACCAAAAGATCCGCACCCCAAATCTAAAATGGATGGTTAACGCCAACTTTGGCCGAACGCACCATTATATTTGTTTTTGTATTTGTGGTTTTCAAACAGTTGTTGTTTTTCAAGTATACTTGCAGATGATTGGTTGAAATGAAATGACTAATACTTTTGGGATGGGTTCAAACCACCAACCAGAGAAACTCTGGCAAGGAACTATGGGAAAATAAGCCAAGATGCCCATTAATCTCATGATATCTCTATGAAAACCCATCAAATCACCCGTGTTTCTTGGTTTCAAGAATCCTCACTTTGGCCAACCACAAGCCCGCCAGGCGTTGCTGTCTGCCGGCACAAGCAGCGCTGTGGCTCTCTCCGTCCCAGGGCATGTTTTGGAGATCCCCAAAGGAGAACTGTTGAACGATAGCAGGAGCTGGGCCCGTTTACGATAGCCCTTGTTGGTGCAAATAGGACATAGATAAATTCTAATAGATAAACTCTCAGACCTTCAGGTTTAGAGATAAAACATGATAAAACAAACCAGTTGATGGAGTTTATACACCAACTTGGAACTGGGGGGGCACCAACCTTGTGGGGAATCTCTTCAAACATCGATTTTTATGGCCCTCCCCCCAAAAAAAGCAGACCACATGTGGTTTCAGCGTGTTTCGGCATGTTTCAGCCACTTGCAAAGACTCTCGCCGACGCTGCTCGAACTCCAGCTCTGAATGACTCCGGTTTGGTAGGGGAAGAGGGCCTGGAGCAGGTGCGATGGGAGAAGCCAGCATCCTGTGACACGACGTGGCTTCAAATCATCACATCCCCTTATGCAATACCCTCTGGTAAACTAACATAACTATGGAAAATCACCATTTTCAATGGGAAAATCCACTATTTCTATGGTGATTTTCAATAGCTATGTTAGTCATTACCAGAGGGTAAGGTATCTTAAGGCCTAAGGCATCCTAAGGCATCCCAAGGCCCTATTGAAAACCATCGAAAAACACCCATGCTTTGGCCTCATGAATCGGTCGGTGTGTTGGACCGGCAGGGAGTCACAGAAGCTTTCCAAGCGGGCTACCCCGCGTTGATCTCCATATGGAGGTTTCCTAAACTGCGGGTACCCCCAGTTCTCATCCATTTCAATAGCTGGTTGGTGGTTTGATGTGGTTTGGAACATGAATTTTATGACTTTCCATTCAGTTGGGAATGTCATACTCCCAACTGACGAACTCATATTTATCAGAGGGGTTGACACCACCAACCAGATAGGCTTTTCCAATATAAATCAACCATTTTTGGGTACCCCCGTTTTCGGAAAGCTCCATGTTGCTTGATGCTTCCCATGTTGTCGTGTCATGGCTGATTTTCTGGTTGATGATCCAATGGCTCTCCATTCTTCCCACATACCTCAAACAAAATCGCAGATGGCGCAACCAAAAAGTAAATTTAGTATATCATAGTATATATACATATAACATCATATAACATATATATATAGACATATATATATATATATTGTGTGTGTGTTCTTTAATGTTTTTCTTTCCCATCCATATGCTCAGCATGAACCCCCTTCCTGGAAGGGCTGGTCCACTGACGACTCCGATGGGTGACCTCAAATTGATCACCTCGGAGGAAGAGGCGAAATTCGTGTGGCCGGATGTTGGGATCGCCGAAATGGGTGGCTTTAGGATATGGAAAAAAGGCAACAAGAATAATATGGGATTTTTGATGGGCTTTATTGGGATCTATGTATAATATCATGAGATATAAAATGAGATTTAATGGGATCTTCCATGGGATTTTCATGATTTCTGCTAGTTTCTGGTAATTTGTTACATGTGGAAAATGGCCCATGTATAGAATAGATTCCTAGATGAATCTAGATGATTTATGATTCTTTGCAAAGCGAAAACATGATTTTTCATAGCTACGGAATTGGGATGAGTGCTTTTTGGTGAAGCATGCACTATGTTCAGCTGCACATCAGAGAAACCTGATTCAACACATCCTAATAATCAACATATGGAGGTTTCCATAAACGGGGGTACCCAAAAATTGTTGGTTTATATTGGAAAACCCTTTCAAAATGAATGATTTGGGGGGTACCCCTAGTTTCGGAAACCTCCATATGGAGATGCCACAAAGTAGTTTTGTAGATGGATTAACAAGCCAACAAACATAATTGGGGAACTCACTTCGTAGATCATTGTAGCATTGTTGGCTACTTTGTTGGTGCACAACCCTCAGGCTCGCTTGCACTGCGATATTCTGTGGATATACCGTAGTTGCTGACCATTGCAATCCACGTAAGTAGTAAACTGCCATGTGGATTGACATATCCTTTGTTTTACATTCCTTCAAGATTGATTATTATACTGTTTTGCTCCCCAGCAACTGGCGAGGATTTGTCAACCGAACAGTAAACTATATGTATATATAATTATATGTATATCCCTATATTGAAATAAATAAACATATATAAAATAGATATCATTGGTTTGTTGGGTATATCCCTATATGGATCTATATGGGATGATTTTGTTAAGACCCAAGCGTTGCTTTTTGCTTTCGAGGCTACGTTTGACTTCGAAGACTCCGAGACTGACGATGAACACGGTATTTATCATTCTCGCTGTGACAAGTGACGTGGTTAAAAAAACTGGTGTGCAAACGTGCTGTGCAGATGTGCTTTTCCAGACACCTGGGTCACGTGGACCCCGCACGTGTTATGCTTGTGTTTGTGATTAGCCTTTTGGCAATCAAAAACTGGTTGGTGGTTTGGAACATTTTATGTATATTGGGAATAATATTAATCCCAACGGACTAATATTTTTCAGAGGGGTAGGTATACCACCAACCAGAAATAGAAAATGTCCGCAGGGAAGAAAATATGGCGATGAGTCAAAATTTAAGCAGAAGGGACCACAGATTGACTTGTATATGTTTAGTAAAGTTTCGTATTACTAATCTAATTATTGAGGTACCCAATGTTGACCTATGCTCATATGTATATGGATGTGGATATAGGGGATTTTCCACGGTTGGTCACCTGTTGGTTGGCATACAATGTAGGGACCCCGGTTGCTCGGTTTCTGTTGCTCAGTTTATTTTAATGTTATTTATTTCAATGTTAATCATCAACCATAATCATCATATATATATAATCGTTTCGGGATGATTGTGAATATTAATCCATTTTCTTGATGGTTGAAGCCTTGTTTTTTTCATGAAAACCAAGGATCCATTTTGCAACAGCACTTCCCGGTAACTCATATCCAACAGCTATGGGGCTACGATCAACTCAGGGATAGAACCCTGGAAATATGATGGGCAATATACCTGGTTAAATTATAACGCCCTCACTGTGACCCCTGGAATCATGGTTTATATATGGGGAATTATCCCGATAAGGCCTTATGCTAGGTTAGTTAAATACTAACGTATACCAAGATATATGACTGGAAACTAGTTGCAACGGTGTTTGATTTGCTGATCCCTTTCCAATTTCCTGCTTACTTTTCCATTTTTCAGTTGGGTGTGGTCATATCCCGGAATTGGGGAAACGACCTCAAAAAGATGACAATTTTGACTGGTTTATACTGGGTATTCCTGCAGATTTTATTTTCAACCAAGCCGGCAATTTCAACAAAAATGTACATAGGTTACTCCAAAATCCAGTGTGTCTGAAAATGGAGAACAAACCGCCCCAACAATGGCTATGGCATGCTATGGCTAATTAGGCAAAATAATGATAAACTTTGGGTTTTTTTTTATCCTATTTTCAGACAAGACGATTTTCCAATATGTTCCCTATGTTGTATCCTCCGGTGAACTAAGATATATATATATTGTTGAAAACCCACCATTTGTAGACAAGTTATATAATGTCTGCCAGGAAACCATGGGTTTTCGACTTTTTGTCTTTAAAGTTTACCCCTAGGTACTCCAAGAAATCATCTTAAATGCCATATAATTTCATATAATTAATCCATATGTAGATTCTGAATTGAAGCTATGGCATTTTCCCATTCATTTAGATTATGAACAAATCCCTATTTCCCCATTGAAAGGCCAACATTTTCGCAAAATTCCCGCCGAGTTTCACGACTTCCAAAGATTCCGAATTGAAATCCCTCTGAAATTCCTATGAAAATATACAGTTATGGCCATTTACCAGTTATAACTGGTTATTTCTATGGGATTATACATTCTATAAATGGGGTTAGTTCAGTACTTATAACTGATAAATGGCCATGAAAACTGTAGGATTCCTTGGCGCATTTGCTTTTGCCCAACGACTTCCAAGGCGCTGTGCAGAGTTCTCAAGGCTCTGGTTGCTGGCACTGACGGTCGCTGTGATTTTAGGTCCTGTGGCTCGCCCAAGGAAAAACATGGAAGAAATCTATGGAGAAATTTGGAGAATGAAGAGAAATCCTGGAGGGGTTGAAGATGGGTCCAGTTAGCTCCCTTTGCAAATGATTCCATGGTAGGGATATAAAAGCATATGTAACCATTATCAAAAAGTGAAGTTGCCCATAATTCCAACATTTGGTACCTGAAAATGGTGATATATCTATCAACATTTTGTTGTTTTTTGTTATGGGATTTATATAATTGGAATATAAAGAGATACAGCCAGCCCATCATTTTTATATGGGTGTAATATGGTCGACCATAAATGCATCGAAAAAAACTCAGAAAGATGAACGGAACAGGTGTTTGGGTTGCAATTCTTGTAGCGGGATTCGACTGGTTTCTATCTTTGTTCGGGTTGCTATCTACACACATTCAGGAAGGGGGCCCCCGAGATAGCAACGTTGGTGGACATACCATGAAATAACATGACATCACACTAGTTAGATGATGTAATATGACTACATTAGATGCAATCATAACATGAAAAAACTATAGTTGGTGGACATAACCAGTTCTAGTGGGTTACCTATATTAGATGTGGTTAGCTATAACCCACAACTGTAACTGGCAGAGCCCTTCCTTCAACAGGTGCAATAACATACAGCCAATTTTTTTGATCCCGATTCATAAGTAGATCCAATAGCTGATGTGTTCCACCAGGGACTTTTGTTTGTGGGGTATTAACATGAAATTGGACACGAATTGATCATGAAAGTGTGGATGGGACTTGCATTTCTTGTATCACTAATATGATGCCGCTGTACAACTTTGTAGATCAGGGGGCTCTCATTTGTGTTTTACCATACTCATACTCATATTCAAATGACCTAGAGGTCTTGATGCGGTATCACCACGGCAGCTAAAGTGTAACTATCAATCATTCGTCAGGTTGCAATGAAATTAAGCTATCGTGGTAGAATTCGACAAGAAATGCGGAACGTAAGCAGCATGGTCAGTGACACTGAGTCAGTGATGCACCTTCAAGGGATGCCTTGGGGATTTAGGATTGACTAGGGACTGCCTTCAAATGCAGTTTCGTCTTGAGACATTTGCGCCGCGCTGGAATACTTACTCACATAAAAACCCTAGGGTAAACCAACATAGACTATCATAGATGTGGAAAACTCGTGGTTTCCTTCGGAAAATGATTTGCATTCATGGTGTTTGCCTTCCACATGACAGGGGTACCTAAAGAAATGACCCAGTCATGGAGGTTTCCCAAGTCATCGGGGTACCCCCAGTCATCATCAATTTTAAGATTTGGAATTTTCCATCATAACCAGAATAGATGGTTTATTTCATGGGAAATCATGTATAAATGGCCATTGATAGTTGATTTACTTCCCAAAAATGTGATTTTCTATAGTCATCATCATTCATCTGGTTGGTGGTTTCAAACATTTTTTAATATATGGGATGTCGACAGGATGTCATCCTTCCCATTGACGAACTCATATTTTTCAAGATGGGTAAAACCACCAACCAGACATAAACCATCTATTTGTTTCAGATCCCCCCATTGATGGACACCCCCAAAGAGCAGACTCCGCGGTGTCACCCCTCACCTCGTCATCATAGATCTTCACAAGGTGGGACAACAACATCAAACAATTGTGGTTTAAAGAACAACTATGGTGATTTGTTTATGGATTTATGTGTGATTTTATGATAGCTAAGTTGGGTTCCAAAGTTTCAGCGAGCGGTGATTTCTATGGTTCCTGGTAGATACATTGAACCAGTTGGACCGATGCTTGGATCAGGATGGTCTGAAGTGAATTCGTGGTTCCACTAGCGGCAAGATTCATGCACTAATAAACTACATATGTTCAACCTAGGCTTGAATCATCCCCCTTGAGTCAGAGAAGTGGAGCTATAGATCCAAGAGATCCAAGTTGAGGACCCCGCTTCGAAGCAGAAATAGTGGTCATATCTGGTCACTGTATAGAGATATTATATATATATATATTTAGGGACACAACTAGCATGCCAGGTATCAAAGATGAAACTCGTTTTTTCGTATTTTGGCATCCAATAAAAAAAACTGTAGAAGCATCTCTTGATACCCTCCACCAAAAAAACAGATATAGTTCCTGAAGTGGTTTGTACAGCGCCAATTTTCATGGCCATTCGAATAGTAAGGAAGATGATGCTCAAGCTTTGGACAATTCCCTGCTATCAGCCGCGCTTTCTAATAAGGTGGTTCATATTCCCATGAACTTGCGAAGATTCTGTTGTTGGCTTCGGAATATTCGTTTCTTTTGAGACCTTGCATGCATGTAGGACCCCCGAGTAATGTTTGTTGCTTTGTAAATCCATCCAATTACAGTGAGAATATACCATAAAACCATACTTGGCCTAGTGAACTAGACATAACTAGACTAACTTAGCTATCACAAATCAGCTCTAAATCACAAACAACAATATCATAGAATTGGATGATGGGAAAATTTACAGGAAAGCCCTATATTTGATGGTAAAAACCATGGTTTCCTTTCAATTTTCCCTTAAACCAATCCAGTGACAATATCAACAAAAACATGTTTTGTTGGTTAAACTATCATGTTTCCCAGTTGGATGATCCCCCAGATCCTCGCCATCAAAACTGGTCGGGGAGCTTTGCCAAGTTGTGAAATCATTTTGGATTATGATACTACTAAGAATAATGATCATGGGGAAATCCAATAATATGTTTATATATATATATATATTTGATAATATACTAATACGAATAATAATAATACTAATAATAATGATCATCATCTTATTTCCCCAGTTATACACGTTGGTTTATAAACCCCATGCATTATACTAAAACAAAATCATAAACCATAGTGATTGGAGAAATAGAACAACTTAGCGATCGTTTGGGGGCCCCACTTTGTAGGCTTTGAGAAACTGATTGATATGTAGCAACTCCAAAATAGATAGTGAAAATCGAACGTAGAAATGATGAAGTGCATATCATCTTCTGTGGGAAACCCAATAATAAACCTACCATTTGGGGATCGTTTATACCACCCATAAAAATGGTGAGTTTGGTCATGGTTTATTAAATGGGGTTTACCACATTTTTGTATCCTGGATAAACTGGTATTTTTTTTAGGGAACCCCTATGGTTCCCATTTTTCGGCACCACCAGCGATTTGGATACTGCTGACAGGAAGATACAGAACCCTTTGATTATTTGACGTAGCAATGGAACATGGCCATATGTGATATAGAGGTGAATAACCTAAATATTGGTAATTTTCGGTGGCTATGTTAATTTAACAGAGGGTAAGTGAACAGGTCAAGGAATCCATTAAACACGCCAAAAAGTATTGAGAGTGCCACAATACAAATCATTTGTTTATTGTTGTCTTCCTGTGGGTATAATTATGTAAGGACGTATGGCCGACCAGCATCTGGCATAAAATCTAGAGACCCTCACCTGTTTTTTTCTATCTGACATTATATTCTGACATCACAAGCTTACAGGTTGCCGGCGATATCTGGAAGTAACAAGGACAAGGAGGGCAAGATGATCTGAACATCGCGCCATGCATTCCGCGCCCGACCCTGCTAAGCCGCAAGTGGGCGAAGCCTCGCAGGCGAGCTGTTTAGACTGGCCATCGAATGGCGCTGGTCCACTGGTAGGAAGCGCAGGCATACAGCCCATGCAGCACCTAAAACATGGCACGGCACGAGCAACTGATTTTCTTTGAGGCTGCGTGTAAATATTGCCATAACTTCACTTGGAACAAGCAACGCGCAACGCAATCATGTTTGAGTGACATGATTGGTTTCTATCACTGTGGTTTCCGATGGCGTGAGGCCCATCGGTGATTGATGTTTCCAGCAGGATTGTTGTTTCAATTTTCTTGAAAGCCGCTTCCACATTAGCCGCTTGCTTCCCCCCAACATTCAACATGAGCGTGTTCAAATTTGATCTCTTCCAGTGGGTCGTGCCTGGAATTCGGGGAAACCTTCATTTTTTGATGGTAGGGTCGCGGTTTTTTTGTCACCTTTTTGTGCGGTGGAGGTGTGAGATATGTTCAAACCACCTGCAATGTTTGTGGCCCCGCAATGCCACCAGGTCACCCAGAAAGCCTTGTTTGTAAGGTACTCATTGTGGCTGTCCGAGCGCAATCCGACAAAGCCGCCACTGGGAGCGGTCAGTTAAGTTGTATTGATTGTGGCGGCTGGTCTTCGCAACTCCCAAAGAGACAAGGATCCTTCTCTGCGTGTCCAAAAATATGACAGTGGCAGTTTGCCGCACACATACCCAAAAGTACCAAGTAAATCAACAGGATAATTGGATCAAACATAAAACTGGTGGAGCATCGTATATTTTCAGACAAAACCGTGTCGATGGCCATCAAAAAACTGTGAGCAGGTTCAGAGCAGGATCCAACAGCAATGAACCTTGAACGAATTTGTAGTTGACACGTGCATAAAAAATATGATTCCCAGTTGGATAATTTCAACTCTAGATGAAGGGGTTAATTTAAAGGTCATGAGTCATGTAGTTCACTCAGCAAATAGAAGTGTTCAAAAATCAGGGCTGTTGGTGAATATGAAGTTTGTTGGGATTTCTGACATGATGGACATACACATTGATACCCTCTCCCTTAATTCCAGTGCATGTAATTGTCCTTTCACTGGTCATATGTATCGTTTCCCCCACGCACTTCCCTGGTATTGTTTCTTCTCAAACTAGGACCTAACTGGTGGTTCATCCGACCTGGTAAATGGGTTGCAACCCCAGTTACATGTAACCAGCGTTATAATTGTAATAATCCACTGACTAACTGGCATGAACCACCAAGTAGTGTCGATATTTTCCAATGGACACCTCTGTAAACTCAGCAAGTTCCTGCATCTGAGGTGACCACCAGCAAACTCTGGTTGGAAAGGCAATACACGCAACTGCCGGAGAAGGTGAAAAGCAATTCCATTGGAGACGCCACCTTAGCTGCTGGATTTCTTATAGCCATATATTTTGTTTTTTGGTTATATTTTGCGTTTTCTTTGTGGATGTTTTTTTGTTGTGTATACCCCAAGCCTCCTGTTTAGTTTTTATGCCTGTCCATGGTGGATTTACCACACAACCCACGAAAAGTCAAACCACCTTAGCAGGGGATCAGCAAACCACCAAGGCCTTCATGATCGGCTACTCTCGGCAACAACGTTTGCAGGCGACAACATGCTAATCGAACCATTTGAACGGTCATGTCCATTCAAAAAGGTAGATGTCTTAGATGTTTATCTGTGCATATCATGTACATTTTCGTTTGAACTTTACATGTAAATATATACAGTATGTATATATATATATATATGCACATATTGTGCCTTTGTCAAAGCTTGGATGGGGGGACGGTCATCAGCCCTTGGTTTTTGCATGCATTTTTTTGGTTAAAATACCGCGCCAGGTCTCCATTGTGATTTACAATGATTTGCCCCATCATATCTTAAAACCCATTCCAATATGTAAAATGCATACATACATATGAATATATTGTTTATAACAGGGAATTAAACATGTTTAGACTTGCATAATTACGAGCATGTCATGTTCATGATTATGTAAGTGTTAGCATCTTTAATTCCCGCATATGTTTTGTTTTCTTCTGGCGTTCTTGTGGTGCACCATGGATACCTGGTAGATGCTATTCCTGTTGTTTTTTTCAACATATTCCATACATAGTCCATACATATCCCATACATATACATATATATGCCATACATACCCCATACATATTTGTTGATGTTGAAATCAGCATCGTATGTTTCTTCCATTTTGATGCAGCTATATATTTTACTGGTTCCTTTTGTACAGACACAGACAGACAGACATGCATGCATGCATGCATGCATGCCTGCATGCCTGCATACCTGCATACCTACATACCTACATACCTACATGCCTACATACCACCATACCTCCATACCTCCATACCTACATACCTACATACCTCCATACCTACATACCTACATACCTATACCTACATGCCTACATGCCTACATGCCTACATGCCTACATGCCTACATGCCTACATACCTACATACCTACATACCTACATACCTACATACCTACATACCTACATCCATCCATCCATGCATGCATGCATGCATACATACATCTCAGTTACAGCCATAACTAATATAACTGTAAATGTCCCATGCGTTACGTGAATATTCCCACACATACACCTTATATTCGGCCTTACGTATGATAGGTACCTCCAAGTCAGGTTCCTGAAATGGCCTTTGATATTTATGTCATATATACTTATAGTAATGTGTATATATATATATATCCGTAGTAACATACCCAACGATTCAGAGCCATTGGGGTGGAGGCTTCCATCATGATTTGTCCCAATCTATCTTTTATATATATATATATATTATATTTACGTATGTAGATGTGCGGATGATGCATGTTCTTACATTTATAGCCATGAGCAGTCAGAAATAACCATAAGTATATGTAAAACAATGCCCATCTTTCTGTTCGATGTTCAGGTCATAGGTGTCCCAGAATCCCAGTTGTTGGTGCTTGTTTATTTGAGAGGTTATCCCCATTAAAGAACTAGTAACTAAGTGGTGATTTTTTTAAAATGGAGGATACCCAAACCATTGGGTTTCAATACCAAAATGATCTAATCTTGGATGATTTGAACGGTACCCTTCTTTATTTAAAGGAAACCTCCGAGTGAAAAAAAGCATGTACCCAACCAACCCTTCACATTTCTGGTAGATTTCGATGTTCAGGCCTCCATCATGATTTTCCTCCATAATTCCTAGCCAATATAAACATCCATAAATGGCCATAAATAGCCAATAAATAACAATAAATAGGCATAAAAAGCCATAAATGTCGCTGTACATGTCCCCAGAATGTCTTCTATAGATCAGAGGCCTCCATCATCCTAAAGTTATAGCCATAAATAGCCATAAATAGCCATAAATGGTTATAAATAGCCATAAATAGCCATAAATATCCGATATCTCTGGTTCATTATATTGGTTTAAGGAAAAAACCCCAGGAAACAATTGTGTTTCCTATGGAATATGGGGTTTTCCTGCAAATGTTCCCTTAAACCAATCCAATTTTCCTGGTAGATCTTCAGAGGCCTCCATCATCTTCAATTTATAGCCAATTCAGTGCCATAAATAGCCAATTTATAGCCGTTTGAGTGCCATAAATATATTAACCATTATTAACCATTATTAACCATAGATGAACCATAGATCAACCATAGATAAACCATAGATAGACACATCACAGCTGAGTGCCATAAATATCCCGAATCTCTCTGGTCAGAGGCTTCCATCATGGTGGACATTTGTTTCGGCTTGGTCTTTTGTGGCACCTTAACCTCCACCTATATCGCCACTACGGATTGGGCCAAAGCGCCCAAGGATTTCCGGCAGAGCCCCGGCGCGTAAAAAAAAAAAACGTTTCGAAAGATCGGAGCAAACAATGAGTGATGGGATTTAGTAAATTTAGTGGATGGTTCAATTTTTCTTTGGGTTTTTTTTGGTGGAAAATCAAATTTTAGTGGAAAATCAATGTTTACCTTCAATTTGAGTGGAAGAAAAAACTATTTTTGGTGATGTTCACTGCAAATATGTATATATAAATATAACGATGTTTTGCTGGAAATTGACCAAATCTTCATCCAACTTCGATTTTTTGGGGAGAGGTTGTTTGTTAGTTCTTGTCGCGTCATAATATTTTATTGCCGTCATTATTATCACTATGATTAGGCATTGTCGTTACGTTGTCTTAGTCTTTGTCGTTGTCGTTGTCGTCGTTGTCGTTGTTGTTGTTGTGGTAGTAGTAGTAGTAGTAGTAGTCGTAGTAGTAGTAGTAGTAGGAGGTAGTAGTAGTAGTAGTAGTAGTAGTAGTAGGTAGTAGTAGGTAGTAGTAGGTAGTAGTAGGTAGTAGTAGGTAGTAGTAGGTAGTAGTAGGTAGTAGTAGGTAGTAGTAGGTAGTAGCAGGTAGTAGCAGGTAGTAGCAGGTA
>Ga0126342_10001816_pt1 | contig 31485 bp, 25 predicted proteins | sample Cyp1metagenome_FD_92528 | JGI IMG/M metagenome (GOLD analysis project Ga0126342, IMG submission 92528) | Coral microbial communities from Lord Howe Island, Old Settlement Bay, Australia - Cyphastrea 1 metagenome | ecosystem: Host-associated > Invertebrates > Cnidaria > Coral ...
ATTCTATTTATATCTTACATATTATATATATGTTTATATATATATATACACCACACATACACTCTATATTACATATAGTATATCCATTCTAATTATCGATACATATGCACTATATGCACTATATGCACTATATGCACTATATGCACTACAATCGGCTTGGCTGCTGAGAAAACCCCCCCTCCCCTGCCACAGGGGGGGGGGAACCATCTGGCTGGGGGGAGGGGGGGGTGTGGGGGTCCCTGCTCATATATATATATATATATATTGATTTTATAGTTATTTATATATATAATTACCAAAAAACAATTTGAACATAATTGAACATATTTAAACGATTTTAAACGTATTTCATTTGTTTGGTGATCGAACCAGGTGATGTACAATGTACAGTAGAAGAAAACAGTTTTGAAAGTCAATGAAACGATACGAACGAAGTGTAATTCTAATCTCTGTCGCACACGGGTCACTTAGTGAAATAAAGTGGCGCATTATATGCATGGATATTACGGGTCGAAAAGTGGTATCCAACCGGCACGAATAAAAGCAGGTATCAAACCATCTACAGTCTACACTATCCTGCGTCAACAATGTGTTTGACTTTCAACGGAAACAATGGAAAACAAAATATTCACATCATAATTAAGCGGGGCAACGGCGCAAGATACAGTTGGTTGTCTCCCAACATGTGAGCGGTGGCAAAAACTCCTATGTCATTCTCTTCTAATCCTACTTGTATTCCGCGTTTTCTTACTTTAAGGTTTTTGATGCTGCTCATGTGGGTTTGTCTCAAAACACCAAAACTCTGTGGCTGATGATGTTTAAGAAACAAGACTGAACCACCGTTTCTTTTAGTTGGGCACGACATAAGAATAAGATAACACATGCCAGCCACACAAAAGTCATACCAATACCTTTACCAAACACTGCCATGACTTTTGGAAGCAGCAGACAAAAGGAGCTGCAAACGAAGCGTTTGGAGCCAAGGCGGCAGGAATTACTCTGAAAACTCCGTTTTGCAGCCACTGTTCGGAGAAAGGAGGCTTTCCGCACTAGAGCGGATTTGTCAAACAAAAAAATTATCATGCCAAAACGCCGGGCAGCCACAACATTTCGAGATGTAGTGAGATTAGAATAAGCTATAGTTAATTGACATAAAACGTCGTAACACCACGAGGTCTTAGCAAAACCGTATGGTTAACTGGTTAACTATAATCTTCCAAGTTTAAATTGCCATGACTGGGGGGTATAACGGACACCATTTTTACAACATAGACCCATATCCCAACATATTTGGATTGTCCAACTCTGGGGGGTTGTCCTTTCCCCTTTTGAGAGCCATGCGGCGCATGCGAAGCCAAGTGACCTGTTGTCGATGTTGCTAGTACCCTCAAACACCTGCACAACTGCCTGCGGTTGCTCAAAGACAGAGATGCAATCACAGGTGGATGGCGGGGAACACCCCCAGAAAAAGGTGGGTAGGATTATTGTTGTTTGTTATAGTTATATGAGTTATATAATGCTATATTTTACATATTATATATTGTGATCATATTATAATCTTAGAAAAAAAACAAATCATCCATAATTAAATGACCCCAGAAATGATATCCCAACTATATCACCAATTTATATCCATTAGATTCCATGAAGAGCCCATCATATCTCCATGTCATGGCATGATCCCCGCAAAATCAGATAGTTATAATCCAAAACATCCTCCGTCAAATGATAATGGTTACGAAATCCATAAAATGGAGGTTTCCTAAAATGGAGGTACCCCCAAAACCCTATAGTTTCAATACTAACATGGTCTAATTTTGGATGATTTGGCGGCAACCCCATTGTAGGAAACCCCCAAATAGTTTTGTTCTTACATAATGGTTATGGAACATAATGTTTGATAATGGTTTTCTAAATCAAATTATCCATCAGATAATGTAAATGATAATAGTTTTGTTCTTACATTTGATTACAAATTGTTTGATTATATTGAAGGTATTTATATAATGAAGGTAACCAAATTGAATCAAATAATTATCCATCATATCATGCTTCGCAGCCTGGCCTTCTTTTTGTTCACCTCCAAAATCTGTCCTTGTCGAACGGTCCCATCCTGAGATGGATGGGCAGCTGGCAAATTTCATCCTTTGAATTGAGGGGGACAAAGCCCAAATAAAAGGAAAACCATCTACAAATGGGATATAATGGGGATACGCTGGATTATAATGGATGCTAATTAATATATATACACATTGAATGGCAATGAAATTTGCACGACACCAATCAGAATTACACAGCCCAGGGGGCCAAAGTCAGATTGGATTGTCTTGATCTCAACACTGATGGCAAGGTAGGGCAAGATCACACGTGTTTGCTGTTTCTGGGAAGTTCCGGCAGAGAGGTTCACGTTCACAATCTCACCTCAACAAGGGACATCTGGTTGCAGCACTTCACAATTTGTGCCTTTGGTCAGGTTAAACTGAATTTGGAAGTGAAAAAATGGTCTTGTGTTACTGCTGTTATGAACGATTCGTCAACGTCCATAGAAATTCATAGAAACATGATCATATGATTAAAATTTAAACATGAGTATATTAACTTGTATTACATTACAGTAGAGTACAGTACAATATATTACAATAAAGTGCGGCACAGTACATCAATATTACATTACATGTTATATTTTTTACGACATCGCCTACAGTACAGTCCATTCATTTAATTTCCGTTTGTAATATACACACATAACACACGTTACGTACATGACATACATTAATTACATACCATACCATACCGTACCGTAATGTACTATAACGTACAATACCATACCATACCACACCATTTCATTTCATACCATGTGATTTCATTTTATTATATACATCTTCTTACATTGCATTCCGTGCCACTACAATACATTTCTCCAGTACGTTGCATATCCAAATAAGATCATCATATCAAACAACACATGAACCATGTTCTCAATGTCTGAAACCCCGGGACCAAAAAAAGGCCCCAGAAAGAAGGGGCTCACAATGTGGCTCACATACAAAATACATGGATTACCAAATATACGTTTTTCCACCGAATGATTCGACCCTCCCCTTGGGAGCAAACCATAAGTTGGAAACTTCACATTTTCCATGATCACTAGAGGTCCCTGAGGCGGGCGGTCAGGCCGTGGCAGGCGATAAATTGTTGGAAGGACATTGGATTTCATGGCATGAAGGATGCACATTTAAAGGGAAAAAAACGTTTGAATCGCAAATTGGCCTCATTAAACTCCCAGGTTAAATCTGTGAATTTCATTTCCCTACCTGCCAGGCGAGGGCCTCCAGATTTTAACCAAAGTGCAATTCACTCCCTCATTCCTTTCCTTCATTCCTTCACTGCCTGCGTCCTGCTCCATCCTTCTTCTTGCGCTATCCTCATTTTCTGCCAGCTTGTCGTTTCCTGTGAGCACCAACGGACCTGGATGTCACAGCAACAGCCATTTCAAGTGTAGCGCTTTTTGCCTCAGGTGAATTTCTTTGATGCACATTGCCCACTTGCCGCTTACCACAGCTTCAACCGCGCTTCGTTGAGCTGGTTCCTTGCTAAAAATCGGTTCGCTCTAGCGGACAAATCTTATCCCCCAGCTCACGCCTCTTGCAAGACATCCCGCGATCGGTGTTTCTTTGGGCAGCCATACGCGCAATGCGTAAGAACGCCCATTTGTAGAAGCTCCAGCCACCCCTCGGCGCCGCGGCTCGGCAAGATGTTCTCTTGTGAGAGCGGTTGCGCGCAATACATTCGGAGGACACACTCGTTGCATGTGCTTCAGATGCACAGCCTGTGCCTCAAATAGTTACAAGACTAGCAATCCCGAGAAGGTGGCCCCGGACCTTGTGCGCGGGCACTTCACGCAGGTTTTGCCAAATCCCTGGCACGGAGTGCGTATTGTAAATGCTCAAAATATTTTGCCCATGCCCCCGGCTATGCCGGGAATATGTTTTGAATGTAGCTTGCTATTTTGCTGGAATATTATATTTTTCTTTGTTTGCCATGTAGGTATGCTTGGGTGAGTTTTGCGATTCCTTCAAGGGTGGTCGTGGCTTTTGGCGCGCTTCTCAACCAATTGTGAACAACACGGGCCTACGAAGAAATTGATATTGGCTCGCATTCTGCCAAAACAACCTAATGCCCAGATTGAATCGCGGGACAAGGGGACAGAAGACGTTTCTCATACCTTTTCTCCTCTCTCCTACCAGCCAACATCTCGGAAATGGAAGCCCAAAAAAAGCGGCAAACACCCCTCTTTGCGCATCCCCCAAAAATGTGAGTTTGAATTTCACCGTTGGCATCGCGCAGACTGCGGCAATAAAACATGCGGTTAAAGATGATCACTTGATTTTCCTGGCTCAGAAACCGTCAGCGCAAACTTAGAATATCTTTTGGCATGCACTCTCATTCTATTGGAGTACGTTGAGGGACAAAAATGTTTTCACCAATCCCATGCATGTGCAACCTGGCTGAAAGGACGGTAAGAACAGATTCCACTTCTACCGCGTGCAATAATGTACTTTATAGAGAGAGAGAGAGATTTTTATTACATCTACCAGGTCAAGACACCCCGCCTTTACCTCGTGGCGACAGCCCTCATCGCTAAATGGCTCTTGTCCTGGTCGTCGACCAGGTCGGCGACTTGGCTTGCTTCCTGGAGAGGGAGGTTGCCCAAAGCGGCCAATGTTTCTTCGAGGAATTTGATGAAGCACGCGTTCATGGAATGGCGGCGGCATCATCACCATCATAGTCGCTGCCAGCGAGCTGCGTGATGGCCTCACCTTTTGAACATCAAAAAGTTGCCAATCATTGATCTTAAAATATCTTAAACAGTGCCCAGTTTTACACAGGTGTCTGTGCCGGTGTGTAGGTGTTTGTTTGTGTGTGTTTGTGTGTCTTTGTGTGTCTTTGTGTGTGCTTCTGTGTGTGTGTGTTTGTGTGTGTGTGTGCGGGTGTGCTTGTTTCTGTGTTTGTATTTGTGTTGTGTGTGTGTGTGCGTTGTGTGCTGTGTGTCTGTGTTGTGTGTGTGTGTTGTGTGTGTGTGTTGTGTGTGTGTGTTGTGTGTGTGTTGTGTGTGTTGTGCGTCGTGTGTCGTGTGTTGTGTGTTGTGTGTTGTGTGTGTGTTTCCTGTGTGTGTTGTGTGTTGTGTGTGTGCTGTGTGCTGTGTGCTGTGTGCTGTGTGCTGTGTGCTGTGTGTTGTGTGTTGTGTGTTGTGTGTTGTGTGTGGTGTGTGTGTGCGTGTGCGTGCGTGTGTGTGTGCTCATGTGCTCATGTGCTCATGTGCTCATGTGCTCATGTGCTCCATGTGCTCATGTGCTCATGTGCTCATGTGCTCATGTGCGCTTTCTGAGTAGATGTGAAGCCGTTGCTTTCCGTCCCACTTTTCCGATGAAGCGTCTCTTTCCTGCGTCAGATGTTCGTGCCCGTTCGAACTGTTTAAAGCAGGGGTGTGCCCGTGCTACGCAAACAAGCTGCCTTCTGACCGCGCTCCTGCCTTCCGCGGCAAACATCATCACAAAGCCGGGGATTGCCCAGATATTTTCGGGCCAGGGCACAGCCTCGAACATGCCGATGTCTGTGGGCAAAATGGAAGGGCTGCACCAAGCGGCGACAGGCCCCACATAGTTTCGCCCCCCCTGAGATGATGTAACATTGCCCGTCCTGGCCAGTAGGGAAGGCCATCTCACAGAGAAGCTTTTACACAGAAGCTTTTGCACAGAGAAGCCGTTACACAGAGCAGCTTTGACGCGCAAAAGCTTTTGCGCACAGAAGTCAACAGATGGACCTGAACCCTATCGCCAGCTTCAGCTCAGTCTGGGACGCACGGACCCGAACCCTGTCGCGAGCTCCAGGTCAGGCTGGGCCGGGACCTTGAGATCTGGCTGGGCACGCACGGACCCGAACCCTATGGCGAGCTCCGGATCAGTCTGGGCACACGGACCCGAACACATGCCAGATAGAATGACAGATGGAATGTCAAAATAGAATGCCAGAATGATAGGATGTCAGAATATGAAATATAAATATGGCAGATAGAATTTGAATGTCAGAATATATGTCAGATAGAATGTCAGCTGGTGGGGATCAGTCGAATAAAGTCATTTTGGACTTTCCAGATGTTTACATGTTTTGATTTTCCAGTTCAGTTGTTGCACGTCACGTCGTCCAATTCTGGGATCAAGTTCCATGATCAACTCTCCGCCCACTCGGCTCGGGAATCACTATCTGGAGAATGACAATGACATGGAATTCTGCGATAATGTGAGTAAAGCCATAATAAAAAACACCAATATTTTGATGGTTCATTAGCACTCATTTATGGTAACATTGGGGGGTTACTAATGGTTTACTACCGTAGATGGACGAAATATTCAAACCCCTTCTATCCGGTAAAAACCCCTTGCCCCCAAAGTTCAATGTTAATGTAACCTGAAGTGCGTTGGCCCCAATGGACGAAAACAAAAAAATCAACCCCCTAACATCACTTTTGTTAACAGGCGCGCTGAAACATTGAGATTTGGGGGTGCGCGGGTTCAACATAGTGTGTATTGCTGGGTTTTATTTTTTTGTCCATCTACTGTATTGCTTTACTCGCAGGTGTCTCTTAGCACTTCCTATTCTTGTCAATACTGCTTTGGTCCTTCTAGCTGGTCCTGAGACCCTACACGCACAGTGGGCCAGTGAAAGTCGGACGCTTCCGACCAAAGCAAAGGATATGAGAAGGAACTGTGAAGGGGAATTAGTAACCCTACTACCACTACACATAATTCGGTGGGTCCTCTGGCCTGAAAAACCAAACCCATACCGTACCATAACAGTTGTCACCTCACAAGATGCTGACTTAGGTAAGTTGGCTTACAACTAGGTTGACTAATGGTTTATGTTGGATACAGTACAACAGATATGTCATGATATTTTTATAGTTAGATTAACTAGGTTACCTATGGTCGATATTGCATATAATAGATATGGGATGATATGGGGATGGCTTCAAATTTAAGCCCTAGAAGGGGCCAATAGACCAATAGATAGATTTACAGTAAGTGAACTATCTAAAATTATCTAAACAAATGGCTACCCAAATTATGACCGATATCCATAGGATCCCATCTATAGCTAGATGGCTTTACAAACCAACTTACACCGGAGACATCTGCCTCGACGCCAGTGATGGTTCGGTAGTCGATGCGAGGGTAGACCTGTGTCGCCCATGACAGTAGCGACAAGGCAAGCCTGGCTTATGGCGAATCTGATGAATGTTAACATACTGTGGAAGAAAATCCTACAAGAGTTGGTATAGATGATTTATGATGATTTATGATGATTTATATACTCCATTGTAAAACAAATCCGATTTGCAGAGTTTCATAGGAATCCCATCCACTGTATCTTCAACATCTGGGGGATCTCACCAACATTTTAGCCATCCGAAGTCAAATCGACCTTGTAATCACGGCTTGCCGCAGCGGCATTGACGGCAGCGGTAGACCTCAAGCTGCGCCACAGCTTTCCAGTTTGGTAACTCACATACCCCCTGGTAATGAAACATGGCAATGGAAAATCTATAATTCATAGGATGATTTTCCCCATTGCCACGTTTGATTATCATATACTCAATCAATCCAATTCTTACAGGTCACGAACCACCTTTTCTGTAGATCCTCGCTGATTCTCATGAAACCAATGGCTGCTTGCCCTCCTTGGTCCCATTCTGAGCTTCCAGCATGGTAACCAAAAAGGCCTGCACCCTACAGGATCAAAACTACGACCAAAACTTGGAACTGCGGTCACGAGAGGATGAGTGGTTGGCCGCTGATGGGCAATTGAAAGGTCTTTCCACAAATTCTGTGGCCCAACTCACGACATGTCTCTTGTGTTGGTCTTCAGATGGTTGCTGAAATCACGGTTGGCCAAGTGGATCCCAAGGGCCAAAGTCACACTTGACCCTGGCGGAGAGGTGGATCATTTTGGTACGGGGGTACAGTACAGAAATGTACTCTGAACAGTCCCTGTGTCAATCAATCAGCCGGGAAAAATAGATGTTCAATTAGAAATGGGAGCATAGATTTAATGTCAACCCCGGATTAATAAATGAACCCTAGGCTGTTTAGTTGGGGGGGTTCCATTTCAGTAGCCATTTATTACTATTTGGGGGAACCAGTGTATCGGGCTAAAAAAAATCAAACCCATGCTTGGTGATCTCTTGGACTTCCCAGCTTCTCAAATTGTTGATCCATTCCACGCCCCCCTCGTGTGTTGTCTCTTGCTGAACATCTTTTTGAGATCTGTAATACAGCGCTTGCCGCGGAGCAGCAACACACAAATGGTGAAACTCTTTCTTATGTACAAGTGTTCGACGTCAAAACTCGTTGAAGCAGATCTTGTTGGTGAATTCAATATGAGTGGGGGTCACCATCCCATTTCTTCTCCAAACGCGATCAGGTTTTCCCAAATGCTGGGTAAAACCTTTATAGCTAAACCTCAACTTTTGCTGATAGAAACCAAGAATCATTCCGAACCATTGATCTTTTTGCTTCAATCCATGGTGTCCAAAGAGGCCTCGTTCAACGTGACAGGAACCTGCCGAGTCGAGAAGCGAAATCTGCCGATTTCCCCAGTTTTTGATGGAACCAGTGATGGTTCACAACATGATGGTTCTCTCAGTTCTCTCTGGATGTCATCAAAAGATATCAAACGTAGCCACTTTTTGTTGGACTTAACAACTGTTGATGTCTCTCAGTTCTCCATTGCTCAGATGTTTCCGTGCAACTCATGATCCTCATCACCGGATCGGGGTTACCGAATCCCAAGCAAAGCTAAGCTGACTGAACGATGGGTCTAAGGTTGTATCATGTTGTATCTCCAAATGCCAAAGAATATGGCTGTGCCAAAGCTTTTAGACATGGATTAAAGCAAAATAAACATTGAACATGACCTCTTGCTTCATATTTGTCAACGAGCCCACCACTAAAACAGCTTTGCACTTGCCCCCTAGCTCCTTGTGTTCATCTGACTCCTGACGGCTTGGCGCCGCAAGCTGCTTCCTGGTGTTTGACCATGAGTGGAACAAACCTCTCGCAGCACAGTTATTTCCAGCTCCATTCCTTCCAAGGGTCTACACACAACTAACGACTAAAACAGCACCCCAAAAAAAACTAGTGACCAGTAGAACATGGTAGATGAAATATGTACTTCGCCACATTATTTCACACTTAATGTATATAGTTTGTTATGTTTGTTCATCTCTTTTCAATCGATTCCTGGAGCCCTTGCCCATCCGCCTGCCCTGCAGCAGCAATTCCGTCCTCGTTGCTTGGGGGGAGGTCTATCGGTACAATTACTGTGTATCCAAACTGGAACAGAATGGCTTTGTTTTTTTGTGGCAAAAAACAAAGACACAATCCATCACCAGAGATTCCTTCATGGCATGTGCCAACAAGATTCAAAAAACCAGTGGTTTCTGCTGTCGCTTTTCCAGGCAGCTTTGCTTCGTGCTCCTTGGATTGTTTTTTCGCCGGCTTGGCAAAGCCATGGAGGTGTCTGTAGGAGTCGGCGAACACGGAGGGTGTATTGGTGATACTAGCGTATGGGTCGCCAACCACTAAAAAAACTGGCATCTCTGGCAGACACCCAGGGGGCAGTTGGGTTTTTCAAGATCACTTACCCTCTGGTTATGACTAACATAGCCATGTAAAATCACAATTTTTAACAGGTAAACCATCTATAAATGGGCCATTTCCCATGGCTATGTTAAAGAACCAGAGGGTAATATCATTTACATACAAGTATTGCTCATGAGTCAAACATTCAGGCCATTCCCGTTTTTGACCACCCAACAACTTGACCCATCACCAGGAGATTGCCACTGGATGAGAGGTTTACAGCTGTTCATGGAGGACAACTTCAATCAACTTCACGAGGCTGTTGTCCGACCGACCAAGAACCATGAACTGGGAGGGGCAAACTGCAATTGAAATAATTACAGTTACAGGCAAATGACACTGATCGCAGGTTCATCCATGGTCAAACAATCTCAAAGAATCCCAAAGATATCAGAATCAATATTTTCATCCCGTGCACTTTATCACTTTCAGGTACAGAGAAGCACAAAAGGATTGTTAAAACATAAGGGCACGTTGACCCGTTTTGGTTGACCCCTATTTAATGATTTTAATGTCATCCTGTCATTCTTGATTTGAAACTATGCCGAAAAACAACTCAGAGTACCCTCTGGTAAACTAACATAACTATGGAAAATCACCATGTTTAATGGGAAAACTCACTATAAATGGCTATTTTCAATAGCTATGTTAGTCATAACCAGAGGGTATCTCAACGGGATCCCATCCAGCGCCACGGATTCCTCCTCCGTGTCACTGTCTGTCGCCGGAGCAAAGGCATCACCGTCCACTGGAGCAAAAGCGGGCTCGAGCTCCTAGCCACATCTGATGGGTCCCTGGGATGCTGAAAAAACATTGAAAAACCATGAAAAACTTGGCTTGTTTCAGAAACCCATATGCTCCATGTATGATATGTATGGTATATTTACCTACAAAACTGGGTGATTTTTAGGGTAAATGTTGGTAAATGTTGGTAAATATTCCATACATGGAGCATATGGGAAAGTGAAGGACATTTTCAGGACTTCAGACAGACACCGCTATGAACCAATCTGATTGGATCTGATGTTGGTGGGTTTGAACCATAATAGTGTCCTCATCTGATGTTTCAAATGATGATTAAATTTTGAGTTCTGCCGAGCCTCTGCCGAATCCTCTGCCGAATCCTCTGCTTCCTGATCGGCAACGCTGTCAACGCCTCCAGGCTTCATGGATACCATTTTCCAAGCAGTGCCAGATCACTTCCAACATTCCAATAACCAACCATGCCCAAAAGAGCTTTATTATGCATAGGATCCATGTATGGTATATATGCCAACATTTGGGGTATATTGATTGATGGTAAAAGGTACCATTAATATAGCATACATGGATCCTATGGGTTATTGGGTATGTTGTGGTAATTGATGGTTTATTCACGTTTAAAAACCGAATCATGGGATGACTGGAAAAATGACCCCCAAATGGTTGCTTCGTAGTGCACGAGGCTCAGCATTGGTCAGCCACTGTGGCTGGAAACGACCTGGCCTTCCGTCGGACAAAAAAAGGTTGGCTGCCGATCCAATGCATCGACCAGGCTGGCCAAACGCGCTGCAAACCTGCTGCAAAACCAGCAGTTTCATGACTTTGATGCTGATGCCAAGCCAAAGTGCTTCGAAGATTGCTTCGAAAAGAGTGTATAATTGGTCATGAATCATTGGCAGTGTCTTTCTTGCTGTTTTATCTGTTTATCTGTTTTGGTGGCCAAAAGAGTTGTTGCTTGTTCATGAAACTACCAAACGATACTCTGTATACCACCAAAAACAACATCATCGGATGAACAGGATTTTTTCTGGAGACCCATACCCAGGAGACTATTCGGAGACTATTGAAAACAAACATCAAGTAAATATTCACTTGCCTTCTCGGAATCAAACACGGCAATGGACAATCCACCATTTTATGCATGGCGTGTTTCGAATTTTGATGCCAATGTATCGGGGATGTCCATGGTTGATTACCGGAGGGTATATCATATCCTGGTTGGTGGTTGAGCCACCCCTCTGAAAAATATTAGTCAGTTGGGATATGTTGGGATGATTATTCCCAATATGTGGAAAAATAAAATTCATGTTCCAAACCACCAACCAGTATCATATCCATTTATCATCCGATGTGCTCAAAGTGCAGCCTCTCTGTGTCCGCTTCGGCCATGGCTTCAGAATCAGTCGGGATAGGTTGAGATTGGGTGCCCAAAAGTCGGGATAAATAGGGAATGGAACACCTATGGCCTATGGAGCATGGGATGAATGGGATGAGATGGCTTCACTCTCAAATTTTGACCAACAGAAATGTGCTTTCGAGACGGGCTTCAGAATTCGTTTCCCACATCACAAGATTTTGGATCTTGGAAAGTCAAGGTGAACCATTTTGAACCATGCCATCACAGGCCTGCAGCCAAGCAGGATGGTGGTAAACTGCCATTTCATTCTAGCAGCCTGTGGGCCCAAAAACTGACAATAACCACCCAAGAAGTCATCAGAAAACATCCATTGCGGACTCGCAATGAAAGGGATCTGGAGCATTCAGCTCCGAGTCATCACCTCCTGTAGCATAGCTTGGCACCTCACATTTTCCTGCCTTATAGTTATTTATAGTGATAGCCACAGCACATTTCGCGCATTTTGTCAAAGGACGCGAGGTCGAGTCATGCATTGAACCTAAAAAACTAACGAGGTGAGGGAGCTGAATCTATGGAAAGCATGGACAAGGACTAGGGGTTCTGAGTATCTTTGTAACTCCGTCCCCAAAAATCATATATATATATACCCTGAATTAGTGGTCCCAAAAAAAATCCCTCTGGTGTTTTAATCGCAATCATGACATGTCATGCAGTCACTAGCCCCGATGGAGCAGCCTCCCAGCTCGTAACGTTGCAACATCGCCAAAGAGTATATATAACTCAGCATGGTGCGGCCCCGCAGCATCCCGCAAAGCGCGACAACACCTGTAGAATTCATGACGAGTTCCAGGTGATTCAAAAGAAGTTGAGTGTTCAATATCAAGGGGAAACACAATTTCACATTGCAGAACGACACTATCGATAATCTTGAGATAAGGCAAGAGTACTTCTGGCGGCCTGCTGCAACGGTCTGTGAATTAGGAGCTTGCAATAACTGAAGAGTCTCTTGGCATGTACCACTGCAATCAGTATGCGGGATCGACTTCAGTCGGTTTAGCTGATTGCAGTTGAACAGTGCGTGCAACTGATGGTGCCAATCCCAGCATACACTAAAAATGGCGCAGGCATGCGCGGGCAGCTCGACACGCGGCATGTCTCTGCACTTCGCGCATCAGTCGTGCATTCGCAACTTCAACTCTTGGAACATTCGCCATCACTCCAAAGAGTGGATAAATAGAAGTTGGCTATACGAATATTATATATATTATGATATATTATAGATGGATATATAATGATATATAATGGCTATAAGATGCTATAAGTATGGGATATATAATTATCCGAGGCAGCAAATTAGGTAGACCCAAAAACATTTTTCCAGGGGGTGGCGAAGGCGCATGCGACACAGCACTAGGCACGGACACAGCCAGCTGCATGGCGATATGAGGGATGGCTTTGACTCAAAGTACTTAGGGTTATTCAGATGTGAGAAGTTGATACTCAAAATATCTCAAAATGACCAAAAACCTTGAGATTGAAGGGTCCTAGATGTTTCATGATTTTGATATATGTTGATCCCGTACTTGTACATATCCATACCCGCATTTACCTATCGCAGAATAAACACAAATATGTGTGTTTCGTGTCAGCTGTGTCAGAGCACTTGTCTTGCAATGCATTTGGTGAAGCTGACCGGTTCTGTGTACTTTGAATGGAATTTGTATCAAAAGGATCTAGGTTTGAGACCCCCAACGGATACCCTCTGGTTATGACTAACATAGCTATTGAAAATGGCCATTTATAGTGGATTTTCCCATGAAAAATGGTGATTTTCCATAGCTATGTTAAATTACCAGAGGGTATTGGAACTGACTGTTTCATCCTCAGTGCTCACCATCTCATTTTGGCGCTATCCACAGTCTAAAAATCCGTGCCATGGTATGCTTCCTGCGTCTTCTTTCTTGTTGGTCACACTCCAATGTCTTGTTGGTTCTCTCTCCAACTTTTGTTGATTCTATTTGATCCCATCGTAGTTATCTCATCACATATCCGCAATTTACTTCATAAATCCCCAGTTGTCGGCTATGTATATATAGTTGTGTAGTGCTATTAGATACTACGTATGTAATATGGAGGTTTCCTAAAATGGAGGTACCCCACCTCATCATCCATTTTAGTAGGATTTTCCATGAAATAAACCATCCAGCTGAATCCAGCTATTGGGGATATATGGGGATCCCCCATTTATGGAAACCTCCAGGACTCCATACTTTGCTGCTTCAATCGCGCGGTGAAATCGCCTGGATGTCAGCAGCCTGCCCTGGAGCTCCTCAGGCTCCTCACTTCCATCTGCGCGAACCTAGATTGGATGGAAGGGTTCTAATCGAAATGAAGATTTAGACCTGATATGTTGATCTCAAAATGATGTTGACCTCAATATTTAATTATGTTTAAAGTTCCTATCTACTTGGCTGTTTTTCAGGTTGCAATTGTGGTACAAGCAGGCATGCACTAGCAATTCGAAGGTTTTTAACTCTTAGAACTTACAAGACATCAATATCATAGGGATGTACAGTCACGGGAATGGGCAGGTGCCAACAGGAATAATATCTGGTCTTTACCCCTCCAACATGAAAGCCACTTGGGGACTCTCGACAGCAAAGCCATACCATAGCAACACCCTGTTACATGATTCCAAGATATTCCAAGAGTCCATTTAGTACATTTGGACAAGAACTAAGAACCTATTTATTGGCAAAAGAAGCAAAATGAAGCAACCACGGAAAGAATCTGCATCAAACATGAGCCCCCAAAAATCAGTTTCTGGTCCATTTGGCTCTGCGGTTGATCCAAATCGGTGACGCTGGGTAATCCAACCAGAGAATCATCTACAGCACTTCAAAAAAGATTGAACATTGAACCCCTATTTTCAAAATAGTGGGGATATATATATATATACCATCTGGTTATGACTAACATAGCCATGGAAAATCCCCATTTTATAGCTAGGTAAACCATCTATTTCAATGGGCCATCTATACCATGGCTATGTTAGTCATAACCAGAGGGTATATCCCATTAATATCCAATTGAATCACAATAAAATCCCATTAATTTCCCATTAAATTCCATTAATATCCCGTTTATAGATGGTTTACCTATTATCTTACAGACAATGTGAGGCCCCCAAGATAGCTAAGTTGGTGCAAATAACTCCAATAACTATGGTTTATGGTACTGATAACTATAGTTACTGGGGCTTTTGTTAACCAACTAACATCACTGGGGGGCCTCACATTGTATCGAAAATCGTGGGGAAAAATATCGAAAACATCTCCAGGACTCGCTGTCTGGGAGATCAAAAGAAAAAAGGTCATGTTCCTCATCAACAATGGACACTGTCCAGCCCAAGTTGTACCATAATAAACACCTATATGTTAAAATACACAAAGAGATTTATCTATATTAATTAACCTATATATATATATATCTATATATATATTTATATATTATTTTATTTTATTTTATTTGGGGATCGGACATGGCATTTTTTTGAAGCTTCCACATGAGTTTTGAGCACCAAGTCACGCTCGGCAGGGCGAGGGTGGAAGGCGCGAGGGCAGACCGCAAAGGACCTGTGCATCCCAAGGGCGTAAGAAGGACAAAACGTCACCGGACATCAGGAGAATGGGAGAGATATATGGTTATAGTTCATGTTAGCTGTTAGTTATGGGTCAAAACCCTGGAATGGTTGGTTGGTTGGAAACCACTATCCATATCTTCCTGGTGCTTAACACAGAGAATCGGAGAATTTCATAAGCACCGGATGAAGGATAGATCATGAGGATTCCCGAACCCCCCAAGCGGTTTCTTAAGGGGGTATGAATCATCACTAGCAAAGGCTTATCAACAATCTATAAGCTTAGAATCCCAATCTGGGGATAATAGTGGATATAAATGGAGATCAAACCCACCATTATCAATGATTCATGGGGATATGATGGGGATATGTTCACGTAACACTCTATGATCTCTGCTTTCCCGACGGTTTTTTAGTATTGCAAAAAATCCAAACTATTATCCAGGTGATTAGCAATTTCACGGAGAAGCCTGTGGTTTTGGCACCCTCCCAGGCCATGGGATATTGTGATCATGGTTTTGGTTCCTTGATCTTTTCATAGCACGTGGGGGCCTGCCCCCCCGGCACTTTGCCTTCATCTTGGATGGAAGAGATGATTGCTATCTGTCTATGGTGTTCCCTCAAGGGTGGTCCGTAATTGGTTGCTCAAAAAAAGATACAGTTGACCACTACAAACAACCAGCTGTCCCAAATTCTTGACCCATGCAATCTCTGAACTCAACATAAAACCAACCCAAAACAGTACTAATTAAAATCCATCTTCAGGATCCCATTCTCCAGTTTAAACATTTATCATTATCATTCATTATCTATCCACTTTTCGCTTACGTTCAGTGCAGCAAGTTGGGCCGCTGACCCCTGTGGCTTGCCGCAGCCATTTGCCAAGCGACCCAATTGATGTGGCCCTTGGGATCTCTCACAATGCGCAGCGCTGTCCTGGCGCCAGGATGCCCACGTTTCAGCAGCATCCTCTACCCTCTAAACTAACAGTTTGCTATTGAAAATGGCCATTGAAATAGTTGATTTGCCCCATAAAAATTGTGATTGTCCATAGTTATGTTATGTTTACCAGAGGGTAAATGGTCAAATCCCATTGGGATCGTGACCAGCGCTCTGAGCCACACACTTCAAATCCGGTAGGGCTGGGCCACTCTCAGCCTCCAGTGGCAAAAAACTTCCCCAAAAAAAAGGCATTGCCATCGCCAGTGCTGGTGAAATTGATGACTTTATGCTCAAGAATGGGGTGGACATGGACTCACCAACATCCAATTTAGTGATTTCAACCATGTTCAACCATCAAATTTTGGGGGGTTATCATTTTCAGACACCACCATACCAAAGGAAATGATCCCTAATCCTTATTTTTTTGAGATCCAGAAACTATCCAAAAATAATCCAGAATGATCTGTCCAAAAAAACATCCAAAAATCATCCAGGGAAACACCAATCAAAGATCCTGCCTTGGCAGGCGGTTCCTCCTCCAACTCCAACCGTGGCACCTGAAGCACCTGACTTTCCACCATGTTTGGATTGGTTTGAGGGGAAATCCACAGGAAACCATGGTTTTTCCTATGAATTATGGAGGGTCCTGTATTTTTTCCCTTAAACCAATCCAATGTTTGTTGATTTTTCCGAAATTCCTGCAAAGTTGGGTCTAAATCCAGTACAAACAAAATCTCCCAGAGAATTGCAGCTTGCTTTGGTGGAGGCATCCGTTCCATATTCTTTTCATTTTGGGATATTTTGGGCACCCATCGGATATGGGTGTCTGAAAATCGGTACCATAAATTTCGCTGGTTGATCGTCATGTATGTCATGTTTCCCATTCAAATTCTTACTTTGAGGTATGCTGAGTGGCGACATTGGAGAAATCCATGTTTTTTTCACATGGATACGTGCCATTAGAAATGGATTCAGAAGGGTGGATACGGATGGTCCCATGAAAATCTTCCAATATCCAATTAATATCCATAGGCTTTTTCTTGGAAACATGCTTATTACCATGTTCCCATGTTCGAACTTCAAATGCCCATTCAACTTACATTTCATGATATATCCAAGGGCTACTGAGCCATACCCATGTCCTTTGGCAGTTTCCCCACCTGCTTTGGACGTTTGGGCTCCGTCTTTGCTGCGGTCCTCATGGTTTCTTCAAGCAGGTATATCCACCTCCATCCATCTCCATCAAAACAAATCCCATGATGAGGAATTTTCCTATGGCCAGCTTGGACTTGCGGAGGGTGCCTTCTTTTTCAGAAAATGGGGTATATCAATGTTTGATGATTCATCATTTTCCTATTAGAAATTGCCGTTTGAATCCTCAATGTTGAACAAAAAAAATGCCCGATTATTCTCGGTTTTGGTTGGTAATATTGCCCTTGTTGATTAATATCCCAATCTCATCTATTGGGTCTACGGTTGGTTTGAACATATCCACTGGTCAATCATCATATCCCCCGCAAAAGGCAACAAAATTGGGGGGTCTATCCCATGTTCAAAATATATCATATATCCAATGTTTCACCCAACCAACTAAGACGGCCCGTCTGTTGGGTATAATATTGTGGTTGGTCATCACTAAAGTTTGGTTTAGATATCCATCCTACAGTACTCATGCTATAGTATGCCCGAGATTTCTCCAATTGCTATCACATTGCTCCATTGTCAATTTGGTGAACCCAATATTTAATCATATCCCAATCATATTCCTCATTTTACCCAGATCATCAATTCCATAGGACTTTAATCCATATGGATCTGTCTGAAAATGTGGTACCCCCTTCCCTTCACTAGTTTATCAGGATGTTCCCTCTATCAAATGGTCAAAACTGCAGGGGCGATCCCCCATTTTGGGACGCACCCAAATATCATATTGTGTGTTGCCAAAAAAAAAAACATTAATTTTCCTCTGGTAAACTAACATAGCTATTGAAACTGGCAATTTACAGTGAGTTTTCCCATTAAAAACTGTGATTTCCATAGTTATGTTTATTTACCAGATGGTATTCCCATTAATTATATTCTGTAGGTATCCCGGTTCACACCTGATTTCCCAAAAATCAATATCCCAAGAAACAAGAAACGATAAGCTGCCCCAAAAAATGATAATCCATATCATCATTGACTAAATCATTCCACCATATTATCAATAATCCCTTGCCCCGTTCATATTAAGCACCAACCAGAAAACATGGTAAAAAGTAGGGGATGAAAACACACCTTTGGGACCATGTCGAATTTCGGGGGTGTTTAATATTAGGGGGATGTGATTGTGCCAAATTCTTTCCAGACCAATACAGAATAGTCCTCGCCCAACTCGACCGGCCTCTGCGCTTCTTGTCTGCGCAGTTCTTCCGCCCGAGCCTAGGCAATTTTGTACATCTACATATTACAGTCATATGGGTATGGGTCAATACCTATTAATACCATTTTTAGTGGGATGAACATCCATTTACCAGCTATTTTGATGTTCACCAGGGATACCAGGGTTTTGATCCATTCCCATATACACATACAAAGTTACGCAAGTACATACATACAGTAGATCTACAAAATGCATGCATGTGTGATTGCTATGCAACTTATGCAACGTTGCATTCATAATTATTCATACATGTAACGTTGTAAAGTATTGCTTCAATGCCCAGCCTGAATCGTCCAACAAATGCAATCCCATCTATAGGTACGACATGTATCTTCTGTTTCAAGCCGAAGACATGATGTTTTGTGCGCAGAACGGTTCGAAAACCCAAACTTGTACATAATTGTTCATTGCAAATTTCCCAGGGTCACATTTATTAATATATATATATATTCGGGTATATATATATATATATATATTCATTGTATATATACGAGTATATATTCTTTAAAACGGCACTGTTATGCCATATGGCCCAGGAAACTGAAAATATAAACACCCTAAAGGACCCTAAAGGTACATCTATGCATACATTTGGGCATACTGATGGCACAGTGCGGTAAGTGCCGAATCTCTTGCAGGATGACTTTTTCGGTATCACATCAAGGCACCTGTGAGGTGGAGGTGGTGATTGAAGTTTGCACGCAGATATTCTCTCACAGGAGCTAAAAAAATTCGAACAAATCCATAGAGGCCAAGTCAGATCCCTCCTGCACAACGCTGTCAAAGTGTTCTCAGTGTTTTTTCCAGAGTCTTTCTGGTGCTTGTTTTGCCTCAGCAGTTACCAGCACCATGAAAAACATATTCAATACGTGAGGTGCCAAAAACCCTGCGTTGAATACATGTTTGGGAAGCGCAAGGACACCGCAAAGTGCATCTGGGCGCATTGTTTGCCTCCGCCAACAGATGTACACTTGCTGCTGCCTTTATGTATATAAAAGAAAAGAAAAAACGCAAATGTCCAGCACATTGATAGCTCAAACTGCCATAGAAAACACAGCCTTCGCATGCTCTAACAGCACGTTGCACCGAGCACAAGAATACGCTATCCGACCAAGGCTATGCCAGGGTTCTCCCCAATGTGAAATCAAATCATGGGTCAAACCTGGGTCAAATACAAAAAGGGCCGTTTCGGAACCTTCCACATATTTGGACCTAACCTTGGCCACTCTGTGGATCGAACTTGTTATTCTCAAATGGAAATCAATGCTGGGTTTAAAAATTAATTAGTCAATAAGTTGATTTTGACAGGGTTCCCATGTAAAACCACATTTTGGGTCACGAAAAGGGTCACTTCAGGAACTTCCACGTTCTTGTATTGAACTTCAGCATGCGCTCTGTGGATGGAGTTTATTTTCAAAAACGGTGGAAATCAATTTTACAACAAAAAGTTGGTCGATGTAAAATAAAATTATGGGTCAAATATAAGAAGGGTCGCTTCGGAATTTCCAGAGCATTGTACTAAAATGAACAGCCCATCTGTGGCTTTCTGGTTTTATTTTTACCCGTCAACGAATTTCAGTAATTAACGATGGCCTTTTGATAAGAAACAGGAATTACCGTAACCAAGAACCTGTTTTTTAATGCAAGCATTAATACCCCTTCTTCTTCGTACAGGCATGACCCATCCCCACTGTTTATAAATTCAGATTGCCACTCATTCCATATCGCTCCCAGAAATGGTAGAAGGGCGAATAATACTCATGCTTCTGGCAATACTGACAATACTATGACATCTAGAAAAACCCCGTATCCATTGATATCATTCCATCCCATTTATATCCCCCATATTCCATTCATTGCATACTCCCATCAAATCTCAGGGAAAAAAAGAAGATTCCATAGATCTCGTAAACCAACCTCCCATCTCCCCGGAGATGGAAATTCGTTGCCACCCCAAGTTGGTGGTTAAGCCTTTCTGGCGGATCACCTGGGGTGAAGCGCCATGGTTGCGCCATGGTGTAGCCGAATTTTGGAGAAACCCATATTGTCCCACATGGTTGTTTCATACATAGATATCCTATATCATTCTATATCTCTATACAGTCTATACATATTAAAAATGTATATGTATGTATACATATAGATATAGTTTAAGTTGTATAACTCCATAGAATTTCAACATATTCCAACCATACGTCCTGGGCAACGTCCCACCTTTCGCGACCAAGTTGCCATGTTGTACTCCTCTAAGGAGATCCGGGCCGCCACCCCGTCACCTGAGACGCTGTCTACCACGGTCAGGCGCCTCAGTCCAATGGTCGATAAGTTGGGAGATCATGGGGTTATTATTAATAGATAATATCCCTATTATACACCCATTAATAAATTAATAACCCATGATTAATAAATTATATAATATAATCATGGGTTATTAATTTATTAATGGGTGTATAATAGGGATATTAAATGATATTAATGGGATCAATGGGTAAATAATTTGATAACCCTGTTATTTTGATGGATGTTAATTGGGTTATTAATAGGGATATTAATGGGATTATCATGGGTTATTCATGGGATTCTCATGGGTTAATACTGATCAATCATGATTGATGGGATTATCATGGGTGTAAAATGATTGATGGGATAAGAATGGAATACTCCGGTGTCATCAAACGTGGCTAGCTTGGAAATCCCCGCACTAAATGGAGGCCAATGACGCTGGGAAAATGCAAGAAAATCATCCATAAATGGTGGATTGTCCAGCACGCCATGTTTGATTACCAGAGGTTCGATAGGTAGGTAGGTAGATTAGGTAGGTATAGGTAGGTGTGTAGCAATGTAGCTAGATATTAGATAGAATAGATATGAATAGATAGATGTGAAACCTGAGTACTGGAAATCCGAGTGTACTTTTTCACCTGGGATATAAGATCAGGGTACCGGAAATCCACCATCACTGCCGAAAACACTTGAGACAGCGGCATCCAGCGGCCTGTTTCTCAGTTGCTGGTTGGGATGTTAGGGAAAAAGTCAAAGGGACACCCCTTGCACCGAAAATCCTTCCAGCCATGTACTCCAGTTGCTATCCATGGAGGTACCTGGCATCGCTTTAAGTATACTCCTTGAGTCAACCACTGTGAGTGGGCCACAAAGCTTGCGGAAAGAGTTGGAATGAGGATGCATGCCTAAGAATAAAGGGGGTGTGAGTTTGCTTGAACACGTACTCAGCTTCAGTGCAGCTTGAGGTGTTCATGCCATGACCACTTGCTCCCTCCAAATCCCACCAAATAGCCACAGGCCCAGGCTGAAGCTTCAGAATGATCTCTTCCAACCTGGAGTGGAAGCGGATGTCTTGCAAACACCCAGCACAGCAAGAGAGGCAAATTGAGTGCCCCCAAAAAAACACATGGTTGGCATGGTTGAATACAAAACAACGAAAGAAAATCTGTTGGTCAATGGAGCTTTCCCATGCTCAATGGAAGTGTAAAGCTACCAGCATCCACCAATCAGGCCAGGAATGCCGCAGGTCACTCAACTGATTGGCCTAGCATGACATGGAAACGCTTGTTCACATCCTCAACCACTGGGACTGCAGGAAAAATACAGGACAAATGTCACAACTTAGATTCCAAGTTTCTCACGATTTTTCCGATGCCAAATCCCAATGACGCCGAGGCATGGAATAAACTCCCGGCCAGTTGGAACAGCGGATATCGGCCTCATGTCGGAAGGCTACGGAGCAGTAGCCTCCGAACAACGCGCTGACCTGCCAGAACTGACCCACTACGAAACTCTTGTGGAGGCCATCAGGGTATCCCCAGTTATCATCCAAGTCATGGATGACCAAGACTTGGTATTGAAACCCATGGTGACTTGGGGACCCCCCATGACTTAAGAACCCCCCCATATTGTTTAAGATCTGACGGATGTTGTTTTTCAATGTTTTTCATCACCAAGTTGACCAATTTTCAAACGAGATCACTCAAATCCGCAAAGGAAGATATACAAAAAAGATGTATCCAGTTCTTTGAGCAACAAAAAAACTTGGCACCTCTAAGTTTAGGATGTGATTAGCAGATGGGATTTCATGGACTCACAGGTCGACTTTGGGAATTGACTTTGGGACCAATTTTTCTTCCACCCCAACTCCCAAGCTTCCTTGCTAGATAGTTCATATTTTTTGGTTCAAATAGATACTGCCATATCAATATCTATCATGATATGCTTAATAAATCTTAATAACATCAGCTATTAGATTCCTAATTTCAACATGTCAAATATGGCGAAATTCCCATTGAAACGATCGCTTTCCATGGTTGCCCCCTGCCCTCCCTGCTTCACCTCCCCATACTTTGCGCCGCAGAGACCGCGACGGACCGCGCCCACCTGCGGACCGACCTGATGTCGAAAAGCTGGAAAATCCTATGGTTTTTGGGAACACCTGAGGCCCCAACCCAATGAATCAGCACATGCTTGGTGAGGCCGTGTCGCCTCGGCGTTTAGCCCAAAACATCCCTGGGTGTCTTGGATATCATGAAAAGGACATTAGAAAAGTAAAAGATAGATGGAAAACGTGAAAAAAAAGGTATAAACAGATATATACAAATATAGTACTGTATTTGTATATATATATATATATGTATACAGTTGTTATCATGTTACTATATTTCTTGAAACATATGTTTAGTAGATCGACATCGGAAGATTCATCAGGAACCGAGATCAAGACCCTTCGGCCGCACCGCCTTGGTTGAAAAAGCCCGAGATCAACAGCTTCTTGACCCAAACTGTGCAGCAAAATGATGAATTTCAAACTTGTCCACATCTGATTTTTTGAATAGCACCAGAATGTTCATTGGTTCATGTCCAAAAAAAAAAACATTGAAACACGCCCATTTGAGATGGTTTCAGATCCTAATAATAATGGCCAGGTTTTTGAAGCTTGGTGGTGTCATAAGACTACCCGAATTTAGGTTGATGTTCTGTCCAACAATGAATACCCGGAAAATTGGTGACAACCCAGTGGATACTCTTGGAATTGGGGGATACAAACATTTTCCCATTTTTTCCCATTGTAAATATTGTAAACCCATTTTCCCATTGTAAACCCACTATAAACCCACAACCCTTGGGTGTCCGCCAACCAAACCCAAGCGTCCGGTTTTTTTCCTGTGGGCCGCCGGACCAAATGTCAAGCGAAGGAGGCCAAAGAGCACTCGATCGTCCACCAAATGTGCCTCCGGAGCCACCATGGGTACCCTCTGGTAAACGTTTACAGTTTGCTATTGAAAATGGCCCAGTCGAAATTGGGATGATTTACTCATTAAAAATCATTAAAAGTGGTGATTTTCCGTAGCTATGTAAACATTTACCAGAGGGTACCAATACACCCACAACATGTGCCAAAGAATGACACCTCCGGTCTCATCCAACCTTGCAAGGCAGGATAGTGTTCAGGTAGTCATGGGGAAAATTCATCTAGAAATGGTGGAAATCATGTGAAATCATCCCATAAATGGAGGCTGGTTGGTGCTTTGAGCCCCTCTGAAAAATATGAGTCAATGGGATGATTATCCCATATTTTGTGGATTTTTTTTAGAAACCACCAACCAGGAGGGTAATGATCATTGATGGTAACCCACGATTTTGCTACACAGAGGGGTACCAATTCGAATAGCGACTTATTACTATGTTGGGGGTCACCCCGCCAATTTTCATGGTCAGGCTTTACGAATCCCCTAATATAGTTTAATCATGCTTAATCTAATCCAACCTTTTCATAGTTGGCGAATGTTGGTTTTCATGTCCCAGGATATATTCCCATTCGTATTCCATTGTATAAATGATCTTAATATTTATTCACATGATCTTCCCAGAATATATATAATATAATATATATATAATTATATATATATATATATTATATATAATTATATATATATATATAATTATATATTCATTTGTTTACATATTAGTATAGTTATTTATTTACATTCCCAACCATTCATGGTGTATCAATGACATTTCTTCATGGTGAAAAACCTCTGGCGCTGTTCGCCTGCAGCTCCTCGAAACCGCCAGCACCGGCCTTGTGGAGACTCATCCTGAGAAACCCGGAGAAGCCCAGCGACACGAAGCTCATCAAATGGTAGAGTGTCAACATGATATTATAGGTTATTATATGGTTAATATACTGTTAATAATGACTGATATATTTTGGAAAAACATATTATGATATTATGATGATATTATTATGATATTATGATATTTACCCTCTGGTAATTTAACATAGCTATGGAAAATCACCATTTTATATGGGAAAATCCACTATAAATGGGCCATTTTCCATGGCTATGTTAAATCACCAGAGGGTAGTTGATTATTTGATATGTATGATATATTATGATATATTATGCCATATGCTTAATATCAAATTGTTGATCTTGAGTATTTGTTGATGTGTGTTGATTTTATGAGTATTCATGATATTTAATGATCACCGGTTAATGATGATTTGACCACTGGTAGATGTGACAGACATGTTTTGAGGATTCGGAAGAGGGGACGTAGAAAGTGTATAGCTGGAAAATGGATGTTCATCACCCCATAGTAGCATAGGCATAGGTTTTGATTCATCCAGATTTCAGCTCATTTTTGTCTGAAATCTGGCATACCTCCCTTGAGTTACTTGAGTTTCACAGAAACCAACCTGGGTATGGGGCCTTAGACCCTGACATGAATCAAGTAGACTTGGGTACAGTATAGTAAATGAAACGAAAACGATAAAAACAATTATGTTTGTGGATATTCACAACCCATGCCCATGCGTTTACATTACCATCACTAAATTAAATTTTCAACCTCAATTGGGATATTACCCAACCAGCCGAGTTCCAAAAGGCACCCGTAAAACTCGCACGGTGTATCATCTGATTGATGTTTTGTCCCTACTCAAATGGCCATCTTTGGGTAGACTCGAACGCCTGATGTAGCCCCATTCTGGACATCAAATGGCATGAGCTGCTGGAACCAAAGTTGGAGATGTGCCTGGCCCCAAAATGAACATTCTGAGAGTGAAAATATGTGAACATGCAGCAAACATTATGATCTAGCACCATCTAGCACCTGCGATCTTGGAGAACCCCCGGCTTGCCCTTAAGCACCCCCGTAGCCCAAAGTATGGCCTCAAAGGCTCCAGGAGAAGCCAATTGTAAAAAGTCCCTTCTTCTGCCACTTCCACTAGAGCCTCTCATGCTGGCCATGCTGGCCATGGATATCCATGGATGCTGGACACGCCAGGCACGGAAATCAAGTTGACCATGTTGTGTGTTGCAAGTTTGGGCATGGGTTGCGAACAAGAATGATAAATCGTGCAGGAAAGGCAGGTGATACCTGTATACAAATATATACAAATGATTACAAATGTAACAAATGTGGCAAGGTGAGAGATTCATATTTTTGAAAAGTTAATCAACATTCTACACGTTAACATAATCAACATATTTTTGAAAAGTTAATCAACATATTTTTGAAAAGTTAGATCCTGTACAACATTAATCAACATTCTACACGTTTAAATCCATGGCGGGTTCCCAAAATTCACCAGGTTGGATTTTCAGAGTCCCCTGATTCGTCATTCCAGTTTCTAGAAGTGGAACCAGCATTCCTTGGTGATTCGTTCCTTTGATGTAAATTCGAGCGATGACGAATTACGAGCCAAATGACAAGTTAACTTTAAAAAGCAAATACGGGTAAGATATGGTAAGATATGGTAAGATTCACTGCCAGCATCGCCAACCAAGAACAGGCTTTTCACTGAGCCAGAATGGAAAGGTCCGGGAGGACGTTGAGCCTCTCGGTCTCTGACTTGATGCACTCTGTGCCATGCTTCCACTGCAGCAGCGGAAGAACGGCCGTTTGAATTTCGTGAGTCGCCTTGCCATTCCTTTGCCGTGGACCACTGAGGGATATGGATCCACTGGCAAAGCTAGATATGTTCCCAAGTTTCACACATAGTTCACTCTTCTCATCATTTTTCCATGTCAGGAAGCCTGGACGTTTTGCAGTGTTTTGTGGATCTTGTCAACGTCAACAAGGCGACTCCTACGGTGCCTTGACTGGTGCCTCGATCTGTTCACGCTTGGAACCATAGATGTTCTCTTCACAACAGCCGCACAGGCCAGGTAGTGAAGCGCGACCTTGAAACGGCGGCCTTTCTAAACGGCACGTGGGACCAAGGCCTTGAAAGCACATCGTGGAGATATGGTGACTGTACAGATATGTCTTAAACCTTGGGTTTTTTCACCAACATGGAAGCGGAAAATGCATCAGGGAAACAATAACGATTCACCTCTGAATCTTAGACTAGCGCGATGCGCTTCATACAGTCGCTCCGAGGCACTCATTCTTCAGAAAAGAGCAAAACATTTACCGCTGACAGCGTGTCTCAGCGGCGCCAATCCCATCACTCCTTGATATAGCTGAGATCTGTGGTTACAAACGGTTACAAACATCTGCGACAATGAGATCAATGATGTTCAATGTGGGCTTAGGACTGGCATTCATGGGTTGATCCACGCAGCTTTCTCTGCGCTCAACAACGGAGGTTGTTTTTTGTACGGAGCTCTGCTTCGCACTTGAAACCTTATAAACCAATGCACTTCTTCTCAACTGACGGGGAATGAGAAGGTCTGCGGCATTCTGTCCACCAAGCCTGCCCTCTTCATGAAGACTCTTCGGCTCACATGGTAACAACTTCGTCGTGCAGCAATCTAAAATTCTCATAAACCTGCTCTGCACAACAAGATTTCTTGGCAATCCCTGTGTTGCCACTATTGCAACCCATGAATCTCCTTTCTATATCAGTAGTGAACCAACACGAATGTCTTGCTGCACATCACAACTCTCGCTGGTGCAGCTATCCAGCACACGGAACTGCACCTCGCCCGCCCGAGGATGCAAACATCACATCATTTAAATGGAGACATCCATGGCAGTCCAAGAATACCATCCATCATCTGATTATCCATCAAAAATCATCAAAACATTTTTTAAAAAAAAAGGAACACACCAAGCTTTGGCACGGCCTTATCCATTTCAAAGATGGTGAAAACGTGCTTGCTTCAGGAATTTGGAGGCGTTTTTTCTCAGCGACTTTTCTTCGGGAACTGCCAGAACTCTTCCTCAATCTGGACTCGGGACCACCCTCAGAGTTTCTTCCGCATTTTTCTCTGCAACAACCAGTAGCCTCTGGTAAGCTAACACTTTGCTATGCAAACCATGAATTTACCGTTGTTTGAAAAGGTGATTTGCATAGCTATGTCAAATTACTGGTATGAAGAAAACCCTGGAAAGGTGTCCGATTCTACGAGTCTTGATTGCTAGTTATGGATATTCCATGATATTTCATCAGATTCCTATACTAGAATATAAGTTTATAATGATCCTAACTAAATTTATGATATAATATGATATAAATTGATATAATACGTTCCCAGAAACGACTGACATGGCTGGCCACTGCTAGAGACATTGACAGTTCAGCTACGGTGCTTTAATGGTGATTTCGTCGGGATATTCAGAGATACATATATGGAGGTTTCCTAACATAGGGGTACCCCCAAAATGGAACAAAACCAACTGGGATAAATCATAGTGATTCACCAACCTAAAAGAAAACCATCCAACTGGATATGTTTGAGGTCTTGATGATTCAGCCAGATTCATGTAACACTCGGATTCGACATGGAGAAATTACAGTAAGACCAATCAACCCTAATTGGGTACTGTATCACGTTTATAATTTTGTAGTAATACCCAGATTCCAAAAACAAAAAAAGTATATTCTAAGATATTCTAAGGGTTTACTACAAAAAAGTGGATTACCATATTCTACCATAGTTACTACCAGAGTTTCCCAGATTCTAAGGGTTTACCTACCACTTTACGCGGAAGCAGCTCGTCGCGAAGCCTGAGGACTTTCCTCAGCCGTGGGATTCTTCGGGCCCGAAGAAGCTTCAGCTCCGGTTTTTTCGGCACAGGGCACCTTCATGGTCTGTAAGAGGATCAAATTATGTCCAGTTCTCTAAGATGGAAAATTGTCCTGTGACTAGTGGTTGGAGCTAAAAATCAATGTCACGAGTGGCATTTTTGCTCAAGCGAAGGTGGCCAGAAGCTGGAAGAAGCTTTTCTCCTTGGATTTAGCAGAAAAATGACCCATTTGCCCATGAATTTTGCCCTTGTGGCTATCATCTACCTATAAATCTATAATGGGTTGCTCCCAATCCTGTATACCCTCATCATAGAGGCTATAACATGGAAATCCAAAATGGACCAAGATGGCAATGTCCCGTACCAGCAGGAAAATCACCGTCCAAAATCTCTAGAGCCTCTAGAACTGATGTATCGGGTTCCGGGTTGGTTGTCAGCAGAGTATCAATACTGGTTGGTGGGTTTCAATCCATCGCTTTTTTATGCACACATATAAAAATCACGATCGTCATCCGAGGCCGGAAAGAACATCAAAACGTTTTTGTGAAACCAGCAAGAATTCAACTTAAGTGTAATAAGTAGATTGCCCAAATGTCTGGTGATCTACCCCCTTAATATCATAATAAATCACACATAAAGCATTCACACTCCAATTCCCAAAAAAACTTCAAGAACTCCGGGTCTCAATGGGTGGCTCCCGATAAGGCGGCGGCTTTTTCATGGCCTCTGGACTATTTGGGTTCGATAGGAACTCTTTGGCATCCTTCAGCAAGCCATTCGACAGACCCATGCCAACTTGAAGCACCAGGCCATTGGTGGTCACCACCTGCCGGGCCATGCCGATCTCCATGATCCGCTGCTGGAGTTTCCCATGGTATGATGACTCTATGTAAAAACTTTAGGGGATCCAATGAAATGCCAAAAACATACTGGTTACTAGTTCAATCATATTCCATTACCAGATTACCATCTCCATCCTTCCCATGTTGGGAGAGACCCACAATTTATCAGCCGTTCTGAAAGGACGAAACCAGGCCTTGTGCCATCAAGCAGAAATCGGGACTGCCATTGCCACTATTACACGTGCCCAATCTCAGTTGCCCTGCCACAAGAAAAACTGGTTGCGGTCCCCATTTGCAGCAAAAAACAAACCTTACTAACGTACTGACCTATCCTCCAAGATTTCCCCAGATGTTCAATGCTTCATCATCATTTTCCCTATCAAAATCACCGTTTTGGGTAGATTCCCCTTTGGTCAAGCATACCCAAATATCATAATTATATATAAACATTGTTACTCATGATACCATCTGGTTCTGACTAACATAGCCATGGAAAATCACCATGTTATAGCTAGGTAAACCATCTATTTCGATTAGGGCCATCTATACCATGGCTAATTATGTTAGTCATAACCAGAGGCTATATCCCATGAAAACACCCCATTGAATCACTCTAAAATCCCATGAATTTCCCAGATCCCCATATCTTTACCCCAGGATTCCCACCTTTCTGTAGCAATGGAGCACCTTGGCCGATGCCTCGATCCCCATCTCACCCAAGGGTTGGAGCAAATAGTCTTCCACCTGCGAAGCGTTGCGCTGGATGAGTGCCATAAATCACCAGTTAGGCCGTGTTGATCCCAGATTCTTGATGGATGGTGGTTGATATTCATCCAAGTTGGTGATTTCGCAAGCATCCATAGTATTGGAAGATCCCTGGAAAAGGGATCTGATTCGGAGAATCCCTTCCCCTCCATAGTTGGGACCTTTTTGTCGAGGGGGATGGGATTAGAATGGGTATTGTTCATGGGCACATAATGGGGATATGTCAGTTAAATATATATATATACAGTAATGGGATATATCATTATCACCAGCAATCATAAATCTATTGGAAGATCTCCCAGAACAATGCTTTGGTTTTCATGATGTTCATGGGGAGTCCCGCAAAACAATTATCAGCGGAATGTCAATCAAATCCAGATCCAAGAGCAAGTATACCTTCTAGCACCCACCCACCCAAAAAAAAAGAAAGTACAATCGCATCCTAAATGTAGTGCAAGAAAACAAGTTCACCATCTTCTATTTTCTTAATGGGGTACTATTGTGGTTCCATGAAATCACAATTAAATCAATCAAAATTAAATATATAGATATATAACTACCATAAAATCACCATGAAAATCACCATGTTATCATCATTAATCACCATCATCACTATCATCACCATTAAAACACCACTTTATCAGCATTCATCACCATTAGCCACTATATTAACCACTATATTAACCATTAATCACCATGAAAAATCACACTTTTACCATCATTTCATCATTCAATTTAACCATGATGATAAAGCATGAATAACCATTAACCACTATATTCAACATGGTTAATGTCAAGTGAGGATTAATAGTCCCCTCCCGATTAATCAACCACCACTGCCCCCCCAAAAAAATGCAATTTAAAAACAGGTGGTCCCCCCAGATTAATACACCCACCCGATTAAAAAACCACCAGTGCTGAAATCTTTTTTTTATCCGACATTTTTTATTTCCAATTCTATTTATTTCCAATTGTTTTTTACAATTTTTTTAATCATCATTGTTATACTTCAGGTTTAAGTTGATCATTGAAAATTTCAAAAAACAACTATTCCCCAAATG
>Ga0126342_10001817_pt1 | contig 31485 bp, 29 predicted proteins | sample Cyp1metagenome_FD_92528 | JGI IMG/M metagenome (GOLD analysis project Ga0126342, IMG submission 92528) | Coral microbial communities from Lord Howe Island, Old Settlement Bay, Australia - Cyphastrea 1 metagenome | ecosystem: Host-associated > Invertebrates > Cnidaria > Coral ...
ACCACACTAAATTACACTACACTTCACTACATTACACTACACTACACTCCACTACACTACACTACATTACACTACACTACACTACCTTCCACTGCACTTCACTACATTACACTACACTCCACTCCACTACACTACAACTACAACCACAACTACACAAATACACTCCACTACACTCCACTACACTAAATTACACTCCACCACACTAAATTACACTACACTACGCTACATTCCACTACACTCCACTACACCACACTACATTACACTACACTACAATACACTCAATGACACTGCACCACAGATAGACAGGTAGACAGATGAAGTAGAGATAGATAGATAGATAGATAGATAGGTAGATAGATAGATAGATAAATAGATAGATAGATAGATAGGTAGGTAGGTAGGTAGATAGGTAGATAGTCAGAGAAAGAGAGAGAAATAGTGAGAGAGATCAATCACTTTTCGTTCCATCAGTGGCTTCGCTCTGCCATCCCTGATTCACAACAACCAACCTCTCCTATAGGTTTCCTATTTTTGAAACTTCCGCCACCTCCTTGTGCGGTACTACTGGTAGTAATCGGATTTTGAATCAAGGGTTGGAATGAGATCTCATTTCACACATGCCTAACAAAGCCAACAAGCCAAAGTGGCAAGGGGCCAGATTTTTCTGTGGTGATTTCAAGTAAATGACTAAAACAGGTTTGAAACTGGTAAGTGCGCTATCATGTTGAATTAAATGAGGTTAAAGATTACATTGAAAACATATGAAACAATGATGACATCACCATTTTTTTGGTGGTAGAACATGTGACATGATTTTTTGGTTCCAATGTGTTGCTGTCTGCGAACTCACAGGCTCTCTCTGTGCAAGTGATTTGTGATCAGCAAGTTGATGCTGCTAAGAAAGGCTGCTGCTCAAACTCAGCCTCTGCAATGTCCTTGATTGTGTCATTGGCATCCTCGTATGGGCCGTTTGTCCTGGTGCCTGACAGGCTTACGCCTAGCGTCGGCATGTCATTCATCCCGGCACCTAGGGGCTCGAAACGATCACCCTGTTCATCCACAAACTATCCTTTTGACTTTCCAACACAAACAATTTAGACAAACAATGACAAACATCTGGCGCCTCCTCCTGCTCCAGATCTCATCTGCCGGGTTCCGCATGATGTACTGGCATGTGTTCGTCCTGTGAACGAAACTCCATCCCGTGCCACCCACAAGTGCTGCGGGAGGGCTTCCGCCTCCCGAGCAGGCTTCTCAGGCCGCCGCATTTGGGGCCGACCAGCCGCATCCCAGCCCAGAGGAGGGCGTGCATCGTGCCTTTGAAGTATATACTCTGTTTCTATATGATGTCGTGGTGCAGATGCAACCACTTTGAGTGGCTCAAACTGCGTATTTTGAATAGTAGACTGTGCGTGGTACATCGAGAAGCTGCGGTATAAACATGCCGCGGACTCAACCCCCTTTATGGATCTCTATGGTGTACTCGAACACACTTACCAATCGCCCTAATCACCCAACTGTGGGTACTGTAAGTACACCATACAATCATGGCATTGGTCATCTACATTGCCGGTCCACATCACCCATCAAACGTGGCACGACTGGCACCCTCTGAAACACCCATCCGGGTTCATCCGGGTTCATCCGTCCCAATTGATTAGGTGATTTTTGTCACCCCATCTTTGTGGTTGTAGATACCCTCTGGTACCATCTGGTTATTTAACATAGCCATGGAAAATCCCTTATAAATGGAGGTTTTAATGGGAAAATCATCTATAAATTGGCCATTTTCCATGGCTATGTTAAATAACCAGAGGGTAATTTAACATAACTAGTGAAAATTGCCATAGAAATCCGTGATTTACCCATTAATAGCATGGTGATTTTCCATCGCAAACTGTAAACGTTGAGGGGAACTGAAAAGTTGCCGCTACGCCCGAGCATTGAAACAAAGCCATATCACTGGGTTTATTTTTAGATTTTATTCCCAATAATATGTATGCATATGACCATTTTGTAAAATGTTTGTTGGTCAGAGTTCCAATTCTTGTTACAAACCACGTGGTTCAATTGTCAGGATGATATATATATATATATATATCTATATATATATATGTATAGGGAGTATGTATCATTGGTATATGTCATAAAAGGTCAGTATGTATATGTATATGTATATGTATATGTATATGTATATGTGTATGTGTATGTGTATGTGTATGTGTATGTGTATGTGTATGTATGTATGTATGTATGTATATATATATAAGTATATGTATCATTATCCTGTTCAATACATAGTCTTGACATATTTCAACTACATGGTGCAAATTGGTGGTACAAACACTATATGCATACATCATATCACTACTGGTAATAAACAGTATATATAGTTACTATACGCAACGTACACATGACATATACTGAATTAAAAACTAAACACTTTATCGGTAAGTACTCCTGCAATAACGATTCATCGTGATCATTAATTACCACATGGGTGGGTCAAACCCCGGCAAACCGCCAATTTTTGGACACCAAGGATGTAGAAAATAGTGCGTTCCGTGCTCCGAATTATTTCATCGTAAAATGGCAATGATTCATCATCAGATACCATTCTTCCAAGGACCTATGAAATCCCAAATAGATCCAATGTAGATTAAGGGTTTGAAACATAAATAAATGCAGCAATAAAGGATCCACCCAAGCATTAGATTTATACTCCAATAAAGGATTCAACTTCCAAAATATCTCATTCAAGTCACCAACAAAAATCCACAACCATAGCGCGCAGCACAGGCTCGCCTGCTTGTGTTCGTCACTCACCTGGTGAGTTTACTGGACCCCACCGGGAGGATGTACATCCAGGGAAAAAAAAGGGGTTGGAAACCCACCCAAATAAGGATGAGTCAAAACACTGGCACCCAGATGGTACTTGATGGTACCATCTGAATAGTTGGGATTTATGGATGTCTATTCCCCAAAAAAATGGGGTGACCATTAGGTAAAATAACCCACCCAAATGGATTCCTTTTTTGGATCTTTTAAGACAAAATGTTGGGTTGACCATTGCACAGATGGGGGTCTAAACACCGAGCCGAAACACATAAGTTATGCACATGGATGTGAAAAAGGCACTGCCGCACTAAAGAATTATTGGGATGTAGAGAAAAACGCATGGTGGCAATGAGTATGTTGTTCACTTTGTGAACGAACATGGGGATGGTTTACCAGCTTTTAATGAGGGCCTAAACTAGGGTTAATCAGTGTTAACTATTAACTATTCCAAATCATCCAAAATTAAACAAGTTTAGTATTGAAACCCAAGTTTTTTGGGTACCACCATTTCAGGAAACCTCCAAATTGGGATGTCAACAAACAAAAGTTTTGCAGATGGCATCGAATCGACTCAAGCTGGAACTGTGGCACATTGCGTTGATAGCTCTGGACTTCAGGACCAAAAGGAACTCTACAACTCAACCAATTTTGGCAAAAAAAACTCTTCAAACCAGCTGGCCCGGTTCTTAATGTTTCCTATTTCCGAGAAACCATCGGGAATACATAGAGTCTAGATGTTAAATTCACCAATCTGAAACGAACAGATTTTGGGATGGTTCCAACCAGCCAAAACATCCTGACTCATTCGTGGCGTCGCAGGTCGTGACGGTTCATCCACAACCCGACCAGCATTCATATTATATATATATTACCCTCTGGTAAACTAGCAGTAACTAGCATAACTATGGAACATCACCGCTTAAATAATACGTAAATCAACTATAAATGGCACTACACTTTAACAGGTAAATCAACGAACTATTGATGGGCCATTTTCCAGTTCGCAAACTGTAAACGTTTACCGGAGGGTAATATTCTTGGCTATATTAGTCCAGTTGCATCCCCATTCCACTTACATCTCCATGAAATCACAACAAGATGTTCCGATATCAACATATTGTAATTCCTAAATTATAATGTAGATTACAGTAAATATATTCGTCAACCAACGCCACGGTTTGAAACTGCTCGCCATCATGAAATATCCCCATTTCTGGTGGTTAAGACCCAAATTGTGGTGGTGAAATCATGCTAAATCCCCCCAATGTTGCAGGTGAATACATCTTTTGCCCTGTAAATGACCATAAATCCCGCTCTAAAGTCACCAATCAACCAGGTCAACCCATCAAAATCCCCATATGTGCCATAAACATCCATAAAAGATGGTACCAGGTTTACCAGGTATGGGGATCTATCCCATCACAAGAGAGTCCTGGCCGCAAGAACTTGGCCATGTACCCTCTGGTAAACAAACAGTTTGCTATTGAAAATGGCCCAGTCGAAATAGTGGATTTTCCCATTAATAGCATGGTGATTTTCCATAGTTTTTTTGTTAACGTTTACCAGGCCGGGTAGTTGAGGAGAACCATGAAAGAAATGCATCGCAAGATGTTGCAATCTGCCCTTCGTCCAGCTGCTATCCTTCTGCTATCCTTTGGCTATCCTTTGTGCCGTTCGGCAGTCTGTCTCTCTGGAAAGCTGACGGGCCAGGCCTTTGCGACCACCTTTCTACGTCGGTGGTGGATTTGATCCCAAATGAAGATAAGTGATGGGCGAACGTCCGAGTTGGAGACAATATCTTTAAAATCATATCAAATCTCGGTCATGTCCCATTAAAAACCCATGTTAAACCGGTAATTAGTCCATTAATAAAGAAGATTACGAAGATGACCATTTTGAGTGTGAATTAAATCCCATTGAATCCAAGTTTTGATATGACATGCCTATTAAATCCTATCAAATCCCATCAAATTCCATTAAGTCCGATTAAATCCCACTAAATGTCACTAAATCACATTATATTCCCATGTCAAATCCCATCAAATCCCACTAAATCCCATTAAATCCTTATGTTAAATCCCATCAAATCCCACTAAACCACATTGAATCCGAATCCCATCAAATCCCACTAAATCCCATTAAATCCTTATGTTAAATCCCATTAAATGCCCATGATTCCACACTTCCATTCACCGCCTTCTTGTGTTCTGTGATCTCGGCTGCTGCCTGTTGACGCACCTTTGCACGAAAAAAAAGTCCGGGACCCGGGTCCAAAAATTCAAGGCTGGAAGCCAGCAAACAAAAATGATTTGTGCAGGCAAATGAACAAACATTCTGCAGTTTTTGGCCCAAAATACCAGTTATAAATGGTTTTTTATGGCTACAAATGTAAATGTGGTTATGAAGCATGCATGGGGGTGACTTACTGACTTATGGTATCTTACTGGTATGGAAAGGGCCATAGCTGTGTTGCGGAATCCTGCACCAGGCAGGGGATAAACCTCCGTCATCTGGTGCAGGATCTTCGGAACCATCGGGATATCATGGGATATCAATGATGCCTTGAGTCGACTTCTAAAACAAAGTCACACACCATCTGGTTGGTGGTTTAACCATCTTGAAAAATATGAGTTCGTCAATGGGAAGGATTATCCCATATATGAAATGGAAAATAAAAAATGTTCCAAACCACCAACCAAAGAAGACGCCATTATCAGTAACGGCTCAGAAGGAAAACAAGGGCCGCTGACCCAGCTGGCATGCCACCAAAGAAAAAACCCGGCAAGGCGCCGCTCCCTTAAGGAGAGGTACCGAGTGCTAAGCAGGGACCAGGAAAAAAAAAGGTGGGAGAAGCACAGAAGCTGGGAGCCAACCCATGGTGTTGCGGGATGATTTTTTTACTGATATGCCGTTTGCTTCTCGGCCAGCTGACTCAAAAAGGGAATCGGGAGACCAGCTGGAAACCTGATGTTGACTCGGGAGCCGCTTAAAGTGTTTCCATTTGGAAATTGTAAGAGAAGTCTCACAAGAAAACAATTCAATCATGGCCAATCTTCGATACCAGTACCCTGCAAAAAATAAATTCTTAGCTGGTTTGTAAGTAGATAATCCCATTGACACCAAAAGACTGAAGGATTAGTTTCTACCCATCCAGTCGATTGACCTCGGCACCGTTGGGACCCGGCCCACCGTGGCACCATCATGTAGCTGTAAATCTCGACCATTGGAATCCTCTTCTCTTTACGTTGCTGTTCCATGTTATGCTTTTAAGCTTTCCATACACATCAGAAACTCTTTGGGAACTCTCTGAAAATTCATCAAAGTCAGGAGTGATCAGGATATTTCCGACTTTTCAGGCTCTGAATTTGCTCACCAACAATATATACAGGGTTGATTTTGGTTTCTTTTTTATGTCTGCCCTGATCCAAAGTTGGATTGTACACCCTGCCATAAATCAGGATGGTCATTTGGAAACCATCTTTTTTGAGGTGCACCCCAGAACTGTGGCACGAACATCCCTGTGATTGCACCATGTGATTTTCCATTGGCAATTTCCAAGGCCCTGGATACAATTAGTGACCCCAAGAATCGGCTAGTGAAATCATCGGGGAGGAATTTTCCAGGAGAATTCATGGGGATCGGCGATGTTTTTGGCTTCCTGTCTATGCCCAGCAAATCCAATGGCTCATCATTCTACCGACCTTGCCATGGGCTCCGGAGAGTTCACTTCGATCAACTTGTGGCAACAGGGGGGAAACGGGCTGACCAAAATCACGCCATTTGCTGTACAACTTTGGAGCTTTAAGAATCGCACACATACGGGGCACCGGGCATGGAGACTGTTGAAGGTAGAAAAACAAATGGCCTTCCACGCTCCTCCATCACACACAAACTGATGTCCCTTGCTGTGCGTCAATTCGGCACTAAAAACTTGGTAAGTGCGGCAGCAAACGGCAACAGCCGCGACAGCCAGGCATCCAAAGATCCTCAGAGCATCCCTGAGCCGCTCGATGCATCGTTGTGGGCAAGTCCCGGCAAGTCTGCCGCAGCGCTTGAGGCACCGTAGCCCCTTCTGAAAGGCGGCGCGCTTTCCGGCGCTTGTTGCTGCCCTGCACCATTAGTGCGCGGTTGCTTCAGGCACGTAGCGTCGCTGTTGTTGTTGTGTTGCTGTTGGTGTTGGTGTTGGTGTTGGTGTTGTTGTTGTTGTTGCTGGTGGTGGTGGTGGTGGTGGTGGTTGTTGTTGTTGCTGTCGGTGTCGTTGTCGTTGTCGTTGTCGTTGTCGTTGTCGTTGTCGTTGTCGCTGTCGCTGTCGCTGTCGCTGTCGCTGTCGCTGTCGTTGTTGTTGTTGTTGTTGTTGTTGTTGTTGTTGTTGGTTGTGGTTGTTGTTGTTGTTGTTGCTGTTGTTGTTGTTGTCGTTGTTGTTGTTGGTTGTTGTTGCTGTTGTTGTTGTTGCGGTTGTTTTCAGTACATGACCTTTGAATGAACCCCTATTTGAATCCCATGTTCACCACTGTTGATGGTGAAAAAAAACGATTGTTCTCGCAGTCATGGTACTATTATGTACTATTGGAGTGGTCACAAACATCTATCAGAGGAAAATGATCTACACAATTCTACACATTGGGTTTCCACATCTATATTATAGTTCACTAGATGGTCGGTCCGATTAGCATTCCATGAGTTATCCCAATTATTATCCCATTACATATCCCTATTAAACCATATAAAACAGCTATTTATCAGCAAAATGTGGTCCATGATTCTTCCATTACGTTTCCATTATTATGAACGCATTTATCTGATCTTTATATCAATAATCCATTACAAAAATGATCATAGATCCCATGAAATCCTCGATTTATCATAGTCATTCCATCCTAATTCCCATGATTATCCCATTATCCCCGAAAAAAACGATGTTTTTTTCCTATTAACACATTGGGTCCCATTATAGTGATATCATCCCAATTATCATCAAAATAATAGTGATAACTATGACATACTTGACAATCAGAATGAGATATATCACTTATATCACTATCAAATCCCCTTACCCTCTGGTTATGACATTCACAGGTTCGCCATGGAAGCCATCACCATGCTATTAAGAACGGTAAACCCAGGTAAACCATCTATTTCGATTAGGGCCATCGAAATCCCATGGCTATCTTAAATAACCAGATAATTAACCATCAATAACCATCATTAATCACCATTAACCATCTATTTCTATGGGCCATCTATACCATGGCTATGTTATCCCCTTAACAGTTACCCTTAACGCAACAACGACCTGTCGCCTGTCGCCGCCCGGTGAGTTTTTGCTGAGTTCAGCCGACGGCATCCAAGGCTTGCAAGGCATCGGTGCCCGCCTGCTTCGCCTACAGTTGAAGATGGTAACTATATGTCCACTATATTCCTTTAGTATACAAGTATTTATAATATGATATATATAATATAATATTCTATTATATATACAATAATATATATATAATATATATAATATATAATATAATATATAATATAATATATAATATAATATATAATATAATATATAATATAATATATATAATATAATATATAAATATATATTAAATATAAATGTATATATATATACGGTATGGTACCCCCGCCCCCCAAAGAACCTACCAGTTTGGGAGTTTTCTTCGGACAGTGGGCATAGTTGGATTCCCACTACAGTTGATCCCCATAATTATCCCATGATCACCGGCAGGTTTTAATAATGGAACATTGACAGACCGCCATAATGATTGTTTACATTATTATTACCAGAATCCAAAAAATCCTCAGTATTGGTATTAATACAGAAATCATGGAGCGTTTTTTCTAGGACTATCCCCTGTGATATCAATTCCTAGGAACATGGAAAATAACTATATTGTTTGCATAAATTACATAGGAATCACGAATCTCTGGTACTCAAACTATAAATGCGCTTTTCAAGCTGGAAAAATCGTCTATGGGCGATTCTCAAGTGCCATCTTTGACCGGAAGTTCTCGAAAATTATCATACCCATATGCTCCATGTATTGTATATTTACCTACAAAACTGGGCCATTTATGGGGTTTTTATGTAGGTAAATATCTCATACATGGAGCATATGGGGTATTACTACAATATTATCCCCCATATCATCACACTAAAACCAGCATAATATCTTCACATGGTTGGTTGCATCCACGAACAAAACACCATTAAAATCCTAAGGACATGCAATATTCAGCATATTATGTTCCCATGGCAATCATATTCAATCCATAAATTCCACAGATTCATCTTATTAAATACCAATAAATAAAACAAGTCTTCATCATGGTTCCATAAATCACCATGCATTCATGTGTCTTTTCCACCATTTGTCCCACCACAAATCACCATTTCCCCACCATTCCTACATAAAACTATATATCTGGGTAAATTGCCATAGAAATAGTTGATTTACCCATTAATAGCATGGTGATTTTCCATCGATTTTTGTCAACGTTTACCAGGCCGGGTCGTGTTCTTATTGATATTAGTCACGTTTACCAGGCCAGTTGACCGCCATAAATTGGGATGATTCCCCCTTTTTCCGTTTAGCATTTTCTGAACCAGGCGTAACGAACCGGTCGAACCGACGTGAGGTCACGATCTAATTCATCACATATGCTTGGTGATTCATTCTCCCAACAAACATTCTCACTTTTTTTCCCAGAAGCTCATAAAAATCCCAGTGAAAATTCACACCATTCATGGGACTATGATGAAAAATCTCCCATTGTATAGAGGGTAAATCACCCTCTTAAATCACCATAGAAATAGTGGTTAAATCCCATTAAATCCCCATTAAATCCCATTAAATCCCCATTAAATCACCATTGTATCCCAATTGTATCACCATTAAATCCAATGAAAAATGCCATGAAAAAGACTGATTGTATCGCCTGCTCCAAGCGCGTCTTGTGATCCTCCAAAACGCCTCGAAACCAATCGGTGTTTCGGTCACTAAAACCATGGGATTTTTGCTCGGAAAAGATTGGAAGTAACACGGAAAAATGGGATGTCATGGACTTTAGTGTAATTTTGTGGATTTTAATTGGACTGTGTCAATCAACAATAATTAATAATTGCGGTTTAGTCCAAAAAATGGTTGAGATGGGTTTAAAGGAAGTGATAGGAAGGGATATGGATGGGATGATATTCTGTTTTCTATGGGATGATATATGGGATTTATTATGGGTATATCATGGATTATCACGGTAGGATAGTTTGTCTGAAAATTGATGAGATTTTAGCACGAAGAATTGGGATTTGCTTGTGTGCGATTGGAATGGGATTGTGATTGAATTTGCTGATACAACGTGGCCCTCGAGTTACTGAAGATGTGATATAACTTGATCAATGATATAAAATTTGATGGGATAGTGAGATTATATATATATACATATACTGATAAATTTGGTCTGATTACACAATTATACTTAAACATTAAATATGAGACTTGTGTTTAACGTAAACCAAAGGAAATATAACCGCAAACGATGCTGTGGAGTAACCATCCGACTAAATGCAGGGATCCCAGGTCAAATAAAGAACAGTTGTCGGGCTTCAATCTCCAATTCAAAGAATGTCACTAGCAGATCATCATGGAGGAAAGACACGTATATATATATATTATATTTAATTTATATATATATACATGAGTTTTTTTCCAAACCCCAATCAAGACAGGACGATAGGCAGGGAAAGCTTGGCCTCATTGCTCCAGCAACCCTCCAGCAACCAGGGTTTACACAATTGCTGAACTGTGATTTCACTGGCATTGCTCACAATAGATATTCTCAGGTCTAAATGTCTGGCCAAGAAACGAAAAGACAAATTTGACGTTGTCTGCTGAAGATGATATGATGTACACCAGTTGCCCGAGTTGCAACAGCTCTTGCATTGAGCATGCAGACCCTAAAATCCAAAAAATTGCCTATGACGACGGGCATCATCGAGGGCAAAGAAACCTGAAGAAACCTGAAGAAACCTGAAGAAACCCGCAGAAACCTGAAGAAACCTCAAGAAACCTCAAGAAACCTCAAGAAACCTCAAGAAACCTTAAGAAACCTCAAGAAACCTCAAGAAACCTCAAGAAACCTCAAGAAACCTCAAGAAACCTCAAGAAACCTCAAGAAACCTCAAGAAACCCGATGCCATGTAGAACCTCAAAGTGAGGTCTTTGGGACGCGGCCTTTTGGGCATCTGCGCTGCATCCCCCAGCCCGCGTATCTACGGCTGGGTGGTGGGCTTTCCCGAACTAAAACATGGTGATTCTCCAGTTCGCCGTGTGAGTTTAAGGGTAACCCTTGCTTCATCATCTTCCCCAAAAAAGGAAACACCAAGCGAGATGCGGAAACTTCACAAAAATCTCTGCAAAACCTGGTTGTATCTTCATACTGGTTGGTGGTTGACCTACCCCGCTGAAAAATATGAGTTCGTCAGTTGGGATGATTATTCCCAATATATGGAAAATTTATCCAAATGTTCCAAACCACCAACCAGCATATATTGTCATATATCAACATTACATAATCCCCATAATTGGAGTTGTTCTTGGGTATACCTCTGTTATCCTCTGCTTGGTTATTCCCTATAATTCTTGCTTTTATCATATCCCCATAATTTGTTGGTTATACTCATAATCTCACCATAAAATCATGAAAACATTACAATCTTCATCAATATTCCCTATAGTGTCTGGGAAAATGATCATAGTTCCTCTACTAAGTGTGCCCTTGACTGCAACGGCATACCTCAGAACTAGCACCACTGAACAGGCTGCAGAAGGGAATCCAGTCAAATTGAAATCTGTGAAATATTGTGCTTGGAATTGGAATCACATTGACCCAAAATGAATTTTGCACGCTTCCTGGGAATGCAGCACTGATAATTGGAATAATAAAAATAATCAGGCTGGTATAGGCTGGTACATCGTGATTATTTTTGGCTCGGCATGGTTCAGCAGATTGTCGTCGTGTCTCCAAGCTACAGAGCATGTACACTGTAAGGGCAGCTTGGCTGCACGTCTCTGCTGCATGCCTGCGTCAGCCAGTCAGGAATGATACCCGACTCTGAACTTGCAAGTGAAGAATTCCAGGTCCGCAGGCTCAGATCCACAGACCTTAAGCTTAAGGACTTAGTCGTCCTGCAGCCTTCTCAAGAAATTTGCCTGATTCTCCAGGAAATTTGCCACGTCCTCAAGGCGACGCGGTTTTCCGCGGCTGCTCTGTGCCTTGGACGGGGCCGTGGCCACCTTGGCATTGGCAGCGGAGTGCAGAGGCTTCGTCTTCACAGGGTCAGCTGGCTTAGGCTCAGGCTTCTCGCTGCCGGCCTTCTCATCCTCCCCAGAGTCACTGTAGTAACTGCTGCTGCTCTCCTTGCAAGTCTCATCCTTCTTCACCACCGCCTCCTTCTTGACATCTATCTGGGTAAATTATAATATTTCACTATCCTGAATCTTGTGGCCATGAATGGGGATGATTCCCCTAAAATAAACCATGATTTCAGGGTTCGGGAGAACAGTGAGGTCGTGCTCAAATTTACCCAGATATATATATATATATATATATAGTTCACACACAAAAAGCATTGCCATTCTGTTGGGATGCTCATCAACTACCAGCAACTATTATAATTTACCCAGATCTATGGTGAGGTCTACTATTCTCTCAGATATGTTCCATGATTTTCCTGTCACCCCCCGCATCTCACCAAGTGCCAGACTGTCTGCCTCCTGGAGCGGATAAGCGCGCTTGGCAGACTTGGGAGCCCTGCTAAGTTGATGCACTGAACTTCAATAACTATAGTTGGTTGATAAAGCTAGATAGCTCAGTTGGTTGATCACCTCAGTAAGTATGGTTTATGATACCTATAACTTCCTATAACTATAGTTGCTATAGTTACTATAGTTACTATAGTTACTATAGTACTATAGTTACTATAGTTGTATAATGGGGTTTATAAACCAACAAACATCACTGGGGGGGCCCACATTGTCAACATGTCAACGTGTTTGACTATAGAAATCCCCAGGAAGTACCATCTGGTTATGACTAACAGTTTGCCATGGAAAGATCCACCATTTTTAATAGGTAAACCCAGGTAAACCATCTATTTCTATGGGCCATCTATATAATGGCTATGTTTGTCATAACCAGAGGGTAATTCTTGATGCTTCTTGATAGTCAAGGTGGCTACCTTGACCAGCAAGTTGGGATGGATTCAACAGTGGGAAGAGACGATCACCAACTCTGCAAGATGACTACCCTCTGGTTATGACTAACATAGCCATGGTGTAGATGGCCCATGGAAATAGATGGTTTACCTGGGTTTACCTATTAAAAATGGTGATTTTCCATGGCAAACTGTTAGTCATAACCAGATGGTAGTATCCCCATGGATCCCATTGATGACTAGCAGGATCCCATTCGTGTAATCCCGTTCCTATTACTATTGGTTTTAAACATATTCAGTCACCATTGTTTGCGATTTTTCAGACGCTTAAATCATAAAATAATCATGGAAAAATCCCATGGTTATTCCATTGTAATCCCATGATTATCCCATTCTCCGTATCATTATTGACAATACCCTCTGGTAATTTAACATAGCTATTGAACATGGCCATTTATAGTGAGTTTTCCCAGTGAAAATGGTGATTTCCAATAGCTATGTTAGTTTACCAGAGGGTAGATGCTACTCACCTATGACTCACGTATGACTTTCGGGACGGTCACGCAGAAAAATTCAGAGACCGCAGCACCCAGGGTTCATAAAATACTTGGGGACTACAGGATGGTGCCCCCCCAGTTTTTTTTAGCTGGTTTAAAAACCCATTTACTATAGTTATATCTACCATAGTTGCCATAGTTAAGCCATATCTTGGGGGCCCCATCCTGTATGAGCTAACCCATCATTACTGACCAACACCAGTATTTCCTGATATGGGATAGGGCCTGTTCGGGGTATTTCTCATATGTGTTCATGGCTCACATGGGTTTGTCGGAAAATGGATTCAAAGGACAATCTGCAGGAAAGCTTTGGATGTGCGGAATATCTCCCCACGAAAATTCCAGGAATTCCCCATTGATTTGTGGTTACACCACCACTCTCAGAGCCGGTGTTTCGGAAAGTAGTAGTCCCAGTTTTCGGAAATGCTGAATGTCCATAATCCGATGAACATTCAATAATTAACGGTTATAGTATGTTGTAGCTATTGTCCCATAAACTGGTGCTGATATAGGTCATAAGAGTTACGTTGATCTGGGCAGTATTCGACCCTCTGTGAATCCTTGATCTTCTTGGCCAGTTTTTGCTGCTCGCTGCATCATGCGCGAGCAGCAGGTTAGAGGATGCCACCATTTATCATCATTTATCCACCAGTAAAGTATCATAGCCATGGTATAGATGGCTCATTGATAGATGATTTACCTTTAAACAAATACAGTAGATTTCCATAGAGCTATGTTGGTTGACGAAAGGGTGTGGCAACAGATAAAAATCATATACCAATAGTTGAAAGTACCGCTTACTGGTTGGTGTTTTCACCTCGCTGAAAAATATTACTCAAATATTACTCAAACCACCAAGCAGATTATCATTGGTGATATACCCACTATATCCCCATGTTAAACGCTTCAATCACCTCAATTTCCAATCATGCCTGTTAGTTTCTTATATAGACACATCATTTCATGTTAGTGAAGCAATATCATACACCACCCATATAAATTGATAGTTGATATGATACCATATTATATACCATATTATAAATTTATATCATATCATTATAAATATGGTATAAGTTATGGCTAAAGATGGTATAATATGGTTAGTGAAACAATATCATGGCTATACCATCCATAAAAATATGGCGAAGTCCTTGGGGATGGTTTATCCGATTTTGCTTTACCCAACAATTTACCATAGCCATTAGCCATTATTCCAATGATCATCTACTAACAATATACTATAATCTCAGGTAATCATATTATACCATATCATAATTAGATGGGAAAATCACCATGATGGTCAAATCACCATTATTGATGGAAAAAAAAACATATTTAACAACATCCATTATTATATTATTAGCCATTATTCCAATGATCCATTGTCCACTCATCTATCGTTGCTGCCATGATGACCCAAAATCTCCTGGATCTTCTTGGCATGCTGCTGCACATCATCCGCCTCAGCGTCACGTTTTAGGCGGAAAATTCATACCTTGACCTTCAAATTCTAGCTCTTGTAGCTATACAAATGGCTAAAAACACCATTTTCTTGAGGGTAAACTATGATAGTAACTATGTTTTTTTTCCTATTTTCATGAGACTAAAGAGCTTTAGGCACTCTTTGGGGGCAGTTGGGCTGATGTTCAACATGTTTATGGCTATGACTCAGGGTTACAGCCCCCATAAGTCGGGATGTAACCCCTTTAATTATGGCCATATACTCGGGGAATACATACTTGGGGGAATCATTATTTTTCCACCATCTAGCCCCATTGTGGTTATAAATGGACACCCAACTTACGGCGGTAATGTCCAGGGTATGCATCAAATTTTTGGGGGTATGTATAATTCGGTGAGTACCAAAACCAGAATACAACCTAACTTTGGATATAAACTTGTTTTAGGTTGTGAAAAGTGAAGTCCTGGTTGAATCACAATCTTTGCTGGTCAGTATCTACAGTTCTTGCTGCTTGAATCACCATGTTTGCTCAGGAACAACCGAAAAAAATTTGCCGGTGAAATCACCATTTTGTCGTGTGAAAACTGTGAAATTCCAATCTGTGTTTGGTGAATCTTATTTTGGCTGGTTCAATCCCTATCATTGATGACAACCCAACTCGTTGGTTTTTCCCATCACGCCCCGAATGGGCAGCGGCACATGATTGGCCTTGCACTTCTCCAACTCCTCGACGAATGATGGATCCGTGGTGAGGGTCTGATCGCGAATCTGAATAAACAGATATGAGATGCAGGATGGTGCCCCCCAGTTACTTGGTTAACAAAAACCCCATTAACTAGCTCGTTATATCTACCATAAACCATAGACTAACCATAGAATTCATAAACAGTTATAAGTTGGTTTATAAACCCCATTGACTAGCTCGTTATATCTACCATAAACCCTAGAATTCATCCACTGATGAGGCAAGTGAACGCTATCGACTGGGGGCCCCATCCTGCGGGGAATGGCATAACAGCCAGTAATTACAATAATAGTTCATGTGTAATAGCCAATATTACCCTGGGTATGGGTACCTACAGGTGATATATATATATATATAATCACAAAAATAACAAGTTTGGGATGATCAGGTTATCATATTTATATTATGGATATTACCTATCGTAATTACTAGAGGTTAATGGGATGGGTCATAACACTCGTTATGCATATATTCACTGATGGAAAATATAATAACTGATGGATGATCATATCATAAATTGCGGAATGAGATGGATGATAATCAACATAATAACTGATGATCTAATGTAATAATTGAAATGAGGACTTATTCCAATAATCTGAGAATGGGATGAATAACCTGTTAGAAAAATAGAACAGCAATTTCCGAATGAGATGGGTAATAACGAACATATACGAACATAATAACATGTTAATGGGGAATAGAGCTAATATAGCGATAGTGATGGGCAGTGTGTCTATCGGTTCTATCTTTTGTTAGATTATTGATCCAAATCAATGAGCGGATTTCACCACCGGAACTGGAATACTGCAGACTTAAGTTGATTTATACTTGGCTTAAGGATCTGGTTTATGGTGATTACAATTATTTATACGTATATATATATATATATATATACATATGTATAATATAACATCAACAGTGGGGCACCACAAATTGTGGCTTTTCTGGTGGTTTCGAAACTCGTATTTTATTTGGCCCGGTTGTTGTTACCTGGGGATGAAAACCCCATATTTTGCGCAGTAGAAGTTGGGATGTTCCACCTTTGACCCTCAAAACACCCACAGAGATGGTTCAAAGTACCAAACTCGTGAAGTATCCTCCAGTAAGTTAACATAGAAATCAGAAAACCCATGAAAATCCAACATTTCTAGATCAGCATCCTTTAATTTACCAAGTTGTGTACCTGGCTTTTTTGGTGCTTCGAACCCATATTTGGTTTACCGAAATCTGTCTGAACATAGGGTGCCCCAAATTCTGATGTCAAGAAAGTTGTGTCATATTGTGATATAAAAAGTACATATGAGCATTATATATGGCCAATCCTAGGTACCCTGCCAATATATTGCCAACTACCATATATATATATATATATCTATATATATGTATAGCAAACACCCGAGAAGATGCCGGGAAGGGTATAGATGATGTCTTCCCAACTGTTCTATCTATTTGAAGGTTGCTAAGCCTGCCATGGTTACAACATGGTATATGGGTTATGGTCATCCCATATTGAGAACCCCAACATCATGGGTTTTTTTAAACCCCTATGAAGGGGTATTACCATGCCCCAATACAGGTATATCATGGCATATCATCCAACTTACATTCCAATTTCACCACCAAGATCCATATAACATCATATCATATCCCATTAAATCCATCAAATCCCCATAAAATATATACATGGTGCAACAACAAAAAATTACCAATAGACCCTTTTTCATGACATTAAACAGTAAATCCCATATAATATATTTTCATGACATTAAACAGTAAATCCCATATAATATATATTATATAGTAATATATAATATACCTATTATTAAATCCAGTATATCCCATATAATATATATATAATATAAATATATATGTTGCAACATGTTGCAACATGGCCAGCTAGGCAGAGACGTCTCCTGTTGCAGGTCGCTGAGCTTCAAGGACAGCTTCCCTTGTGTGGCCTTCTCCTGTCGGAGATCCGCTGCATGGGGCCTCAGGGCCTAGGGGGGTTCCCAAAATGGATCGTTTCTAAGGGAAAATCATATTAAAACCATTAGAAATGATTTATAAATGGTTATATAAATGTATATATCATTGGGGATGGTTTTTAACCTCACATTTTTTAATGGATGATTTATAAAACCATATATGGTTCCAGTGTCCTAAGTCATTTTTGGCTACCCAAGCTCGCTGGATGATCTGGGGCTACGCCCATTTCAGGCAACCTCCCAGCCATTTCGGGACGCCCTTCTTTGAGATAGGCCCGTCTACTGGGTCAGGGATGGGAGTCCACACGGGGTTTCTACAAAATGGGACACCCTTAAAGATGGTAAACATAGCACCCATTTTTAAATGCCGATGACTAGAGGATAGTTTATGGCAGGTGAATCCCAAAGAAGTTCTTTGGCTCCAAAGATGGATCCAATTGGTGAGAGGAGGTGAGACTACCTGGAAAGCCAGGTGTCCTATTCTTTTGGCAACTACGCCACTTGACGGATACGCCAGGTTGACGCATGGAAAACAAACCACTATTGCACAGATTTCAGCATAAAGTTCATCATTTTGAACGCCAGGTTGCCGTTTTTGTTGTTTGATTCTTGAAAGTTGCATGGAAAACTGCCACTCTATCTAAAAACTGCCTTAAAACATAGGACACTTTGGCGTTCCAGGTAAGTATTTTAAAGAACCATGGACTATGGTCATCGCCTTCAAGGCATATGGCATATGTTATTTAACATAGCAGAAAATCATTATCTCTAAGAGCTACATCAATGTAAATCACCTATAATATGTATATATATATATATTTATTTATTATACATGTACTACATATACATGATTATACATGGGTGACTTTCCATAGCTATGTTAAACTACCCGAGGGTAAATCCTTGTTAAGCGGGATGAATAGAATTTCCATAAAATGTCACCTTTCTCGCAACCGGCAAGAGGAATCCAGAGGCATGGGAAGCACATTCATCCCCTTATATATTATAAGAACTAAAACTAAAACCACCCGGTTTTGTTCATGGTATAATAGTGGAATGAAAAAACATGTCAACCCGCCGGGGTTCAACCCGCATATCAAGTACCATACGCCGTATAACTTAGCAATGTCCTTTTTTTTGGGCGATCCATGGTCAGTCCAAATGATCCTCAATGCTCATTGATTATTCCATTTCTGTCAGTTCATCCCAATGGGTGCTGGTAAATATCATAGAATTGGATGATGGGAAAATTTACAGGAAAGCCCTATATTTGATGGTCAAAACCCATGGGTTTCCTGTAGATTTTCCCTTAAACCAATCCAATGAAAATAGCATCATTTTTGTTTGTTGAAATCCTGTGTCCCTTTGTTGATTTTATCTTACAGTTTCTATGGGTCCAAATCATCATTCCCGCAGCATCAATTCGCACGTTTGCTTGCCAACTGTCCATTTTGGCTATGTAAATGCAGTGTAATCTGGGTAAATTATAATATTTCACTAACCTGAATTAAGGCCATTTGGGGATGATTTCCCTTACTAACCATGATTTCCAGTGAGGTCGTAGTGAGGTCGTTATAATTTACCCAGATGTAATTCATCTTGATTCACCTTCAAAATCATGTGAATTCACCATTTTTTTTTATGATCTCCAGATGTTCGTGTCAGATACCCTCTGGTAAACGTTAACAACAAACTATGGAAAATCACGATTTTCAATGGGTAGTCATCCACTATTTCGACTGGGCCATGTTCAATAGCAAACTGTTAGTCATTACCAGGCCGGGTCACTATTAACCATTATTAACTATAGACTATCCATATATTAACCATTATTAACCATTAACCATAGATTAACCATATATTACCAGAGGGTAAATCACCATTAATCATCATCAATCTCCCCAAATCTCCAGAACCGCCTCTTCCAAGCTTTGGAGCTGCAAGGCCTTCTCCTGCTGCACTGGATGATCTCATCCACAATCACCGGTTGGGCGACCAATGATAAACGATGATGACTTGTCAAAGTACATGAGATCATCCTTGAATAATCATAATATATAAGTTATTTTAAAGTATATGATCATAAGTATACTTATCATCTTTGAATATGTTAAGGGAATAGTACATTTATAATAAATAATGAGATTCATGATTACAATCATCGGATTCGTGCAATAATAGTTCGTACAATAATAAATTATTTATATTTATTTATAGGATTAGTACAATATGTTCTGGGATTTCCCATGATTGAGACTGTATGAGAATATGATAAGTATACTGATGATCAAAATTAAGGCGATGATAATCCCATCCTCTAGTAATTTTGAGACACCCCCGTTCTAATCGTTTTATGGTCCCAAATATGTGGTTTCATCGCCTGTGTTTAATGCGAGCAGGGCCATGGTTTTGTAGGGGATTTATAGATATGGGTATGGATCAATACCTATTAATACCATTTTTAGGGGAATGAACATCCATTTACCAGCTATTTTGATGTTCACCAGGGGTACAAGGTTTTGACACACTGCCATATTCGGCGGAATACTAGGGGGAAGGGATTATAACTGGGATGCAGAGCGATATTAGTGAGATGTACCCCCGCCAAGTACCAGCCAGGACTCACTGATTCTGGCAACAGGTAAATACCCTCTGGTAATTTAACAGTTTGCTATTGAAAATGGCCATAGAAATAGTGGATTTACGCATTGAAAATAGTGATTTTCCATAGTTATGTTAGTTTACCAGAGGGTAAGTGCTTTGAAACTGGAGTGAATTTCCCCACTTCAAAATAGGATGACCAGGTTAGAGTACGTATAAAAAAACCGGGGTTTCGAATCGCTTACGTCTAGCCGGGATAGGCCATGGAGTTAGTTAACAAATTAATCAGTGAGCAGTGTAAAATAAATCTCTCTATCATTCCATTTAATCCTGGTAAACTAACATAGCTATTGACAATGGCCATTTATAGTGAGTTTTCCCATTAAAAATTGTGATTTTCCATAGTTATGTTAGTTTACCAGAGGGTAATCCTGGTTGGTTAAGAACGGGATTCCTCTATTTGATTCTTATAATCCCCAATGACTATGAAGGGTAGTTGTTGATCCCCGAACCAATCATCAACCAACAGGGATTGAGCAGCCACTTAGCCTTTTGTATACAACCCAGTAATAACCCTCAGGTCATCAAACGTTGCGATTGAAAATCCACCATTTATATGTATATCATGTTTCCCCTTAAAACCTACATTTCTAGAGGATTGTCCATTGCCACGTCCATGGCCCATCTAAGCAGTACTTAGCCCAAGTACTGCTTGAAGGGAAGTCCCTAAAAAGTATTCAAAAGTGGTACCTATTGTCCCTTGTGAAAACCCAAGTGGCTGTTTTTGCTAACTCTATAAATTGCCATATAGAGGTTTCCTAAAATAGGTGTACCCCTAGTTATCATCCACTTATAGATGGATTTTCTATGAAATAAACCCTCCAGCTATTGGGTACCTAATTTTATGGAAAACCACCGTTTATGGAAAACCCCCATATAATGTGGGTAAATTTTGATATTTCACTAACCTGAATTAAGGCCAATCGGGGATGATTCCCCTTATTAACCATGATTCTAGTGAGGTCGCAGTGAGGTCGTTATAGTTTACCCAGATATAATCCCATTGCAAGAAAAAACAAAGAAGCCAAATTTCTTGTCCCAACATCTTGGTTCTAGTCCCTGAACTTGATAGTCCTCTTGCTTCAAAAATCCCACAAGAAATCTACATCCACCACTTTTTGTCAGTCCTGGTCTTTAGTGGGAATTTGAATGTTCAAAATAGTTCAAAATAATCAAGAAACAAAGGATACAAACCAACACTAAACCTACTCATTCCATATCATAATCAAATAACCAACTACGACAATCATACTCTAACCATGGTTGTGTAGCACTTATAGCACCCAAAAAAACATGATGCAGCAAAGTCAAATCATATCCAACCTCTTCTGCATCGTTTTGGTGGTTGCTGCAGTTACTGCAGATATACTGAGTCAACCTCCGATGGGTAATTAAGAAACATTGGCTAAATACCCGTAATTCAGTTTATTTTGATCTAATTCCCCATATAAATGGCGTAGTTGGCACCCAATAAAGGTCTTGAGGATTAAATCACCTTCACTTGGCTGGGTTCTAAATGCATCATTATGTATTATATATATATATAGATACTTATAATATATATATACATACATATTTTATTATACCAAGGGAATTTCGCATTATATCCACAATCTAAATCCTTATTTTTGATGGTTAAATCTCCGTGTCTGATGGTTAAATCATCACTGTTCGCCATTTTTGATGTTTGAAATCCCACCGAAAAAACCAATCAATCCGATCAATCAGAAGTTTTTATAGTCATATGGCAGTGTGTCAAAACCTTGTACCCCTGGTGAACATCAAAATAGCTGGTAAATGGATGTTCATCCCACTAAAAATGGTATTAATAGGTATTGATCCATAGCCATATAAATCTCCATGTTCGATTGTTGCGTCCCCATCCAACAAAAAACACTCCTATCTCCATGACCAGTCAACCTTTTCAACGGAGCCATCTCTTTTGCCTTCTCCAATGCCGCGATCTTCTCTTCTGCTGTCGCCTTCTCCTGACCATTTCATTCCCAGATGCTCCATGGTGCTGGAATATGAATCCCAACATTTGCCCAAAAAATCACCCAGTTTTGTAGCTAAATATACCAGCACCATGGAGCATATGGGATTGTTGAAACATGTTGAGAGATGTTGAAACCATGAATTATATGAATTGATGGTGGCTGAGAGATTCAAGCTACAACCATATAACTCATCAAACTATACTTGTGCAACAGTTGCTCATCACTTGTCCAATGTGTTGGGTGTTAGGTACCTGAGCTTTTCATTCATGTTCATTGTATTGCTTGGTATCAGGCGATCCAATTCTGATTGCATATCCCCTGCACATGTGGGACATTGCAAGTAGTTCCATTTTGTGCCTGGCTTGACCAGGACACACGTCTCCTGGTGAACTCTGGTAGAGCTCGAAAGCACCACAACTGGGGTGTAAACTTTGGCTTCACTCATCCCTTTGCGCTTTGCCAGCAATGGTCGTAGACCCTCCGAGTTTGTTGCTTTGGGCAAACCAAAAAAAAAAAAACACGGATTTGGATCTTCGAGCCTCGCGATCACTGGCTGAAAGATTTTTGGAGGCAACGGATATCTGCCAGGTTGGGGCTTGGGACCAGAAGTGCGCTGCCAAAACTGGGCCGAGGCTTCCTGATGGGTGCCCATGGCCTCATCAGGAAAGGCCGCCCTCGGCCTTTGAAAGTCCTCGGCCAGTCATGGAAATCCGCAAGTCCTCTTCCATCTCCACTCTGCCGTGACGTTCATGAGGATTGAGAAGCCTGAAACTAGGGGGATTCAACTGATTTAAATCATCATTAAGGGTGACCCGTGACCCCGCATTCGAATGCCTGGATGTTTTGAAGGTGTCTTAATGTTTCTAAAACACCGCTAATGAGGATATGGGGATATGGGTTTATGATGGTTTATGGATAGGTCGAATATAAACCACCAACAACCAGGTAGTTGAATAAGCTTATTATATCTAAAGATGGTCAATATCATTGCTTAACATTCCTTAAGCATATGATCTATAGATGGCTATTGGATATACGTGCTTTGCAACGACAAGCCCAGGTTCCCTTCATGGGCCTTGGGGCCTTCAGAAACCGATCGGCGACAGAGGCTCCCCAGTGTGCAAGTTAGGATTGTGCATATACTATCTATCTGCCTGAGTCTATGTTTTAGCTAAATCTAATTTATGTATATACATATTATTATTAATTACTATTATTTTCATAATTACTTTTGTTTTTATGATTCTTATTATTGTTATTTTTGTTATTGTTATTATTAATATTATTATGTATGGCGCATACATATATATATATATACATACTATTATTATTATTAGCATTATTATTATTATTACTATTATTATTATATTATAATATATATATATGTGTGTGTGCGTGTCTCTCCTGGGAAATCCACCATTAATCTAAAGAGAACATGTTCCATCCTGGTAGTTGATCTCACAGGAAATCCGGGCCTGCTGCAGCACTTCCGAAGCGGACCTGACATTTCAAGGCAAAGCCGCAAAGCCCACGGGCCCACGGCGAGTTCCATGAATTACCCATTGAAAATGGTGAGTTTCCACAGCGAACTGTGAAAAAGTATCAAAAGGGTATGATATGATGATATATGATGATATGATTAATTTTGCGCAAATGATTGCATATATCTATCATGTACTGTAAGAACTTCTTGGGGCATATTGATGCATATTGCATTATATATTGATTAGTATAGACAAGTCGTATACCTTCCCTTTTATTAACCTCATGACTCATACTAGGTACCCTACCAAAAATATATAGTTTTGAGCTGGTTGGGTTAATCTATGTTAATCTATTCATCCCATTTCTGGATGGCTAAGTCCTGATAGATCTGATACTGAAATCCCTATCCTTTAATATGTTTCAATGGTTAAACATGGTTAAACCATATTGATTCCATCTAAATCCCGAAGTACCACAAAGCCCTGGGCCTAGACTCCTAGACCTTCGGTGGTACACCAAGCCCTCTGCTGGCTTCATCCTATGCTTAGTAGGTGGGTCATGACCCCAGTTGTAACTTGATTAACCTTCCCAGCAACAAAATCAGGGATGACACCTACGATTCGTGGGATGAACCATTTCCTGCAAAATTCCGGCTATATAATTCCATTAAATACCAATGTCCAATTGTGGCGTTTAAAATCATGGAAATTGTCTAATTGTCCAATTTTTCCCAGATAAAAAGTCCCTAAATATCCCTAAATCCCTATCCATAATGGTAGGACGAAATCCTAATCCCCATATTTATTCTTCTGGTCATTTATCTTTGATAATCATTAAGGAACATCTCTATCTTAAAATCCTCATCATCAGAATCTCATCAGAAAATCATCTCATAATCCCACCTGAAACACGTTTTTCCACGTTTTTGATGCGTTGTTTCCCCGTTTGGTGCTTCAAATTCCCATGTGTTCTAACGAGTCGCCATCGCCGCGCCGATGCCAAGGCACGTCACCGAGGAGACCTTGGCCAAGAGATCCTTCACTTGTGACTGCGTCACCGCCAACGCCTACGAGCCAAAAAGGACCGGAGGTGAACTCCAATTCATTGCGAATGAACATATGTTGTGAACATGAATTTCCTAATGAACATATATATTTATTTTATGGGATTTTAATGAATTGGGGAAAGAACATAAATATCTCAAATTGGCGAACATTCATAGTACTATCATTGTACTGACTATTAGCTATTATTAATACACAGCGAAATATTATGATAATTCTTACAATGTATATACTCATAATTAATGATCATTGTCAAGTCTCATGATTATTGTTATTACGACTATCGTCATGTTTGTAGTGCTGAATATAGTACTTACAGTAACAATGAATAGTAATACAATAACATTGATATGAATTATGATCTACTACTCATGATAAATGATCATTACTACTCTTAGTAAACATATTTGAAATTGATTAGACTACTCATCGTGCCAAAACTCAATGAATTATCTATGAGTAAACATATTTGAAATTGATTAGACTACTCATCGTGCCAAAACTCAATGAATTATCTGAAGAAACCAAGTCAAGTGAATTAAATTCGACTACCATCTGGTTATGACTAACATAGCCATGGAAATTCCATCATAAAATCATCTATTTCTATGGGCCATCTATTCCATGGCTATGTTAGTCATAACCAGACGGTAAAATGGTTGGTTCATTGGCTAAGGATCTAAAATTTTGCTTATGAAAAAACCTTTCCGGGCCTTGGACGTTTTTGGGTGATGTGAAAGAGAACGAGAGCAGAACACGAGGTTTATAGATTTTTATTCACTTTATAAAAATTATTGGTTCTATAATGAATAAACGTTTATAAACGCCAATAACTATAGATTTTATAAACGTTTATTTTTGAATTGTTCTTGGTTACTGGAAATTGTTTTACTTGACCATAATCCATCAAACCCTGGTGCCAAACCCTGTATAAATGGGATCTTGATGGGATTGTAACCGCCAAAAATTGGAAACATGGTGGTTTAATGGGGTTATAGTATTGGTTTTACCAAAAGGAATTGACTCATCCCACTTAAATCCTACGTTTTTGTGGTAGGACCGTGTGAAAAATAACGGTCAAAACGTATCAGTCGTCGGATCCACCAAGCAGCTCCGCGGCTCAAACCAGATTGGATGAATCTACAGGTATTCAAGTAAGCTAAGCCAGTAATGGACTGAGAAAAATCCTCAGTTAATGATGGTTAATGGTGATTAATGGTGGTTAATGGCGATTAATGATGGTTAATTATGGTTATTATATGGTTGATAATGATTAATAATCTGGTTGGTGGTTGAGCCCTACCCCTCTGAAAAATATGAGTTCGTCAGTTGGGATTATGAAATTCCCAATATATGGAAAATAATCAAAATGTTCCAAACCACCAATCAGATATGTACGTATATGTGTAGGATATCTTACTGGGTACTTCGCCGACGATACGATAGATAACTAAGTTACTCACTGGCATGGTCATTCAATAATTTGTTTTGCATCTCTGATCTTGGATACTCTGTAAGAAATAAACTATCCGTTGTGTCCACAATGTAATTCTGCAAAAAAAACTGTTTCTCTGAAAAACTAGACGCCAGTTGATCATCACAACTTTGGCAGTTTCCTTCATGTTTCATCATTTTTCGACAAACCCACATCTCTTCACCATCAGTCCGTTTCCCGACGCGCAAAATCTTCCCGCCTCGTTCAAGCCCACGCTCTTTTGCCTGGCAAGGCTGGCAGGACCGATCTGTGGAAGTCCCACCAGTTGAGGGAGGTGGTAGTTCGTTATGTAGGTATATAGTGGTGTTAATTATATATATATATACCTTGACCCTCAAGTGGTACGTAAATTTCTGCTCGGGGAAAATGCCAACAAAAAAGATCCGGATTGCAAAATGCATATGTTGAAGTGAAAAAATGCTCGAGATTAAAAAAAACGCTCGATAGATCTATGAAGGGTTTTACTTCCCCAAAAAATCCTGCAGCAGCACCTGTGCGTCCTCTCCGACTGCGCTGGCAACTTTGTGGCCAATTTTTTCTGCGACTTGGCTTGTCTGGCTTAGCTGTAGCAGTTGATTTTTTTCCACTGCCGCTTACATTGCATTAAAGCAATTTGCAAGACACGGAGGGGCATGTTGAAACTGTGAGTTCTCCGTGCAATTCGGCACGCCCGTCCTACGAAATCTTCATCCGACCAGGTTGAAAACGATAAGGGATTGAAGATCCACCGTAAGCCTTTCATAACTTGAATCTCCATGTCGCGCCTAGGATGGATGGATGGGGTCAAGAAAGGTAATAAATGTCGCTATCACACTTACGCGCGCCCCCATATGGTTTGCCCAAAGCAAGCTAACAATGCAGAAAGGGCGCACAATGTGCTGCTGCAAGTACGCTTTCGGACGGATCTTGTACATTTTAGGCCAGCCACATTCCTTCGACATAGATGCCAGGGTGCCGAAGCCTTCCTGACTGGTTGAAATGTTCACCGTAAGATATAGCAGTGAGAGAGAGAGAGAGAGAAAGACAGAAAGAAAGACAGGAAGGAAGGAAGGAAGGAAGGAAGGAAGAAAAAGAGAAAGAGAAAGATCGAGGTAAACAAACAAGGAAAGAAGAAAGCAACATAAGGAAAGAAAGTGGGAAACGGAGAGAAGTAAAGAGAGAAAGAGAAGAAAGAACTAATGAAAGACAGAAAGAAAGAAAGAAAGAAAGAAAGACACATATAAAAAGAAAGAACCAAAAAGAAAGAGAAAGAAATATAGAAGAGAAAAAAAACAGACAGATAAAGAACATAACAAAGAAAGAGCGAGAGAGAGAGAGAGAAAGAAAGAAAGGTAAAAAGATAAAAAAGAAAAATATAGAAAAAAGAAAAAGAGAAAACGAGAGAAAGAGAAAACATAGAGAGAGAGAGAGATAGATCAAGACACGAGATCAACAACCAAGGCAGAGTGAAGAAAAAACAGTTGAAACAAAACAGAGTCGTAGAGGGAAGAGGCACAAGCCGCCAAAGCAAAAAAACACCTCTAATGTACGACCAGGAACTGTCATTTTCCAGCCACTTGCAACTGCAGCGGCCGCTTGCTGATGCCGAATCCAGACACCGGAGGAGTGCAAAGTTCTGAAGAATATATTGGTGTGCTTGAGGGTCCATTGCAAAACTGAAAGTATGGCTTCGTACTGTGAGTCCTAGAGCTGTTTAAAACCATTGAAGAAAAATTGTTTTGAATGCAAATTCCTCGAGCAGAAATTTATGTACCACTTGAAGGTCCAGGTGCTAAGGGGGTATATGATAAACAAAAGCTAACAAAATAGACCAATATCCATAAAACATCACTTGAGGGTCAACTGAAGCGTTCTCAAGCTCTTTCTCTAGCCAGCGACAAACCAGGGTAGCATCATGTGCTTTGCCACATCCCGTAGGAAATTTGCTCCAGTTCCTGGCAAAACCAGGAAATATCAGCACTTGATTTTGTGATAAAGAAGCTCCCTTTGTCGGGGTTATGGTAGCACCCATGCATTAATAAGTCAAGTGGCTGTCCCATTTTAAACACCTTCTGGTTGAAACCAGTCAGACTTGTGGAATGTTTGGTCTTTGCGCACCATTGTCGAAAGGAAGCAAAGGCAGTTTCCATACGAGTTCCCATACCTCTCCCACTCCACACTTTCATTTTGGCACATAAGACAACGCTTGAAGCCGCGAAATCTTTGCCATAACCATATGCAAAAATATGCATTTGATCACAGCGCGCACGATGTGGGGCATCAAGACCCACAACAGACCGCAGAGTAGTACCCTGATTGGGTTTGAAAGGGTTGGGGCCCTCTGTCGACCACCACTGCCGGATAGGGTTCGTCACCCCGAAGTTCCACCAATCCTCGGCTGTGTTGATTTTCTAGAAGAATATATTTCTTTAAATTAATGGGGGAAAGCTGGAAAATAATTGGGATTGAATCCAAACAGGTTAGTTAACTCATACAAGGAACAACACTTGGGCAGAGGTGACACAACCTTTTCGAGGTGTAGCCCGGTATCAAACCAAATGCTTTTCGAATATAGGGCCAATCGCCCTTGCCACCTATGCAAGCTGCATAGATTGTAGTTTGAGCCGCCTCAACCCAAAGACCTGAGGTGAAGAGTTCATTGAGATCTTCCGCCATGCCTCGATGCAGTTCATCCAGGCTGCTTGGTGTGTAAGAGGTGCTGGCGATAGCTGTGTACATGAAACGCGTGGTAAAGGTATGCCTAGGCGAGGCCCCCAGGAGATTTAAAAAACGTATACTTTTCCATTTAAACCACATAAGCTGCTTCCCAAACAAAAACCAAAATAGCCATTGGGTTGAGGTACCCACTTAAGTTCGTTACCTTTGGGCCTTTGTAGGTGATGACTGGGCAGAAATTCTCTATGAGTGTTGGGTTTTTGTTTTTGCCCCTTCCTTCATCGCCATGCACAGTGAACGGCAAGAAGAACTTTCTCTTCTCAGGGTCCAGGTCAAAAATGGGGTGACTAGGGTCATATTTTTGGTAGCGGTCCCAGAATTGACGAAACTCTTGTTGCCATAGGTGTGTGGCTGTAGCTTCATGCCCACACAACACAAGTTTCCCACCATGCTTCAGAGCGCAACGAAGCCATTGACTAAAATAGATCACTGGCCAATCAACGGTCTTCTTTTTCACTTTGGCGCCCTGCACCACACGGACTGGGCACTTGCAATAGCTGATCTTGATGTCAAGTTGACGACCAGCCTGTTCCAACATGTTGTGTAGGTTTCGACGTTGGTTTTTCTCATGCCTGTCATTGCGGCTGCATTTGGCCAAGCGATTCACATGAGGATCAACAATACCTTGGCTAGCAATGAGCCCCCTGCCCCAAGAATACTTAGAAAAATCAGAAACCCAATGGTGCAAAGTAACTCTAACCACTATTGCATTTAAGCTACCATACCGCTTGAATTTCCGATCAGCAGCGACAGCGATTCTACACACCCTCCTTGCTGAGTCCACCTGGGATGAGGCGATTGAAAAATATGAACTAGATTCGAGCTCGCAAGATGGGGATTCCATACCAAATACCCCTCCCCCATGTCAACCCCCATGCCAAGGGACTCCATCCTCGAAGGCTGTCAGCAATTCATTTTCCAATGGGTCATCGGTAGAAGAGCCTCACAGGTTCCAAATAGGGCAGGAACAGCTCATGCTTCCCCAATGGTTTTGGAGTGTTTTGGCAACAGGTTCCTTATAATAGTTTTGGCAACGTATGCTCCTTATAGTGGGCAAACTTAAAAACCGAATCCTCGCGCCAATCTGAGGTTCCAACATTGGCTCGGAGAATGGCCGCCGTCATCGCTGCACGATGATGAACCTGCGCGGGGCAGAGGACATGCAAGGGATGGGTCATCAAAATTGAAAGTCCTTAGGCTAGTTTTTTTTTACAGGTCCCTGTCGCTCAAAGCTCACTTTTTTTCGGCAACCCCAGCCGTTGTCAAGATATTTCAAAGCTAGTGTGCGCAAGTCTGGCGAGCACAAGCTGCCATGACTATCGTCGCTCATCACATGGTTTTTCATGTTTTTCAAAAGTTCTCAGCTCCCTATATCTACTCAGCTGCCTTACGGCGCCTCTTTCGCTCACCCTGATCAGCCTCTGCTGCCTTTGGCGGCTTGGCCTTGGGCTTGGTGGCAGGAGTCGTCGACGAAGACGGTGCAGATTTCACGTTCCTTGGCGCCAGAGCTTCGGAGAAATGTTGGCACATATCAGGTGATAATCAGAGGGACAGGGGGGTATATTATACAGTACACATTTGACCTATATATTATATAACCTTAAATTTTGCTAAGCCACTTGGCTCGCTGTATGGAATTGGCCAAGCTGACATCAAGCCGAGTGCATTTGATGTACAAAGCACGAAGAGCATCTTTCACTTCACTGCAGGGAGGCTGCATGGCTTGGATCCAACTCTTTTACTGGGATTCTGGGGATCGCATAAAATGTTTTTTTTTTTAAACCCTGGTGATATGACAAATGTTTGCCCACAAGTGAATTATCATCCAGGCCTTTCTTTGGATTGTCCCGAGATGACATCAGCCTGAATCTTCGTCAAATCGGTGTAGGTGCCATTCATCTCCTTGAGTGTTGTGACAATGACCGTCGAAATCCTGAAAGCACGGAAAACCCACACACTGAAGAATCCATAGTGCCAAAGGGCAGCCTTCAGAAACTGAAGCAGTTCATAGACAAGAAACGATTGGGCTCGGTCAGAGGGATTCTTCTTCAATTTCTCCTCAAGACAAAACTCATGATTTTTGGGATGGGGATTTGACAAATAAATGTTAACCACTGGACGGCTGGACTGATTGAGATCAAATAATCCCTTCCTCCTAATACTAAACGTCCCCCTAATACTAAAAACAGGCATCCATCTCCAATTTCCGAAAATTTCAGTTTGGCCAATTTGACTTTTAATTGATCCCCTTTAAAAAAC
>Ga0126342_10001818_pt1 | contig 31480 bp, 33 predicted proteins | sample Cyp1metagenome_FD_92528 | JGI IMG/M metagenome (GOLD analysis project Ga0126342, IMG submission 92528) | Coral microbial communities from Lord Howe Island, Old Settlement Bay, Australia - Cyphastrea 1 metagenome | ecosystem: Host-associated > Invertebrates > Cnidaria > Coral ...
AAAAGGTAGGAAAGTCGCGAAACACTGTGTTTTTCCAATGATTTGTGGCTCCGGAGGGTCGAAAAGTAGGCTCGCTAAAGCGGCGGGTGCGGAGCCATCTGGCCAGATGAGAGATGGAAAAGTTGCACGCCGTTGTGGCGCGAAGCACATTTGCAAGCGAAAAAGCTAAAAACACCTCACGTTCGGAGCACTTTTGGAAGTTGAGATCTCGAAAAAAGTGCACGCCGTGGTGGCGCGAAGCACATTTCGAAGTCAAAATGTACAAAACACACCAGGGGTTCGGACCACTTTTAAAAGTTGCGATGTCGAAAAAGTGCACGCCATTGTGGCGCGAAGCACATTTCGAAGCCAAAAGGTTAAAAACACCAGGGGTTCGGACCACTTTTGGACGTTCAGATGTCGTTTCGCGTGGCAGGCGCAAGGGATTGTGCACCTTCTCAAAAGTCAGCAAGACGTGAGGGTTTTGTAGCATGTCCAAAAACAAAGGCAGGCGTGGGACATTTGAAGAGGATCTGCAAAGATGCATTTCGCGCGGCAGGCGCAGTACAAGAGACATGTTCATCAGAGATGTTAGGAGGTCAGGGCGCTGATTTCCTGAGAGGGGTTGCATTTTGGAGCATCAGACCTGTAGGTTTGCGAAGATGATTTTGCGTGACAAGTGCAGCACTTCGTATGACCTGGCATCAATTTTTCGTGGCAGGCGCAGTACTTTAGACAGGTGAAGTGGAAAAAACGCAAAACACATTGGTACGAGGCTGTCAGCGCTGCACTCAACTTACGATTTTTGAAGGAAGTCTCGCAGAATTGCTTTGTTTTTGAGGTTGTCAAGTTCAAAAATTGAATAAGTGTCGCAGAATTGCTTCGTTTTGGATATTGTCTAGTTCAAAACATGAAGAAGTGTCGCAGAATTGCTTCGTTTTTGATATTGTCAACTTTGAAAAATGAAGACGTCTCCCAGAACTGCTTCGTTTTTGACGTTGTCAAGTTCAAACATTGAGGAAGTCTCGCAGACTTGCTCCGTTTTTGATGTTGTCAAGTTCAAAACCTGAGGACGTCTCGCAGAATAGCTTCGTTTTCAAGCTTGCAGATAGACCGGTAGATAGATAGATAGATAGACAGACAGATAGATAGAAAGATAGATAGATAGGTAGATGGGGAGATAGATAGATACATGGTTAGATAGACAGATGAGATAGATAGATAAACAAATAGCTCGATAGATAGATAGATAGATAGATAGATAGGATAGATAGGATAGATAGGATAGATAGAATAGATGGATGGATGGATGGATGGATGGATAGATAGATAGATAGATAGTTAGATAGACAGATGAGAGAGAGATAGATAGATAGAAAGATAGATAGATCGGTAGGTAGGCATAGGTAGATAATCAGAGAAAGAGAGAGAAAGAGAGGAGACATCAATCACCTTTCGATCCATCATTGGCTTCGCTCTGCCATCCGTGATTCACAACAACCAATCTCCTATACGTTTCCTATTTTTGGAACTTCCGCCACGGCCTTGTGCGGTACTACTGGTATATATGTATATATATATATATTTATTTATTTGTTTATTTATTTATGTATTTATATATATTTATATATTTATATATATTTATATATTTGTATATTTATATATCTATATATTTGTATATTTATATATCTATATATATATAGATTTATATATGTATATATTTATATATATATATTTATTTATATATATATATTTATTTATTTATTTATATTTAATTCACGTATAGATACATCTCGGGGTATTTCTGCCATGGTCAAAACTTAAACTTGGGTATTTTATCCATATTGGGGGATGGTCATCAGTTCATGTTCATAGTGATTTATATTCCCAGTATGTTTTGGATCCCCACGTATCGGATGAATGAACGAACATGAACGCACCCTATTCATCCTAGATTTGCTGAGTTCCCATTATCATCCCAAAACAAACCTATTGTTGTGTTGATGTTTAAATCGTGTCATGGTCTTATTATTATCCCATCTTTTTACTGTTAACCCACATGAATCCACTATAGTCCTTCCTGTTGATGGATCATGACCTACTATCATCTATTTTTATTGTCCAGTTACCCTTCAAAAAACTAACATAGATGTGCAAAACCCGTCATTTGTAGATCATATCCTTACGAAAATTACGGGTTTTCCACATCTATGTTAGTTTATCCTAGGGTAACCATGGCTCACATGTGTGTTACTTTCCTCCGGATGTCATGATGGTGTTGAGGTGCCAATGACGGAGGCACCGATTTTCCTGACCCCAGTGGACGTGGTCACAGGCCCTGGGAATCTTTGGGAGATGGACCCTGGATCTCTTGGTAAACCTAGGGACCTGTTAGTTGCTTTGTGTCTGTGGCCATATATCGGGTTGTATGACACTGTCCAAAAGTTGATCATTGCCTTTGCTGTGGATCCAAGATTGGCGATGACATGGACCACGGTGAAACCCCCCAAAATGGATGGTGCAAATTAGATGACAACAGCAATTGCAGGAGAACCCTTTAATGAATTGCTGGGAAAGGCAATGTTTTCGTGTAGATTTCCCTTTAAACCATTCCGTTGATTTACTGTAACAATCCTAGACATGACGCTTTTTGTGGGGGATTGTCAGCGCCAGGTGAATGCGATGTGTCATCGCTTCCTGAGGCAAGATGAAGTTGGCCAAACATGTCGGTTCAACATTGATTGAAGATTTATTTTCACATGAGTTCAGATGATTGAAGATGTATTCACATAATTTGGACACATTTATAACATGATTAAACATGATGTTTAGCGTCTTTCACGGTCCGGAATGAGACATTGAACCAGAAAAATAGTGTGGACTGGAGCAATTTAAGCCATCTTATGGCAGCCCTCAAAGGGATATGGAAGCCTGGGAAACGTTGATTTAAAGATCACATTCAACGTACTGGAAATTTATTGTTTGGGGAACCTCTATCTTTCGTTTTCCTCAAAAGTTTTGAAACGTCAAATGGTCCCGTTCCCGTACTTTTGAATATTGAATACCCGTAAGCAAAATCCCGGTGTAGGATCCTTTCATCTTGGGGGTCCCTAAACATGGATAAAATGATGATATTTATGGCATTTAATATTGTTATTTGCTACGCATCCCCATGTCAGAATGTTTAAATTTCATGGAACCTTCATGTTTGATCATTTTGGATGGTTAAAAAACTTATTGAACCCCCCACATTTTTGATCATGTTTGATAGTTAAAAACTCTTTCAAACATTACGGGATTGTACGTTGAACCCAAAAACCGATGGCTGCTTGCAGGAGATGGGCGTGTACGCGGTGTACGACACGAGCGAACGGTTGCAATATATCGGGCTCTCCAGGCTTGATCCACGATGGGGATGGGGATAGTAAAATATGGTTTACAAGGATTTACGAGGATATGTAGTGGTGGTGCAACCATCAAAACACCTGTTAGAGATATTTGATGGTACTAGTATATAAGCTTGGCTCCTCGTCAGAAACAACAGTCCCTGCGCCCCTGGTGCCTCAGACCCAAGGAGCTACAGATCATTTTCAGACGCAAGCGATTTTTGAAGCCACTCCGGCAGTGTCTTCCACTTAAATCTTCCCGTGGAATTTTGTGCCCCCAAATCGGACTCCGTGTCAATGGTGCCGTTCATCGTGTCGGCACTGCGTGGCTGCGTGGATACCCCAAAACTGGTTGCTGAAAAAGTGGGAAAAAGTGGGAAAAAGTGGGAAAAAGTGGGGAAAAGTGGGAAAAAGTAGGAAAAAGTGGGAAAAAGTGGGAAAAAGTGGGAAAAAAATGATCACCTGACATCGCTGCCCCGGAGGAACATCCAAAAGAGCGTGGAAACGCATGGCAAAGCCATCGGCATCCAGGAGGCCTGGGATGTTTTCCGCGAATAAGCTGGCCTCCCAGGAGCCATCCGAGGAGCCTGGCATTTCCCATTGGAATTGAAGCATCTAAATGGTGAGTTCATAGGGATTTTTCAGTAATTTTTCCTTGTGATTTTTGGAGATGTAGGGCATGAAAAAAATGTGTGAGTTGTTTGTTTCAATGGAATTTCAACGACAAGAAGTAGGGCTACTCCAACTGGTGAATCATAGCCCACAAGGGTGGAATTCTGTCATTTTACCTCTTCATCTACCCAGTTCCCTGCTTATATTTGTGGTGTTCGGAGCAACCCTGATGTTAACGCCATACATGAGTAACTGTAGTGTTTCAATGATGTGTAATTTTGTAAAAGTTATATATGCATGATTTCAATATACGTATGTGTTACTTTATTTGCCACTTTAAAGCTATGCGCGTGATTGATGGTAATTATTCGGTTATGGTGGCATATGATATGTGCGAATCATCAGTTCATGATCTTTGAATACCTTTGATCAGGTTGTGGGATTCATCCTTAGGACATCATGTTCTTTGTTAAAAGAAAGGTGTTACTTCACATTACACGCTACTTGATCTTTACTTTTACATGTTCCCTCAAAATTCACCGTACTGTACATCTGGAAAAATACAACGACCTCACTGTGACCTGACTGGAATCCCGGCTCGTATAGGGAATTATCCAAAATTGCCTTATTTATTCTCATTGCAGGTTGGTGAATGATTGAAATTTACCCAGATGATATTTTATTAAACATTCATTAAGATTTACAAATGAATGTAACATCAATTTTCATTTACATCATCACAATGGTTGGTAAATGAAATTTATGTTACAATATTTGGTTGGTAAATGAAATTTATGTTACAATATTTGGTTGGTGAATGAAATTTATGTTACAATATTTTGCATTCATTTCGTTTACATCATCGCAACGCCACGCAACGCGTCCGCAGGTGGGAGATCTGGTGGGCTCTGTGAAGTGCGTAGAGATGCCCGAGGGCAGCAAGGAGGAGATCGTGGGTCTGAAAATGGGTGATTTGACCAACGATATAAAGGTTATACGGGGATGTGTCAAACCTTGTACCCCTGGTGAACATCAAAATAGCTGGTAAATGGATGTTCATCCCCCTAAAAATGGTATTAATAGGTATTGATCCATACCCATAACACGTAGTAACATTAAGGTTTGATGTTTTGGAGATGACAGAATTAAGGATATTCAAGGAAATTATTGTCCAAATAATATGATATACTTGAAATTACTTGAACATATATGTGTGATGGGTGAAGTGTCGGTTCACCTATTATAAAGGATATAATGTAACTATCCCCATTTAAAACGGTGACTGAAAGGGATATTAAGGGGAATTGAATGGGAAAATAGTGAGAATTAAATGAAATATAACAGGATATAATGGATATTATACATGGAATATAACTGACAACTATAACTAACCAGCTACATTTATTCAAGATGGAATGCTTTATTGGATACAGCTGTAACGAACCAACCTTCTGCCATTCGGGTCGGAAATGCACGTCAAAAGAGGGAAAACGATGTTTCAAATATATTAAGCCATCAATTGATGTAGAGTACCTTAATACCTTATTTATTATAATAGCTTATAATAATAGCAAACCAAATGTTCCCAAAAAAAACCGATGACTATGATTTATTTTGACTTATCACAGTTTTAAAAAAAATACAAATCGCTCTATTGGAATCCATTGGAAAGACCATTTTATTAGGTGTGTTCTTTTTCTGTTTAAACAGTTATGGAGTTATGGACAGATCCCTCCCCAAGGATCCCAAGGCACCTCACATTTCCCAGTTGCTGGCAGAGTCTCCCACTGAGCAAATCTTGAAAAAAATAGCAGGATTCGACTTAGCAACAGCAAGCAGAGACCTGAATTTTCAAAAAAAATGGCTATCAAAGCCTAAGTCATACCACATTTTGGAGGAATGAACATCCCTGAATTCCCCCAAATTCATCCCATCCAAACTGCCCGAAAGTGTGAGACACTTTCGGGATCCGCGCAACGGATCCCTGGAGCGAGGAGCTGAAGAGTGTTTGGGAGTTTTGGCTCAAGGCTGGACGAAAATTTGGCTTTTCTGCCAGGAAAAATGATGTGATAATGGAAGATTGATGGGGTATTGGGAAAGAACTGACCAACTGTGATTTTGAAACACTGGGGTTTGATTTCATAAAAGGTGATTTCAAGAGGGACAATGATGTTTTAAACCATCGAATCTTGGGCAATATGTTTAAGGCATACCCAAGGGCCGACGTGCCGGACAAACAGGTGACGAAATCAAATATTTGGATATCCAGAGCAGAGTTGAAACAAGGACGTTTCGGACGTGTGAGAGGTTTTAGATGGTTTTAGCCTTTGCCCGTTGACTACATGGGTTATCCAGCTCACAAATCTCTGTCAGATAAATGAAAGCATGTTCGAAACCTTCCACTGCTCTATTCGGGGCATGGATGTCCAAAAACAATCCAACCAAGTTCCCTTTCTTTGTGTTTCAAACATCCGGCAAAATTGTGGAGGAACCTTGAGTCCCTTACAAAAAACAACAAGGATAGACCGACCATGAATTTGTGAAGCAAAGAGACACAGGGTACCCCGCAAATCTCATGGTTTGTTACAGTTTTTGATTTTAAGTTATCCATCTTGAGGGTATTACCATGGTATATCCATGGTCCAATGGTATATCCCAATTTCACAGAGTTGATGGCTTACATTTCACCAGAATCACCGGCAGGAACATTTGGGCAACGGCGGGGAGATTCCCGTGGGGTCCATGCTGGCTCGCTTTTGGTACTCCACGGACTCCGCGGACTCCGCGGACCATATCATGTACATTGAGTTTGTTCTATGATTATGGTATTACTTCAATAATCTTCAATATGTTTCATGTTTTTCATGTTGGTGGCTCATCCCACTTGGTAAGTCTTGGTAAGTAGGCAATAGTCCTACTTACGATTCGTGGGAGAAGTAGGATTAATCCACTTAGAGTAAAATCACTTATAGCAACCCCCAAAGCCCAAAAAGTGCATAAAAGGATGGTAGTTCGATGATATGGCCTTCATATGCCTCCATATTTTCATATATTTTCTAGCTTTCAGGCACTTTCGGCATCTATGACTGTACCCGACTGGAGCCAGGAACCTCCCGGAGAACGCGCCGGGCGCGGACCCGCGCTGGAGAAGTCGGGGGGCGCAGGCGGAGTGCCAATCGGATTGGGGGGGCACCCCATTTCCGCATTTGAAGTGTGAAATGAATGGATTCTGCTTATAAGATCTTACCCTCTGGTAATTTAACATAGCTATTGAAAGTACCCTATGTAATTTAATTATAGTGAGTTTTCCCATTAAAAATGGTGATTTTCCATAGTTATGTTAGTTTACCAGAGGGTATAAGAATAGCAGTTGTTACTCAGTTACAAAAAAAAAACTTGGAAATTCGATAGAATTGGTGTACCATTACAACCACCATTTTTCTCAAATATGTGTTGTTCTTGATACCAATGGAAGCGGTTGGATGTTCCCTGGGATGATCCCACTTGACCCATCTTGATGCTGTGCACTCCCAGTTTTGCATTTTGATAGACAAGCATGAGGATGAACCATCAACATGAAAATTTCATAAATTTCGATTTCCGGGTATGCTTGAATTTGTGTTCTCCATGTAATTCCCCGATTTGGGGAATCTAGAAGATCTATAAAGATCTGATCTTTTTTGGGCCATTTGCTGCAAGATTTGACCCTGACAGTGACAGAACCGAGGAATTTACCCGCGAATAGGGTTTCAACCCTGACAAATTAGGAAATCGGGAGCAGAGATACAGATGCAACACGCACAACAAATGGAAACTAATTGTAATGGACATGATTAAAGTCAACCAACTGCACTCTTGGCAAGCTACAATGTAGCCAAGAAAGACAACATGAAAAAGAGTCCGAGGATAGATCTAGCCAATCGCCATGGATATGTCACCATCACGGAAGAGCATTCCAACTAAGAAAACCGGGAATTGAGAGTAGAAGCACGTGGTTTCAACCAACAAAAATATGGAATCCACCCAGTAAAAATGTAAAGCTATTGCGATGTGTGCAAGTGTGTCTGTGTGTGTGTATAGCCTCGCCACAGGCAAAGCCGTCTTTAAATCTGGGCGGCGTCGCAGGCGACGCATTTGGCATTTGAAAGCTACCCTGGTGTGGCAGAAACATGTGGGAGACAATCAAGACCGCCTTACAGTACTTTGTCATAAAAAATATATCAGTTGTACATCCCAAAAAATATCTCAACTCTCTCTCCCAGACACATTTTTTTCAGGATCCTCATGAGAACTCAATTGTGACTGCTAGAAAGATGCTGCATTGCTGTTGATGGGCCGATTGGTCACGGATGGTCCCCCAACATCCAGGGTTTTTTACCCCAGTTTCCTTAGATTACCAGATCATATACTATGTTTGGGAAAATGGGGACCATCCTTTACTAGGAAATACTAGGAACTATACTATGTTTTATTACCCAAGATCCATGTTTGGGAAAGTATTCCTGTGAATCTATCAGAAACTGTAGAGATGGAAATCCTCTTTCATGGGGCTTAACATGGGCTCAACAACCATATTGTTGGTTGTGGCATGCGCAACAATGAACCTATAGACCAGTTTGGGATGTTTTTATACCATTCATCTATGGCCATATAGGCTTTATCACACAAATATACTGTGACGTTCCTTTACATAGCCATATTTTTGGTTACTGTACATCCCACAAAAAGTTCGATGATCTTCAATGCCCATTTTATACCGGACTGGTAACTTCACACGTTGCTACAACGGACATCCGTTGTTACAACGGTAAACCATGGAACGAAATGAACCACGGCAGCCATGGCAGTTTTTCATTCTCACCGGGCATCCGCCTTTGTGGGACAACTGACAGGAAATCCCGGTTAGGAAATTGAAGGTACCCTCTGCTCAATGAAGATTTTTTTTTGATATGTATACATCAATGTAAATCATTGAATTATCAACGGAGCCTCTTTCATCGCAAATTGTTAAATTGTTAAAATACTGGAGGATATCATGTGTTGCGATGCCTAATGTTGTTAAAATACTGGATTCTGTTGTTAAAAATTGTTAATGGTTAAATATCATGATAAAACCGCTGGGGTTGTCCTACCAGGTTTTTTTCCACCAACCCCTTGGCAACTTAGGCATTGCTTCCCAAGCTGAAGCCCTGGATGCGGTGAGGCGAGTAGCCTGAAGCTGACTGGGGGGCGTGTTTCCAGCTATCCAACTATAGAAAACCAATGGATGCCATCCATTTTCACATAATTTTCTGATTGGTGGTTTGGAACATGTTTTTTTCCCATATATTGGGAACAATCACCCCAACTGACTAATATTTCTCAGAGGGGTTGAAACCACCAACCGGTTTTATATAAATTAACAATCTATTTACCATCCACTAACATGAATTGGAGATATGTATAGATATGTGATATGATTAGGAATTACTTGGAAGGGACTAATTCGGATGTTGCTGGGTGCATTTTCTTACCAGACATGGAGGAACACAGTGACTATCCCATCAAAAAGCTCTATATATATATAACTACATATATATATATATGTGTTATATATGATATTATATATAACTATATATACATATATATATATATATTGTTTTTTTCGGGGTAGTGAAGGTTGCGGTAAGTTTCAGCATGTTTCAGGCTTTGGAGGGTTTTCCACATGTTGACGTTTGGCAGAGCCGCTCTGACCGCTCCGTTGATCAAATCCGCACTGGACGAAGTGGGAAAGTCGATGAAGCTTCCTGGGTCAATCCAAAGTTGGTAAACCATGTAAAGCCACTAGAGAACATTTGGTGAGGTGGAGAAATGGTATTCAGTGTTATCCTTTCATTTTTAAATGCGTGGCTCAAACTTAGCTATATGATGTATCATGATGTATCATGATGTATCGTTACGCAAAGTGGTACTTCTGATTGCTGTGAAAAGATAGGTATTCCCCTTCAAGTATAAGGCTGGTTCACACTAATCCTGCCTTAACCTTTCCAAAAAACAGATTCTTGGTTATACGAGTTATATATATATATTTTTTAAAAAAAAAAAACAATATATACAATATTATCATATACTATCTATATAATTCTATATATATATGATATATGTTGATATATTATATATCCCACATGTTTATCCTAATTATATAGTATTTTAATATAGAATCCCAATAAGTCTCACTGTCCCAAGTTATTTATCCAAGTTGTATCCAATTAAAATATATACCCTCTGATAGTTTTACGTAGCTATTGCAAATACCCCATTTGCAGTTGATTTACAAATTTTAAATTGGCGCTTTCCTCTGCGTAGCTATGTTGGTTTACCAGAGGACACATATATAATTATATATATACATCATTAAAGTTATACCTTAAGTTAGTTATACCTTAGTTATACCATAAGTTACCTATATATAGGCATGTTATTCTCCTTTAGTTATACCCAATTAAGATATCATAAAATATCCATATCATATTCCAACGTCTTGGGTATCCAATTTTAGAAACCGGCCAGGCAGGCTGTCGAGGAAAATCCCGTAGTCTTGCCTTTGGGCAAATGGCGCTGGGCCGGGGCGCGTTGTTTCAAGATGTTGGGAAAACCACCCGAAATGTTGGGAAACTGTTGGAGAAATGTTGGGAAAATGTTGGGAAACTGTTGGAATTCTTGATGTTCAATGTTCAAAGATGTTCCTCTTTAACAACGGTTATTTCGTAGGGGCCCCATTTTCGGACAAAGCCGAGTGTACTGACTTAGCCTGGAGAAGTTCAAATATGTTCAAATATGGTCAGACGTAATGATAGATTTAATCGCAATCTGCACCATGATATTCGGATATACAAACATGAATCAATTTTCCAATTTTAGATGGACTTTGGGACTCATAGTTTCTCACCGGTGTAAATCCGACTATCTGAAGGATCTTTTCGTACAAAAGACGCTCGAATCCTGTGTTTACGATGAATTCAGGTTGCCAAGAGGACTATGATAATTTAAATATAATATCTAGTTTATCACATGTTTTTTTACATAATTTAGATGACATGATGACATGATAACATGCATCTTACATCCTGCATGGTAAATATTTCATGGGTACCAGGGATCCCGGATGGGTAAAAAAAACATCGCAGGTGTGGAAGACCCATGGATTCCGTAAGGAAAATCATCTACACATGGTGGTTGTTGTCCATATTTAAGTGTTGCTTTACAGAAGGGTAAGTCAACTTGACTGAGAACAGATTTTTCGAACAGGTGTGGCGTTGGAAATTGAGATCAGCGATCAAAATAGAGATGAGGGAATGGCATCGCCTTTTGCAGTAACCTCGAACCATTTCCGTCGCTCACGTGAGTAAATGTCATCACTCAGAAGAAGCTGGGAGAAAACACATGAAAACACCATTAAAATACATATAAAACCAGATTCAATCATGAGATATGGATTGATCTCTTGGTTTTAGTGCGATCTCGGACATTTGACTGGTGTTTTTGCATTTTGCAAGCCGAGGTTTATGAAAGGCACTCCAGCAATGCCACAGCAACTTGGCCCGGAGGATCTTGGGAGACCCTTTGGGCATTCAAGGACACATGGGCATCCAGATGATTCCAAAGCGTGTTTGGAACAATGGAGAATTACGCAGCGGATGGGGGGGTTAATGATGTTTAATGATCATGATTATTATATATTATTATTAATGGAGAATTAAGCAGCAATTGCTACTTGGGTCAACTGACTGATGCGTGAATGGATTATTGTCTTGAGATTTCACAAGTAATGATGATATATGGAGTCACATTACATCGTATATGGTAACAGGGATCAGCAACAATACCCACTTTCAAAGTGTGATATTCTTGAACCAAAAGATATGGAACTGGCCGCCGCTCGATGATTCAGTTGTTCCTGAACCAATGAAAATCCAGTGCCACTGATGAGCGGATTTTCATTCCTACAATCATCACTCCGAACAGAAGGCTATGGGAAACACATGGGAATGTTGGTCCCAACAACAGGGGCACAATCTAAGACCCATCCCCACTATGCGACAAACATTCATGGCAACTATCACAGGGATTCAACCCCCCAATTTCGGAGACCACCCCAAGAATGGATAGTTGAGGTTGAGATTCGCCATTCTTCTGCAGGTTGCTGGTGGTCGAGATTTATTCAAAAACCATCATCACCATCATCACCATCATCACAATCATCACAATCATCACCATCATCACCATCATCACCATCATCACCATCATCACCATCATCACAATCATCACAATCATCACCATCATCACAATCATCACAATCATCACAATCATCACAATCATCACAATCATCACAATCATCACAATCATCACAATCATCACAGTCATCACAATCATCACAATCATCACAGTCATCACAATCATCACAATCATCACAACCACCACCACCACCACCACCACCATCATCATCATCATCATCATCACCATAACACAGTTTCATCAGGAAATAGCTAAATTACTGTATGATAAATTGATATAAAAGATGATTTCGCAGCCCAACGTTTGATTTTGGAGCGTAAATCCCATTCTTTCTGGGTGAAATCCCATATGTTGGCAAAATCATGCAAAATCCATATGGGTAAGTAATATTAAGTAATCATGTGCCTATACTTTCCCCGGTTTTTTTGCTGGTTTCAATACCCATTGGTATCTTAAACATTGCTACTTCAGTGGATATCTGGTGAGGCCCCCCAGCTTCGGTGATATGGTGATATGGTGATTGAATATCGGGCCGGGCGGTGCCGGCATACGCTCCTGGGTTGGACCTCAGAATGCTGGTGGACCTACTTCATCAATCTTCATCATGGCATCTTGGAAACGATGTTTGCGGCAAAGATGGATGAACAGCTACACTGCAGCTACACGCAGCTAGCAATTCACTTCGGAATTCCGCGCGAGGTCGAGAGTCGAAAAAATGAACTGGGCGCTCCGACGTCTGACTAAGGCCCTCTGTAAGGGCTATGACAGTGATGTGATGGTACTATGGCTCGATTGGATGATGGTGCTGATCAGGATCTTCGCATCAGGATGCTGGCATGGTCAGCTTTGCTCCAGTTCTGGTTTTTGCAGAGTGAATTAATTACATTGAATTACCCTCTGGTTTTGTTTCTACATAGCTATTAGCTAAATCACCATCTTCAGGTAAATCATCATGTGAATCATCGAACTAAATGGGCTATTTTTCATGGCAACCTGTGACACGTGTCCCAGGTGCGGCTTCAGCGCCCGCACCTCCGGCTTGCTGCGAGAGATAGGCGGCCGGCGGAGCCCTGAGAGGGTGAATTCTCTGGTGAAATTCCCCAGGTGTTTGGCATGATTTTTTATGGTTGGTTCCCAATTCCCTATAAATATTATTAAATATTCATGATTCCTAACTGGAGACTGAGAGGGTTTGCCAAGAAACATAGGGAATTGACCATGAAATGAACATGAATTAACCATGAAACCATGAAACCTATGGATTTCATCATCAAAAAATGTCGATGGGGGATGACCTTGCTGATCTTGCTCGACCCGCTGGGGAGTTCACCCTCCAGCAGGCAAAACTCAGAAAATATGGTGAATGAAATGGGAATTCAGCCAGAATTACCCTCTGGTAATTTAACATAGCTATTGAAAATGGTGATTTATAGTGGATTTTCCCATTAAAAATAGTGATGTTCCATAGTTATGTTAGTTTACCAAAGGGTATCTGGGTCAGCCTATTTTTTATGGCTTCTATGAGTAGTACTACTTGTAATAACTGAATCTTTGGCTTTAGATCAATGGGGATATTTTCTAACTAACCATATATATATTTGTGCCACGACAAATGGTAAGTAACTGTGTTATCATCCCTTACAAGTGGGATATGATGGGTTATTACCCATAGCATCTAACCATTGACTTCCAAGATCCAGGATTCTTCAGTCCCACTGGTTGGTTGAGAGCCAAATGGATCCAAATGGTATAAAAATATCACTAGAGATGATTGTTTTCCAGCTATAAAGTTCCATTTAATGCTAGGATTTCACAGCCATGTTTAATTGCCTTCAAGTAATGTGTTAGAAAACTGAACTTTAGTTGGAACAGTCTTTCCATAGCTAGCTTGATTGTATTTCCACATAGACTTCAGGAACTCAAACTGAGCTTCTTTCCAAACGGGGAAAAAACAGCTTTGACAATCTGGGTCGGATCTCAACTCAGACAAGAATGCCTCCAGATGTTGGACCTGAGCTTGAGACACTGTCACAGCAAGAGAACACCAGGGCGGTTCTTCTACTGTCGCCGGACCGGGGTGCAGAAAAAGTCATTTCGCCCTGCGAAACTGCTACGAACTGCTACGAGCAGTGTGCCTTTCAACTCGGCCTTCTCTAGATGACCAATGCTTGACCAATGCTGCAACCCTCTGGCAGATTTGTTGATGGAACTGGCGGAACCGAGAAATGGATTAGGTTTCAGAAGAATGGTTTTTCCACCAGATTCAGACCATGGATGCTTATCATGGTGTGTCACCATTCCGGGTTTAGGGGATCCGCTAACCCTGGCAGGGGTTCCATTTGAGACTGTGAACGTCTTAGATGAGAACAACAACCCTGGAGTCAGAGAGGCCTTCCGGATTGCTGGGTGGATGTAGAAATCATATTGCCCTCAGGAAGTGGGGGGAATTCCAGAGCCAGATGGATAGATTTTATGGTGAAAATCATCGACCTATTGCTGGTGGATTGTCCAGCAAGCCACGTTTGACGACCGGAGGGGATGATTTTTGAATTTCCCAATGGGAAATACACTACTTGGGGAGTCTATTATAGCGAATATGTTTGATTTTTTCAGGTGGTCCTGAAGCAAATCCAAGTAAAGAAGAGATATAGTAAACTATATCATATATATATAATTATATATATATACATATCAGATATTCATATATCATATATATATATATATATCATTTATGTCATATCCCTGTTTATTAGCGTGAATGTGGACCGGATGTGTATCATAGAGGGTGGATGTCCTTAGGAGATGGCGAGGCGCCCAGCAGCAGCCAAAGGTTGAAGGTAGACGTGTTTGTTGTTTCCTACCTATTTTTGCTACATTGTAAAACCCTCGGCCACTGGTAAGTGATTGATGTTGACAAGATACCCTCTGGTTATGTCAAAATAGCTATTGAAAATGGCCATAGAAATAGTGGATTTTTCCATTGATAGCATGGTGATTTTCCATAGTTATGTGACAGTTTACCAGAGGGTACATGGTAAAATGTTGTGACCAAGATGTACACTTGTAAAATCTTGTAAACTAGCCCTCCCCAATCTGACCAGAAATATGTCAGTGGTATCAACAATCACCCCCTGGATCTCGCTCTCCTCAGTGGATCTTGGCAGGCAGTGAAGGAATTTGGCCAATGGCCCACGTGCCTGGACGTTGAGCGCTGATGGTTGATGAGTTTGTGGATACTATTTGCGAGACACCAATACATGCGGAATACATTCGGAACGAGATGGAATGACTATATTATATATATATATAACTGGTTGCTGGTTTGGAACCATGGAATTTTATGACTTTCCATTCAGTTGGGGATTTCATCATCCCAACTGACGAAGTCATATTTTTCAGAGGGGTAGGTCAACCCCATTCCCAACCAGTGGTTGAGGATTCCACAGCTCTACGTCTCTGGGCAACTGGTTGGAGGCGCCAGCGGCCCATGGGGTGAAGTGGTTAAGACCCAGGGAAGGCTTCCTCCGCCCTCTGGTAGGAGTTGTCCTATGAGTTTAGATGAGTGAATTGCGATGATGTGATGTGATGTGTGTATATTGTATGCAAGATATGTAGAATTATGTAGATGGAAGTGAACGATGAGAAATGAAATGCCAGGGCATACAACCAATGCAGAATTTCATCAAACAGCGCATTTCCAAGCAGAAATTTGGGAATTTCCATGCCAGGTCTCATTTCCAATAATTGGGGTTCAACGCTTAAAAAGGAACAGCTGGTCTCTTTGAGAGTTGCCAAAGGTGATCAAAGGTATCTACCAGACGACAATCATGATTTCCCTCGAAACCCGTTTGGGTGTGTCCCTCGAACGTTGCAGTGGAATGATCCCCAAAAAGTTCGCGTGAATGAATTTATCGTCATACTTTTCAAGAATGAATACCATATGATGGTAGTATATCAAATGAATATACCACAATATACCACATTTCTTTTTAATCATAATAAGTTACTAATTGATATTATATACAAATTATAGCCATATATTATAACCAATATTATGAGATACCAATGATTTTTGATAACATATACCAGTCATGTTGTCAGGTGCTGACATTGTCATGGAGATGTACCAGAAGGGAGAGTTGGAGCAGGCTGGAAATGTCTTCACCCCGGGTGCCATGGGAAACAAATTCCATGATCTTCCATGCGCCAAGAAGAGATTTGAATCCGATTTGCTTTTTGGGGACCCAGAATCATGGGAATGTGTTTAAAGGTGAAAAAATATGTTCACCTCTATAGCTTATTCTAATTATTTTTAAAGTTGAAAAAAATGCAAAAAAAGGAAAACACATTGAAAATCAAAAAGCACAACTTCAAAACTGAAAAAAACGGAACCAAATAAATGGTGAAAAAAAGGAACGTCAAAAAGGGGGAAAAAAAATGGGGGAAAAATGATTTGTCCATTTGCATTTTTTTTGCATATATGTTGCTTTCTCGATTTGTTTTTTTTGCTTTTATTTTGCTTTGTTTTTGCTTTTTGCCTGGAAAAAAGAAAACAAAAAGCAAAAACAAAGTAAAACGAAAAAGCACAATACATGCAAAAGAAATGCAAATGGACAAGTCCATTTTTCTCCCATGTTTCCCCTTTTTGACTTTCCTTTTTTTTCCCTTTTTTCCCATGTTATTGTGCTTTTGTGTTTTTTGGATTTTGCTGATTTGCTTTTTGGTTTTTCCTTTTTTTTGCTTTTGTCGCGCTTTTTTTCAAGTTTTAATAAAGTTAGAATAAGCTATGCTCTGGTTGACACAAGTGAAACATCTAGTTTCACCCATTAACTTCAACCATAATTAGTTACAACCACCATAGACCCCAACACTTATACATATATATTATATTATATTATATACATTTATATACTAGTTTTGCTCCCCAACTCAGCTATATATATATATTCAATATTCTACATATATATATATATATATATTCCTTTTTTTGTTGGTTAAATTCACCATGCTCATAGTGGTTAACTTCCCCAACTCAGCTAGCTATAGATATCCCATGATATCCCCGTGTTGGTTAACATCACCATGTTTCGCTGGCCGCAGATGCTGGTCATGGCCAACGAGGGTGCTGGTGCCTCTGGTGCCTCAAGCGGTTTAAGGGTTGATGGTGAGCCGAGGCGGAGACTGAACGAAGAATCATTGGTTTTTAATGGTGATTTCATGGAAGTTGAATGGGAATCAATGAGAGTTTTAGGATGATAAAAATAGGGATTTAACCACTGGTTTCATGGTGGTTAAATGATGTTAAATGGTGGTTTCATGGTGGTTCAACGAGAAAAAAATCTAGTGATTGACAGGGATTTTAACCATTGAACATTGTGATTCTTCATGGAATTCAATGGGGATATAACCAACCACTTTCTGGGATACAACTGGAATCATCAGGATGATTACCTGGTTATTTGTCAGCAAGGTTTGTCAAGCCATGGCCCGACAGTTCGATGGTTTCCCTGTGAAAATAATGACTTTCCATAGCATTTGCTGTTCAATTACCATCTGGTTATGACTGTTACATAGCCATGGAAAGATCCACCATGCTATTAAGTTCGGTAAAGTATCGAACTAAATGGGCCATGGCTTCCATGGCGATGTAACAAATAACCAGAGGGTATATTACCATTAATCACCGTTAATCATGAATAAATCACCATTGATCACCATTTTCCCATGGTTTTCCTATGGGTTTACCAATGGGACCAATGTTCGAAATACCAGAGGTTAGATGTTCTGCCACTGGTTGAGGGGTAACTCTGACCACATGCCATCCGGTTACCCGGTTGCCCGGTTGGTCTCTGTAACGACTATTTATGGGTGCCCTGACTAGATCTGTTTCAAGACTTCTAGTGGTGGATTATGGTTAGTGGATCCATGTTTCGTACTGACAACGACCATTTATAGTATATGAGTGGACTTAAGTTCAGGACTGATAATATCTAGAAATAATAGTCTTTGCTATACAACTATTTCTGCAGTTTTTCACAAGGTTTTTGTTTAAGCTCTTGAGGCTCAGCTTGCAGGATCATCCCAAGTAGTGAGTGGTTATATAGGAACTGGGATTGTCACCCCGGTTTTTTAATGGTTTTTCAATAATTGACATCGGATATGATCAAGTTCAGGACCTTACTAGAACGTGCTACTTTCTGATTAATTTACGCTGACAATGGAGAAAAAACACACGAGTTACCCTCTGGTAATTTAACATAGCTATTGAAAATGAACCATTTATAGTGGATTTTCCCATTAATCATGGTGATTTTCCATAGCTATGTTAAATTACCAGAGGGTAGTTTATCTATTCTATCAGGTTCTTGGGCAGGAGCAGTTCGGAGCTATGGCTATGGCTGTACTCGGAGTGGTGAAAATAACCATAGTTAGTTCATCCATTGATCGATGGGAAACAAAGCCACTTACTTGGGGGACTTGAACTTGCAAGGTTTATTAACCACACAGTGCAAGTATCCACTTAGTATATATATATATCCATATATTCCCTATGTATCCCTATGTTTCTTAACCAAAATTCTTCGCCACCTAGGATTCTCAACCACGTGAGATCCAAGATCTCCCGGTGCCAAGGCGAGCAGCCGGAGCAGAACGCTGCAGGCGATGTTCCCCAGTACGCCACAGGCGAGACGGAGATCTGGCAGATCCGGGGAATTTTCACCATGCCAGGCTGCCATGACGGATCCGTTAGCTTTCAGTTGGTTTATAAATGGCTGAATTAACTATGGTTTATGGTAGATATAACGAACTAGATAACTATGGTTAATGGATGTTAATGGGGTTTATAAATGTTTATAACACATATAGCCATATATATATATATATATATCTCCCATGACGGATCCTAACGGTGCTGCCATATATGGTGTGCCATGGATCCCATCAATATACCCCAGTCATGTTAGCATTAATATACCAGCACCATGGATCCGTCATGAGATAGGTATTGTTTCTCAATCCATTGTTGTGATATGCCATTATAACTTAAATGTTGGATATTACCAACATTTACCAACTATCATGGGATATTGCCCAAGTATCACAAAATATATATTCTGGTTGGTGGTTTGGCACATGTTTTTTTATTTTTGTTCCATATATTGGGAATAAGGTGAACAACTGACTTTCATATTTTTCATATTTTTTCAGAGGGGTAGGTCAACCACCAACCAGCAATGTTCAAACGGGAAGAACATAGGGATTGAAGCATCAAACCACTGACAAGTGAGATTCTACCGACGGAAAAAAAAAAAAGTGATTTCTACATGTTTTATGAGAGCTAAGTTGGTGTACTTCACTAGGCCAACTAGGATTTGTGTGGTTTACGGTTTATGTGTGGTTTAACCGTGGGGCTGGAAGCTGAATTGCATTGCTTCGGAATATCGTATGTCACATGGATTGTAGTTTACATATGTTTACACTCAAGATCCCCCAGGGCTAGGTGTATCTTAAAGGTTTTAATTTTTACTGCAAAGTTCTTTCGCATGGGTGTTCCATGGTCTTCGGAAGCCTCTGATTTTGGGCATTTCCGGGTCGAGTTGAGAATTTCTTGACTTGTTTGGAACTTGGAACTCCCACCAATACACTCCAACTGTGTTGTTCTAACATGGTGGTATGTTTCTGGTTGGTGATTTGGAACATTGTTTTCCATATATTGGGAATAATAGTCCCAACTGACTAATATTTTTCGGAGGGGTTGAAACCACCAACCTTGTTTGTTTAGAAGAGACACGAATCTACCTTCGACGTCGATAACAACCAACGATGAGTCCTCACCGGTGCGCCTGTGCCAAGGCAATGTCCAACTAATCGATGATCCAAACAGGTGCCCAGCGATCCAACTGTCGGCCAGATAAGTGATTGATGTTGACAAGATAATGGATTACCCTCTGGTTATTTAACATAGCCATGGAAAATGGCCCATTTATAGATGATGTTCCCATTAAAACCTCCATTTATGAGGGATTTTCCATGGCTATGTTAAATATCCAGAGGGTAATTGATATAATAACAATGGTTAGTAATGGGTTAACATTGGTTAATAAAGGCTTCATCATGGTTAATAATGGGTTAATAATGATGGATTACCCTCTGGTAATTTGTTACATAGCTATTGAAGCCATAGCCATAGAAACTTCGTTGATTTACCCATTAAAAATATGATGATTGTCCATCTCGCAAACTTTTAGTTTACCAGAGTATGTAATTTACGTTGATTTACGGCATACCTACGGCCTGAATGATAGGTGCTAGACTAAGCAAATCTATGGTGTCTATGGGTCAAAACTCTTTTATTTTCCCACCCCAGCCTTTTGTTTTCCAGAGTGTTTCTATTTCTATTAATTATCTATTATCAATTATATATAACCTATAATATATAATATATAATATGCAACATATAATATATACTATATAATATATAATATACAATATATATAATATATAATATATAATATACAATATACAATATATAATATATAATATGTAATATATAATCTATAATTTATAATATATATACATATATATATAATATAATATACATATAATATGACATATAATATATAATTCATAATATAAAATATATAATATACACGTATATGTATTATCGATATATACTATATTTATTTGTTTATCAATTTCCGTTTGGACGGCGAAACATCACCTTTTTTGAAAATGGTGACACATGATAGTTTCTCCTAGGTGGCATTCACTGTGATTGACCTTAAATATAAAAAACATGGTTGAATGGCTAACCTCCCGCGTCCGGAATTTCATTTCCATGTTTGTTGTAGGATTAAGAATAAAGATACTTGGAGCATTTCCTTGTATAGGCTCACCAAATGTGTATGCATCCACAAGGAGAGCAGCTGGGGAGTCGGACTGTTGAGACTGTTGACGTGCTAAGTAAGATACCTGAGATACACACCATCACAGTTGCGCCAAGTGCCGGCGGGTGTTTGAAGTCACAAATTTCAAGATCTTTCCAGAGCCTAGGCCTGGACTAAGCAGTGATTTACTGATTAACCGGGTTGGTGGTTTCAAACATGACTTTAATTTTCCATATGGGATAATCCTTCCCATTGACGAACTCAGATTTTTCAAGATTGTTATTGCACCACCAACCAGTTTAGTTTGGCTGAACTGATGATAGACTTGCGCACCGGTACGGGGATCCATGAAGCATTAGCACTGAGTTTTCAACAACGACGTAGTGTGATATACCCTAAAAAGTATCCGTATCCAAAACATATCCCGTTAAAAGCTATTTATAAACTCTATAACATGGTTTAAAAGTTTAAGATGATTTTAGTTCCATGTTATATAGATTTATATAGTTTATAAATCAGATTAAACATGGTTTAACATCATTTCAGAGACATATTCCGAACATGTCCATCTTCGGTTCCTTTGGAAACAACGGGCCCACCACGTGCCACGGTGTTTTTCGAGGCCCACGGCCACGGAGCTCTGCAAGGCGTTGAAGAAAAACCTGGCGCTGGTGGATCTGAGCCTCGCCACCGAAGTGACTGATTCGTGAGCGAAAATGGATGCTGAATGATGGTTATATGGGTATGGATCAATGACCTATTAATACCATTTTTAGTGGGATGAACATCCATTTACCAGCTATTACTAACCATTGTTATTATATCAATTAATCCATTACCCTCTGGTAAACTGTCACATAGCTCTGGAAAATCACCATTTTTAATGGGTAAATCCACTATAAATGACAATTTTCAATAGCTATGTTAGTTTACCAGAGGGTATATATTATATATGGTTATATATGGTTAATTATGTATGGTAAAATATATGGTTATATGTGGTGATATATTGGTATATATCTGTTAATAATTGGAACATCACCATTTTCTACAGGTAGATCAATTATAATTGGCCATTTTCCATAGCTATGATACTTTACCAGAGAGTATATATCATTATATATCTGTATTAGTATATATGGATGGTTATTTATACTACAGATATTACCATTCCAAATGATGGATGGTTATATAACAAAACATGATAGTTATATGTGATTGTTATATTATATGATGGTTATATGTCCAAGAAAGTAACACTGGCAATGATGGATTGATGATGGTTATACGGGGATTCAACTGATTCAAATATTTGGAATGGGAAGATCTGTATATTGCAGAAAGAATCGCTAGACCTCGTGTAAGCAGCAACTCTACGATGTGTCCTAAAGATCCGAAAAGGCAAATCCCCTTTTTGGATTCCTGATTCCTACTACCAAAATAGCACACGGATTCCGGTGACGATGAAAAAAGGTACACACTGGCGCAGTGACTGAAATTCTGGTACTTGTACACGATGTTTTCCAGGTACAAGTGTAATTATATATATATAGAATATTCTATCTATATATATATACATATATATATACACATATATATATATATGTACATATATATATATACCGTGTAAATCACCTTTTGTGATGGCAATTTTGGAATATCCTTGACTCCAAGAGACCGGCCAAAAAGCGAAAAATCGTGCTGAGGAAGGTGGTGGATGATTCAGCCCCTTCGACAGTCTTTTTGGGGCTGGCGATGAACCACGGATTTTTGGTCAGTCATTGAGATATTGTTGATTTTGGGGATATCTGTGGTATTAAAACAATGATATTTTTTCGGTAAAACACCAAAAAAAATGGAATTTGTTTAAATTATTAAAAGATTCAACCGATTATTGGTATACCAATGGTACAAAGCGCTATAAATCACAGCATTTTATGGGGATATCATGGAATAGACTTTTAGAACTATGATATTTGGGATTGTCTTAAACTTGGTTTTAGTATTTCAATGGGCATGCATGATTGGGATGATTTTGGGGTACCCCCACAATTTTTTGGAAACCTCCATATTTTTGTGCGTCTAAAAATTGGAAAATGATGAGAATCCATTGGGTTTTGGGCCATCCTGCTATCCTATTTTCAGACAAACCATGATCAAGATATGGCTAGAAATCAAAACCCAGGTGCCCTGATGAACATTGAAATAGGTGGTAAATGGACGTTCATTCCCCAAAAATATGGTATAATAGGTTTTGACCCATCCCCATATGGGTGGTTTATGATTGTTTTACCTACCTATCCAGTAGTGAAAAGGTGTGTCGAGAAAAACAATCAGCATGTTCTCACGGATCATCAGCATTGGTCAGATCATGCCAATTCCCAAAATACGTTCATCAACTTGGCTAGGTCATGAATGTGTTTGCAACCTTTCGCGTTTACCAATTAAGGTAAAATGAGGTAAGGCCAACAACCAACCATCATCCCCAATCGCTAAAAAAAGACAACACATGGATTTTTGAGTATTTTTGTAAAAATACGATGGTCAAAAAGTTCAAAAAACATCTCCAAGAATCTCATGCTTGTTCTGTTTTCCATCCATTTTCGGTAGGGTCTTTGGATGTGGTTTTTTTCAATGGCCCCAAAAGCCGTGGTGGCTGGAATCTAAGGCGGCGCATGAAGGCGACGCCGGCGCTCTGGAGATGGGTTCCTTGGCGGGATTTTTGGTGCTTTCCTGAAAGAATAGATAGGGGTAGCCTCTGGTAATGACTAACATAGCTATTGAAAATGACCATTTATAGTGGATTTTCCCATTAAAAATGGTGATTTTCCATAGTTATGTTAGTTTACCAGAGGGTAGCCTCCACATCATCGAAAATAGAGGGATTTTCCATGTTTTTACCATCCAGCGATTTTTTAGAGCCCCTATGGAAAAGGAAATCCATGGAAATCCCCATTTTGGACGTTGAGGTAAAACTCTGATTGAGTTTGGTAATGATTGGTATTTGGTTCATAACCATTAATGTGGGTAAAACAATGTTATAAACCACCCACCCATTTGGGAATGGTTTATGCGACCTATCTATGCTGATTTGGAGAATGGTTTATTGTTGCTTTACCATGTTTTACCCACATTATACTATATGATATTTGGGTTAGGGTTAGTCTCACCAGTTGGTCAATAGCGAGATGGCTTCGGCTTAGCTCTCCGGCTAGGGAGCCGGGCTGGGGCTATCATGATCGATTTTCCCTGCATGGGTAACTACGCATTGAGTTTCCCAAGCACATGATATTTAGGGAATGATCAGAATTCAGCTGAAAAGAAAGGTTTAGATTTTGATGCTCAAAACATGGTCAAACTTTGAGATATCCCCAAGCGTGTGCTGAAACGTGATAGGTGTGGATTGGTCAAAGAAACTCCGACAAAATGTTGAAATTTCAGTTGGGACGTCCATTTCAACCAGGGAAGAAGCGCTTTTTTTTCCATGTGATTTTTTTGGGGTGAAATTTGGGGTGCTTGATGGTTCCAATCAAACTTTGATTTGTATGTGAACGGGGACAGGGAAGACCAGGTACTTTCTGGGATGATCCTCCAGTGCTTCTGGTCCTGATGGTTTGCTGAAACATCATCCTTATTAAAAGCTCTATCTATCTACTTATCTATTTGTCGATCTATCTATCTATCTATCTATCTATCTATCTATCTATCTATCTATGTGTTATATATATATATATATACATTATATACATGTGTATTTATTGTGTATACAGTATACACACTACGCAGTCATGCTGGAGTAGATAGACTATGGACATCTTCATATTCGATCTCCAGATTTCCCAGCCATGAAGCCATGACACCGTTGCGGCGAGCCACTAAGGTTTGACCAGCGAGTCACACTTTAGCGTGCCTTGGGGTCATCTCCAGAAATTCCAGGACAGAGACTAGATATGACTAGATGCTCACCAAAAAATACGGACACTATCTCCTGGAGAGCTTTCTGCTTTGGGTTTTGAGCAACAAGAAACAATTCCGAATAGGTTTTTGCCCAAACTAGAGGGATGACTCGGGCTATCCTCCCATGAAGAAATGTTGATGACCCTGGTGGTGGCTCTTGCTGATCTTAAAAAAACTGGAATAGTTTGTCAAACAATTTGAAAAGATTAGATCCAGCCTTGTGTCCGTCGTCTTCCCACATGATAGCTGCTGCTTCTGTCGCAGCCACCTCATTTTACAGGTCACCTGACACAGATTGAACAACGTGCTTGAATATGTTCCTATTCTTGATGTTCTTGTCCTGGTTGCTGCTTCACTTGAGAAACGCTGCAAAGTACTCAAACGCCCTCCCAAATGGGTTGTTTTGGTTGCAGTTTAAGGCTCTGGGAACTACTAGTGTTGGGCCCTTTCTGGTAGCAAACCGCCCCAATTTGTTGGGTCATGTCATGTGTGGCATTTGAGCTGGGGAAATCCTTGAGCTAAATAGGAAATTGTCCATGGCCATGTTTGATTTCCAAAAGGATATGTCCAATATGTCCCTCTCCTTTCTTGCAAAAAAAAAAACGCAACTCACCAATTCTACAAAAGCAGTTTGCCACAAATTTCACGGAACATGTTCCGAAAAAACAATGTTGTGCAGATCTGCAGTAAACCCATGGTTTTTCCGCACCCGGTGGGGAAGTTGTAGCCAGTTGTGCTGTGGCCGAAGGTGAGTATCGTCTCCCCGGATTTCGCCACTTTGTCTCGCGTTCCTGGGAATGTTTGGAGGGGGTGATGTTGGGGATGTTTGGGGTACCCTCTGGTGATTTCACATAGCTACAGGGAACATGGGATATGGCCCATTTATAGATGAGTTATTATGATTTAGCTATTAAAGATGGTGGTTTTTCAGTACGCAAAGCGTTAAATAACCAGGGTTTGAGGCTTGGAATGGTGGGGATAGCCCCTGATAGCGATGAATCACCTTGATAGGGGGTTACCAGTTGATCCAAGCCGCTAACCCACCAGCTGACCACTGGTTGAGTATAGGAACATATAGGAACTATATCATGTTGAAAGTGCAGATCCCTTAACCTCTTTGATGAACATTGATAAACTATGATAAACTGGGTTTTCATGAATTGGGGTTCGTTCAACATATTCCACTTGCCTACCTTGTCTGTTAGGCCGGCCCTGGACCCCTTAGGTGCAGAGACAACAGAAAGTCTACGAAGCGCTTTCCGGCGTAATGTCGGGTTCCTCAGAGTGAACATGGGATGACACTGGAGAACGGGGATGAATTGGCTATGAGTCATAACCCTGGTACCTAGTGAACCACAAAACAGCTGGTAAATGGATGTTCATCCCATTAAAATTGATATTAATAGGTTTTGACCCATCCCCAATTGGTAATTTTGTAAAGCCAATAATAAACCATCCTCAGGCCCAGGATCACCAATTTTTATCGGTGGTATTTTAACCACCCCGAAATGGTACGTTTATGGCATTGGGTTTCCCACATTATTTGTAGCTAAAAACACATAGGAATATAAGCAATGAATGATGGGGAGAACTGCGTCATAAACATTGGAGAAGCTTCCCTGGGAACCGACGACTATCACCAGGGTTTGGTTTACTGTACTTCTCAACTGGGACATGAACTAGTCTACAAGGTGGTGCCCCTAGTTTCAAGTTGGGTTAGTGTCACCCATCTAACTATAGGATTACAGGTATACCATAAACATCCATAAACATCCATAAACCCAGCAGTTAAGCTTGTTCTGAACAAGTTTCGCTACACCTCGTACTCTCATTACAGACACCTCTTCTAAACCTGGAGTCGGACTGTCAAATTGCGCTCAAACTTCCAGGGGCAGATTCACTGGGTTTTCCCAGCATTTGAGCTTCAGATTTACCTTCTGGTAAGCTAACAGTTTATCAGTTTGCTATTGAAAATTGCCATCTATAGTGGCCATAGAAATAGTTGCTTACCCATTAAAGAGTGTGATTTTCCATGATTTTCCATTGCCAACTGTTAGTTTACCAGAGGGTACTTCCCCTGGAAGTGTCGTTTGTTGCACCCAGGCCTCGAATCCACGCCTTGTCCTTGGTGATCCAGACACCTGAAGAAGTCAATGCAGATGACGACGGGCAATGATCGAGACCCAGACCCAAATCCCGCGCAAAAAAAGTGCCACAGATTGATATCATATCAATCCGCCTTGAAATTTCAGCTACAGACGGCCAAGGGCCCTGGGCGTACAATGTAATCCACTTTATCAGCAAAACAGGGTTTTAAAAATGTACCCAGGCAACTCATTTTGTAGCAAAGTAACTTTTTGAAGGCTGTGTGTGGGTTTATATGGTTAGGCTGTGAAACCATTTTGTAGTTGCTCTTTGTTTGGATAACATGTGACAACATAAAAATAAAAAAAAACACAAAGCATATTGTAGCAATTTGCTGTTTGACCCAGAAAACATTTTGTAGTTTCTTTGTTGGCAATCAAGAAGAAGACCATGTGCTAGGCATGTGATTTTGATGTTTGGGGCATAGATATAGCACCTTGCTCTTTGACCCCGCAAACAATTTTGTAATTGTGTTTTTTTTTAATGGCAATGGAATAAAGAACAAATGGTTTCTAAGTCAGCTCTAGCAATCGTGGTAAAAAATTGCGTAGCCATACTTTTGTTTAACTTTTCTTGGTTCCGATCCAAGTGTATCCAATTCGAATATGTTCCTGCTCTTTCTGTCCAATAGTCAAATTCGACACAAGTTCAAAGAATCCCTGCTCAGAATTCCTTTCAACCACAAAGCACAGATGTGTGATTGGCATTTTACAGGTGGTGGTTCTTGGAACCCCCCTGAAGCAGCCTCATTCTAGAGCTGGAGGCTTTAAGAAATAGAGATTGATTTTATTTTTTTTTTAATAATTATTTAATTATATTAATTTATCTAAAAAAATATTTAATTCGAACAAAATTTATATTGATAATAAAATATATAAATAAAAATAAATAAATAAATAAAATAATATTTAAAAAATATTAAATTATAATTATTAAAAATAAAAATAAATAATAATAAAATTTAAAAACATATTTATTATGGAAATATCGAATTCCCCGATTATAATTAAAAATATATTATTTATTAATATTTGTGGTATTTTTAAAACCGATCGATTATATGATCGAGACGTATTGCTTATATAGGGCGTTTGGGAATTTTAGACGTTTGGAATTTAATGGTGTATTCGTAGGAATGCGTGTGTGTATGTTGGTAATAATGATGGAGAATGAAAATGAAGATAATAATATTAATAATTATAATATTAATATTAATTATGATATTGATAATTATGATTGTGGATTAAAAATTATTTTTATAAAATATATGTTTTTGAATATTACGATTATGGGGTGGGATGGGGGAGGGGGGTATATTAATAATATTTGTATTTTATATATAATATATTATTATATTATTGAAATATTTGGAATTATTTATTATATTATATATTGTTATATTATTGAGATTTTTGGAATTATTTCTTATATTATATGTTACTATATTACTGAGATTTCTGGGATTATTTATTACATTATATGTTTTATGTGGAATCTGATAAAAAATTAATTTTTAATAATTTGAATACCAAAAATGATCTCTTGATAATATATGCTAAAATTTGGCAATGGAGATATATTTACAAAAATGCTGATTGCTAATTAATAACGATATATATCTAACAACAATAATGTTGAAAATCCGAAAAAATGCATCCTATTTTTTTTTTAAAAGAATTTCTAATTATCAAATTAGCACGGTACTCTGGTAAAATCACATTTTTTTAAAAAAATGTGTGTTTTATGGGCACGGTTTCCGGTCCGGCGGGATGATTATGATGATAAATTATGATTATGGCATTTTATTTCATAATAATATATGTTTGTTTAATTTTATTTTAAAAAAAATAATAATAATATAATAAATTATGTTTGTTCGATATATTATTTTTAATTTATAATATTTTAATAAACCTATTTTTTGTTTTTTTTCTTCAAAAATATATAATATTAGAAAATTATAATATTTTAATATTTATTTTTTAAATTATATAGTTATTTTTTTTTTTTTGTATATGTGTTTTTTGTTTTTCTTTTTTTTTATATATTTATTTTGTTTTTCTTTATTTATTTTTTCTCATTTTTATTTTTCCATTTATATATATATTTTTAGATATTTTTTATTTTAGAAATTATAATTTTTATTATTATTAAATATTAAATAATATATGTTTTTTATTAAATAAATATAATTAAATTAATAAATTTAAAAAATATATATATATTATTAATATTATAGATTTAAAATAAAATATAAATTATTATATTAATATATTTTTTTAATATCTAATAATATATATATTATTTTTCCTATTCCAAATTACATTCCTACCTCCCTACCGGTCTCGCAGGGTTTGGAAGCGCCTAGGAGCTTCAAAATTTTGTTTATAATTTTTTTCGTAAAATTCATCTTCACATCTCTAATCCGTTAGGTTAGTATTTTCAAACATAAAGGACAGTAACCATTTATCTTTAAATATAAAATTTTTATTTTATTTTTTTTTTCAAATATATAGTAATTGCATTTAAATATATAAATGTTTAAATATACAAATAATTTTATTTAATTATTTCCGAAAAAAAAAAAAATCTTAGTCCGTGCAATTATTTAAACATATAAAATCCAATTTATTTAAATACATCATAACTACATTTAAATATAAAAATTTATATTTCATACAACCTTCGGGGCCTTACCATCTAATTCGCCCTCCATATATTTAAAAATTATTACCGTAATTTTATATTTTATATAAATTAAATTATAATATTCCTTAATAAATAAATATTTTTATTTTATTATTTAATAAATATTAAATTTATATATTAATATTAATTAAATATAAATAATTTATTTATATAAATTAAATTTTATATATTAATTATAAAATATCCCCAAATATATTATTTAGTAAATCAAATACTTAAAAAAATAATTTATTATTATTATATAAAAATAATATGTTTAAAAAAAAAAAATAATAATTATTATTATTATTATAAAATAAGTTATATTTTAAAATTATATTATAATATTTTAAAAAATAATTTAAGATAAGTTTAGTATTTGCATTCGAATATATTAATTGTATTTTTTTTTTTTCCATTTTATACACCGATATGTGGGGTAAATTTGGACAAGTTTATTTTTACCCCACGTGTCGATAAATAAAATAAGTAATTTTTAAATGTTTCTGGATTTCGTGTTTCAAATACTAAATTACTTATGATTTTTCCATTTTATACTCCGATATGTGGGGTAAATAAATCTGGACAGGTTTAACCTCACGTTTCGATGTATAAGATGGCTAATCTTCTAAATATTTCTGGATTTCGTGTTTCAAATACTGGACCTTTCATTATTTTTCCATTTTATATACCGATCTGTGGGGTAAATCTGGACAGGTTTACCCCACGTTTCGATGAATAAAATGGATAATCTTCTAAATATTTCTGGATTTCGTGGTTCAAATACTGGATTTTTCATGATTTTTCCACTTTATACACCGATCTGTGGGGTAAATCTGGACAGGTTTACCCCACGTTTCGATGTATAAAATGGATAATCTTCTAAATGTTTCTGGATTTCGTGTTTCAAATATTGGTCTTTTCATGATTTTTCCATTTTATACACCGATATGTGGAATAAATCTGGACAGGTTAAGTGAAGCAGATATGGATTCATGGAATGCACACCAAAGGAGCTCATCCACGTTTTAGCCCTTGGTGCACATAAAGTGAGAAAGATCCATGATGCCTTGGAGAAAGAGATACATCATATACTTTGACCACACCAAGTAAATATTTAACAATGATAATCCGCCGACCCCGGCAGACGCAAGGGGGAGCGCGCCAGGGAATAATACTTTTGACTCTTGTTTCGGACTACCGCAGCAGCAGCAGCAGGAGCAGCAGCAGCAGCAGCGGACGACAGCACCAGCAGCGGCAGCTGCAGCTGCAGCTGCCTCCGTCCTTCACTGCTATGGTGTTTCCCTGTCCGGGACTCACGTTTTTGCAGCAGCCAGCAGGCAGCCAGTACTATATATAGTCTATATATAGTCAAAGATTTTTTAGGATATATAGTCTAGGATTTTCTAGGATTCTCTAGGATTTCAGAAGACACGTTAGGCACTTTTTTGCTGCGATTTTGCGCCATTTTTGGCACGAAATTAGGTGGTGTTTTGCTTTTTTGGCACGAAATTAGGTGGTGTTTTGCTGTTTCGAGTGAGTTTCGAAAAA